>Ga0209628_10004134_pt1 | contig 10400 bp, 5 predicted proteins | sample TergutCu122P4_FD_187285 | JGI IMG/M metagenome (GOLD analysis project Ga0209628, IMG submission 187285) | Cubitermes ugandensis P4 segment gut microbial communities from Kakamega Forest, Kenya - Cu122 P4 (SPAdes) (version 2) | ecosystem: Host-associated > Arthropoda: Insects > Digestive system >... | reverse complement strand
AAATCTTGCCCCCACTGGGGTTCGAACACCAGACTGTCCAGCCTGTAGCAATTTGTTATACTGACTACACTATCCTGGACACCTTTGAGCATGATAAGCAGTAACAAATTATAACCTAATGATTCTAACTTCATATTTAACAAAAAGGAATTATAATCCCAAATTTCAACAGATATATTACTTTCAAGGCAGTGACTATGTACAGTGCTGGCTTCTGAGATGTGACACTGCATAATCTGGCAGAAATTTAACAATATTTCAGATGAACGAGCTGCCTCCCATGATCAGAATAAACAACAGCAGGCAACAGAGTCCTCTGGAATATCAATACACTTCTATCAGATTACACAGTATCACATCCTAGAAAAAAGGAAATCTTCCTCTGAAATTCAATTCTCTTTACAGGAAAAGTTATTTTAAATCCCAATTACATTCTGATGGGCAATGTGTGGGAGGATTAATATTTTAAAAACCAAATTTTTATGGATGATAAATTCATTGGTAACACAAAATGACGCTACACTGGTAACTGAAGGTGTTGAATATCACGTATACTGTTAATAGGCAAATGAATGCTGGTACTGTGCAAAAAAACCTGGAAGAATTTACCAAATGCAGCACAGATTCTACATGGATTTTCCAGATAGCAAGACAAAATACTATGTTCTAAAAGTAACTTACAATAAAAAATATGTAACATGTTATAAAATAGATGGTTCAAATTAATGGACACCACCCAACTACCAGGCTGTAGTCTGCTTTATTAGATGTTCATAAATGTCTGTTCAATACACTGTACTTGCTGCTAACTTCTTACATCAGGAGGGTATCTCCTCCAACCGCTCTTAATTTTGAAAATGTAGTATTAATAAATGAATCTCTGGAATGGCAATGCAAGTATGCACAGCTTCAAATCATTTATGCTGCAATTAAATAAGATTACTGTATGGAGATAAACATTTCCTCAACAAAGAAACCCAAAATGGTGGCCTTGTATTTCACCAATCACACAGTGTGCTAACTTCAGTGGTCATATAAAATGGGCTGTAAAAGCCACTTCTACAGACAGCAGGTTACATATGGGACACCCACAAAGGGATATGATAACACCGTAAGTAAGAAACATGTCACAAATATAATTTCTTCATTTACAAATTTCTGAAGTATTTGGTAACTCCTCTGGTCTCTACAGCTGACACTAGAATAACTCAGTCAATGATGGGGCTACAGGTTGGGTAAGCCCCATCTGATTACCCAACCAGAGCTCAGTGATGGCTGTTCCTTAGGCAGCAAAGTGGTAGGGGCATGAAGCTGAGCAAACACAACTCTATTTCATGCCAGTTAGGAATGCATGATGCTACACCTCCTATCTTCCATTCATCTTCATGGCATGGTGGTCAATTAAGCACAGGGAGAATACTCTCTTTACCTTTCAAGCTTTGATTCGCTTCTTTTTAACACAGGCAGAACCATCATTTCAATGATGTAGCTGTAGCAATTATTAAATGACATGGTATAAGGTTAACCCTTTCCAGCCCTGTGATGCCATACGGCATCATGCTTTTCATCTGTTCTTAATATGCATGCCTTTTGCCCATTGGCTCCAGTAGTCATCTTAGCACACTGCGCTGACTTTTCCGCGTTTGGCTAGCTATGCTGATGTCACCCAACATACGAACAAAGCGGCCAGTTCTTGCATGTTTTGTAGGCGCGGCAGCAAGTGCCTGTGACGGTGGTGTGCACTAAAATTAATTTGGGCTGGAAAGGGTTAAGAGTAATTATTAAAATAACATACTGTACACACTAAATGTCTTAGAGTTTATTATCCTGCCTACATACACAGCACAGCTGCGAAAGATATCCACTACTGTAACTGTTTATAAAATCAACGATGCAAGCGACTTGTATAGTCATTATAGTTTAAGAATATTCCTCCAACTCCATACCAATTTCTTCAGAATTTCTTGTAACTATTTTAGCTCCACATGTAGTCAAACGCAATGGGAATCATTTGTATGGATTCCAAACTAACAGACCAAATATAACGACATATTTTTGAGAGTTGAGAGATGAAAACATAATTTGTACTGAACAAAGGTAAAATGTATCTTCAGTACACATAATCAAACAACAGAGAGCAATGCAGTTTATGTATACTGCCACTGTGTGTAACATCTAATCAAATAAATAAACTTACACTGAATAAAATTACATATCTCAGGGAAATACATAGATAATAAAAAAAATCTTAATAAAATATATTATTTTTATTATCTATTTTCACATAAGAATGCATCACAATTACACCTTCTACAACCATTAAAATGGAAAAGATTATTCTTAAAGAAAATCTTTTTGTGCTTGTATCATACAATGACTGACTGACTGACTGACTCCATGGAGTACAGTCATCCTTGAGAAGCTACCACATCCTTAGGTAGTCACGAAATTCCTGCATTTTATGGAACCCAAGGGTTCACTACTTCGCTCATGAAAGTGCATTACTTGCCCTATCCTGAGCCAGACCATTCTAGCCCAAGCCCCCTATCCCATTTCTTTAAGATTCATTTTAATATTATCCTCCCACTTATGCCTAGGTCTCCCAAATTGTTCCTTTCCCTCAATCTTCCCCACCAAAATCCTGTATGCACATCTGCTCTCCCCCATTATGTGCCACATGCCCTGTCCATCTCATTCTTCTTGATTTAAACACTCATATAATACGTTTATTTGTTGAAGAGTACAGAATATGAAGCTCCTCATCACACAGTATCCAACAGTCTCCTGTCAACTCATCCCTCAAAGGCCCAAATATCTTCCTCAGCACCCAGTTCTCAAACACCCTTACCTTATGTTCCCCCCTTAGTGTGATAGACCAAATTTCACACCCACAACAATAAAGTCACGCTTCTGCATATTTCAGACTTTATAATTTTGAATAGGAAACTGAAGATGAAAAATTCTGGACCAAATGGTTGCAAGCATTCCCTGATTTCAATTTGCTCTTAATTTCTTCATGTATGCAATTTTTATTTGTCAGGGTTATTCCCAAATTGAGCATTTCAATTTTGCCATGCTTCCAAAGGATTTACTGCCTATATCTACATTGTGATTTTGTCCTGCATTCTGTTCACAAGTCCTGAACATATGAGCACCCCACCCAAAGTATTTCATAAATGCAGAATACATGATTGGTAGTTGAGCTGCTAACCCAAAACCCACACTGATTTTCTGCAATAATTTCATCTAAAGTTGGAGTTAATCTTGACAGCAGTATGCTGCACAGCAATGTGTGTGTAAGTGATAACAGTGATATGCCTTGATATCTACTACACTACAGCCTGTTTTATCATCCTTGTTATAAATAGGAACAGTAATTAACTATGTCCATTGCTAAAGTAGTTTTTCTGTATTCCATAAAGATTTGTTAAGTGTATGTATCACAGAACACACTGTTCAGTCTCCTGCTTGAATCAGTTCAATGAGAATTTCATATCTGGTGATATATTATTTCAGCTTTTCAATAGCCATCTCAACTTCAAAGACACTGGGTTCAGGCTTTAACCTTTTGGAGCCGGAATTTTACATTTAAATTTTAGCACACCCTGTAGGTAATATGTGAATAATACAGGAACCAAACAAGGTAGCATTATGAAATAAACGGCATTTTGAAGAGAAAAAAAACGGAGATTATGCAGCATGTTTAAAATATTCAGTATGTATATTTGTTGAATAAATATTTAAAATGTAGCGTCTGGAGGTTAGCGCTGCGGTACAACATACATATATGTCGTTAGGCTTCTAAAAGTTAATGGCTCAGCTGTATGTCTGTCAGTCCACCAAACAACATTAACCACATGTACGTTCAGTAGCGGAATGAAGTAATTCTTCCATCTGTTCAAAATACTGTGGGAATACGCAAGTATGCCACATGTCTCATCCTTTATCAACTATTCAACACAAAAAAAAAAAAATATTTTTAACGCAGATAACTAAGGGAAGTTGTAGAGATTACCTGGGATGACATATTTTCCTCTAGCATCTATAATTCTTGTTCCTCCAGGAATTATTAAGTTCCGCCCAATTTGCCTGCAAATCGGAAAAATAAAATATAATCCCACACATGATACAAGTGTTTTTGTACAGTTGTATTGTTACTGGGCAAATTGCAAGTTAGTTACAATGACTTCATGCATTCTCGAAATCAACTGCCAAAACAAATCTACACTCCTACAACAAACTACTAAAACACTGCTGTCTTCTGGGATGTAATGCCATGTAGTTTGGTGGCAGTGCACAAACATGTCAGAGCATTCTGCTTCCCCTGTCATCTACCCCAATGACACATATGTCTACCAAACTACACAAAGTCACATCACAAAGGGCAGCTATCTTCACAGTCAATGTCATGAAAACCTAAAATCTGAAAATGAGTAAAAAAAACTTGCAGAAAATTTATAAAATAATTTTGAATTTTTATTGCTGTTACCAATGTTACTGCTAGGATCACTGCCACCATCCAGCCAATCCCTCACCACACTGAAACATTATTCAGTTTAAGCACAATGCAGACAAAGTGAACTACTCATAGGTGTGAACAGTCTACTTCAAACACCAGTTTTACGAACTCTATCTTCTCTCTCTCTTAAGCCACACCACAGCTCCTCTCTCCTAGTGGTTATCGCCTTCCAGTTTACATTGCTGTCCAAAGAAATATAATTGAGTGGCTGACAGAGGGCAATATAGGACACTTCAGCTTACCCTCCCTTAATGGTGAAGGGTGAGGAAGAGATTTCTCAAGTTGGAAAGACAAATGCAGAGCTCTGATGGCTGCTGAAGATTTTATACTCAGTGTTCCTAGTGTATTTAATTTCAGAAGGAATAAATTAATTTAAAATCATGACATCAAAACAGCTCCCAACAAACAGCCAAAAGGGTGTTCTGTGTAGAACAAAGAAACTCAGGCAGCACCTCAGCCCTAGATGGAAGTGAGCAGTCAGCTTCACACCCCACCTGCTTTAACCACTGTGAAGAAGGAACCACAGGCTCTAGATGCTTTGGATAAGAGAAAAACAACTTCCCCAAGCCATTAACTGAAGCATGATTCCTCAGCTGTCCAACATGTAGGCTAGTCACTATACTGATTATGCTATCCTGGTACTCAAATCATTAAGAACAGACAAATGGAACTAGGTGGAATAAGCATAAGAACGTCCACAGATCATTTATAATACTACTACTCTCTAAGAATGTCCACTGATTATTTAAAAAAATGACCCTTTGTGTTAAATTTATAGATAACCATCATCCTGTGTGTGGCATCATTTATTCTGGAGCATATACACTGACATTTATTTAAATGAAATTATCCCCACTAGACATGCAGGTCATACAATACATACAAATCAGAATGACATAACATCCTAGAAGACTTGAATCTTTGTGTTACAATAAGTTACATACATACAATCATTAGTATCAATCAAACTCTGAAGACAAAAAAAAAATTGGTTTAGTTTAACTCACATACTTCTATAAGACTTCATTAATCTCCCCTCATGTCCAATTTACAATGTTTCTTAGAAATTTGTTAATACACAATTTTAAACTCCCACGTTCAGTAACTCCAGTCTCATGATAATGTATAACAGGTCACCATTTTGTTGCCCTGATGTGAGAAACACAACAAATATTCCTCTGAGGGAACTCTGAACTGCATAGCCTCCACTCTACATTGTGTTAAAATTATGCCATTACATAAGGCACTCTAAGGAGACCCTCACATTATCTATGCCTTTCTCTGAAGTCCCACAGCAGTCAGGATATAATGAAAAATTATATACCACTTAGTGGAGATATCACATATGAAATCAGATTGGAAGAACTAAATACAATCAAACAGGCCTTCAGACCAACCAACTAGTATTTCTCCTGGTCCATGAATCAGAGCGACAAAACTATTACTACACTCAAGCAAACTGCAACCCTTTACTGATTCCAAAGCATTTTGTTGTAGCACTTATAAATGAATAAGTATTTGTATTCAAAAACTGAATCATCCTTTCCAGCAGTTTAAAAAATGTCGTTAACAAGCATTTAAGTAATGTGGCAAAGAAGAATCAAAATGGTCCCCTGTTTTGGAAATTTCAGAATTTCTGGACTCCCTACAAAGAAGTGTGGCATCCAGAATTATGTACTTCAAGACTTCTAAACAATGGAATAATTATATCCCAATCTTAGTTTAATATTCAACACTATTTGATTCTGGAATACCTCTGCACCATTTGTTTGCATTGTTTAGGTTAGACACCTCATAATGACATCAGTATACAACATATTCAATTAGGGAAACTATGTGGCCAAGCCCTTAAATGTCACAAATCAAAGTCTGTTTAGTTATGTATGTTGTGTTAACTAAGTGGCATGAGTTACTTGACACCAGATAAACAATATACAAATGTCATTAGTTTGAATTTTTATAGTTCACAATATGAGGGAAAACATACAAAATTTTAATCTGAACAGCTAAAGGGTTAAATTTACAGTGCCTCAGTAACCACAGAAAACCCATGGTAAAATAGTACTTACTTAATAATACCATCTTCTACGTAGACATCATTGTCAACCATTCCATCTTCATTCACAACCTTGCCGTTCTTGATAAGCAGTCTGTTCTGTGCACTCTGCAAACAATAAAAATAAATATAATTTCACACGTGTAAATACATATGTGCATAGAAATAAAGACAGAAAATAACTGAAGAGAGTGCTTACACATAAAAAAATCAATAACCATACATATCAATCTGAGGTACCCATCCACAGAGTTTTCTTTCAATATGTAAGTACACCCTGAGTTCAATATGAGGTTCTCAAGACATTGAAGAATTGAACTGTCTTTGGAGCTGTGAAATCAGTCACATAGTCAGTTAGGTGTGCACCGAGAATTCAGACAAACCTGCTGCCTCCATCATCATGGTCAATGAAAAAATTAACTAAACCTAGCCCTTGTTTTATGTCCCACTTGTTTAATGCCTTTTTCCTTCAACACCCCTTGCCAATACAAACCACCCCTTAATTATGCCCTCTCCTTTTCAGCTTAATGACCTGTGGCTGACTGCACTCTATTTGTTAACCCCTACCCATTCCATTATTCCTTATGGAAATATATTTGATTTACATCCACTTTCCCAGGAACACAACTGGGGTGTAAAAGGAGGGCTATGCTATATTTTTATTTATGTGAGTTTTTTTGTATCCAGTCTCATATCTCAATCAGTAGGCTAAATGACTTCCACAGCTGATACTGCATAACTAAACCTAAGAACACACTAGTGAAACAGGTTTTATATTTTTATGATATCTGTTATCATACATACTGAAGATTCTATACTGCATGTTGAGTCTTGCTCCCAAATAAATTGGTATGGTTGGTGTATTAGAAGAGCCAGGGATGCAAACACTCACTTTGTGCAACTCCCAGAATTTGGAGAAAGTTTCTCTTCATTTCTCCTACCCAAAAAACTAAAAAGTAAAATAAAACTATAGTTTTTATCTGCTGCTTTGTGTGGGTGTGAATTTGTTGTCTCAGCCTAAAAGGTAAAAGACATTGGAAATATTTGAGAGCAGGAAGCTGAAAATATTCGGACCTAAAAATACAACACAAGACTAAGGAAAACTGCTTTATGAAGAGCTGCATAATTCAAAATGTCGCCCTAGAACAGACCACGAAGGCCCAGAGGCACAGTAGATGTATAGCTCTACTCTTTCTTTAACCTTGGCGCTAGATAATGGTGGGTGGTCAACGCCACGCCCCAGCCGCTTTATCCCCGGTAAAGAGACCCGGTACCCGTTGTATAGGAGGCTGAGTGGGCCCCAGGGCTAGTCTGGAAGTTTGCGGAAAATCTCCCCCTCCCCACCGGGATTCGATCCCCGGACCGTCCAGTCCGTAGCGAGTCGCTACACCAATTATGCTACTCTGCACAAAACACTACTGAGGAAACCAAATCAAGGATGAGATGGGCGCCACAAGTATTACATACTAGCAAAGGTAAAGACATGGAAACTTTAATAAATCTTATAGGACTATAGCACTTGGGAGGCTAAGCAGTAGAAGGAAGGGTAATACAAAAAAATTAATCTTAAAGAAACACTATTATTTGAAAAAATGGGATGGATTCAGCAATCTCAGGACATAGTGTAGAAGCATGCTCGTCTCAACATGGTAGTGACTCATTCGTTTCTTGAAGTACAAGGAATTCCTTGCTCAACTGCGTCCATTAACTTCTCAGCAAGGATTCAGAAAAATCGCCGCCAACGACAGTGTCCATGTACAGATAATGTTCTCTTCATTTTTTCTTTTCCTGCTATTGTTTATGTCTCGCAGTTGATATTGTAGACTGAATTAGGAGCCGAAACTACGAACATGTAATCATGCCAAGTCTCGTATGTTACATACTGGTCGCCTTTTTCAACAAAGAAAGTTACTTCCAATTTGCATGTCTTCTTTTACACGAAGCAATTTAAATTTTCATGGGTTCATAAATAAAATGATCATCCTGTACATTAATTCAGTGTAATTCGATGAAGCCAATACAGCAATGTGGACAGATCTGAGGAAAAACACATGAGTCAGTCATCCCTGCGACCAGGGGGCGCCACGTGTCTGTTGGGGTGAGGGTGCGGCCCAAGAAGCACAGACTCCACGATCAATACACAGACCCGCTCAGCTGTGTTGCAGATAATCTTGTGTTCTGTATCTGCGGGCAGCAATGCCTCTCCTCAGACTGCGTTACGCATGTGAATGGCACAGTGTCAGGCAACTCGCGAGGCGGGAAGCGCGTTACCACATTACGGTCCGATTCCGTCTGCGTGTATCCTCAAAGTCAGGAAAAACATTACTTGCATGTATTGATGTGCGCCAGTTCATGACCGGGTCGTGCTTTGAACGTGATCGCTAATGTGAACATTCCTATTCCAACACAGTGAAGGATATTTTACCGGCTACTAATTAGAACGTGACTATACCTACGGTGTGAATCGAGCCTTATACAGCGTGGCCAGAAGTCACTGTACACTAACCTAACATACCATGAGAAGTTGCATATGCATGCTTTATGTCCTTGGTACAATGTGAAACTCGAAAATGGAGCATCACAATACCGTCCATCACTTTCCTGTGACTGCAGGGTGTAGCTAGATTGAAACACCTGAATTAGAAGTCGTTTTCCCCTCTCTTCACAAATCAACTGTCACTGACATGAATCTACGCCTTGACGTATGCCACGCACTGATCAACACTTCCCGAATATTCGAAGGCCCACATGAAGACCTATGTCATTCTCAAGCTCACACTGAAGCAAACATGTGTGTCTTTTTAGAAACGTAGTGAGTATCAGAATGACATATCCTACATCGAAACATGTCGCTCTTTCAGACACATAAACTCTGTTTTCTTAATACGAGGGGGTGCTGATAAGTCCTTAGCCCGACCACGAAGGAAACAAGGTACAGCGAACAAACTCGGGATTTATTCAACTCCCCACGAAGCTCAATACACTTCTTTGCCCGTTGCTCTAACTTTTGCAAGCCATTCAAAAAAAAAATCAGAAGGTTGTCCGTCCAACCAGTTCTCCACGGCAACAATGACCTCCGCGTCGGACGAAAAATTGAGACCTTTCAATTGTTTTTTTCAGTCCAGGGAACAGGTGGTAGTCCAACGGGGCCAGATCCAGAGAATAGGGTGGGTGATCAAGACACTGGAAGCCCAGATAGGCCAGTTTCTTCTGTGTTGCAAGTGTCCAGTGAGCCAGGGCACTGTCGTGCAAGAACAAGACCATCTTGGTGAACTTCCTGCGGCGTTTTTCCTTCAAAATATCCTTCAATTGCACCAGCAGAGATGAGTAATACTTCGCGTTGATAGTTTGGCCCTTTGGAAGATAATCAATGGGGAGGATGCCATCTTGATCCCAAAAAATTCGACGCGAGAACTTTTCCAGCGGATATTTGCACTCGGAATGTTTTGGGGCGGGGTGAGCCGCTATGCCGCCACTCCATTCATTTTTGCTTTGTCTCCAGGTCAAAGTGACATAACCAGGTTTCGTCCATGGTCACCAATCGCGACAGGAAATCATTTGGATCGCGCCGAAAAAATTCCAAAAGTTGCTCAGACGACTGGCACCCTTGATGTTTTTGATCCGCGTTCAGGCATTTCGGGACCCATTTCGCGGAGAGCTTCCTCATGTCCAAATCTTCATGAATGATGGACCCAACCCGCTCACGTGAGATGCCCAGTTGCTCAGCTATTGATTTAGCCGAAATTCAGCGGTCTTCCAAGATTAGCTCGTGAATTTGATCAATAATCTCCGGGGTGGTCACTGTTTTGGGTCGTCCAGGACGAG
>Ga0209628_10004133_pt1 | contig 10402 bp, 1 predicted proteins | sample TergutCu122P4_FD_187285 | JGI IMG/M metagenome (GOLD analysis project Ga0209628, IMG submission 187285) | Cubitermes ugandensis P4 segment gut microbial communities from Kakamega Forest, Kenya - Cu122 P4 (SPAdes) (version 2) | ecosystem: Host-associated > Arthropoda: Insects > Digestive system >... | reverse complement strand
TTCCTTTGTGCAATCCCAATCAACCACCTGCAAATGCACCGTGTCGGAACTGGAGCAGCCGTAAATGTCGGAGGCGTGCACCACGTAGGTGTAGTTTTGCTGCGGCGTGGCTGTGGCATGAGCCGAGTAGGGATTTTCAATCCACATCATGGGCGTCCACATATACGAAATACCCTCTTGCGGAATTGGCAACGCCGAAAGTTGCACTTTTTGACCTTTATACACTATATATTTGTCGGCGGTGGCTTGGAGCAGCGGCAGCGTGTTGTCGGTGGAAATTGTGATTGCCTGTGTTGTAATTGCCGCACAATTGTGGGCATCGGTAATTTCAGCCGTGTATGTCCCTTGGCATAAATTGTATAAATCCTGTGTTTTTAAACCGTTGTTCCACTGTATGTTATATGGTTTTGAGCCGCCTTCTATGGTCAATTGTATGGAACCGTTGCAGGCGGTTTCGCAATTCACGTTTGATGCCGCTATATTTTTCAATTCCAACAGTTTGGGTTCAATTATGTTGAATGTTTTGCTTACCTCGCAGCCCAAACTGTCGGTAATTGTAATGCTGTACACGCCTTCGCCCAAATTGTGTTTTGCGGGATTAGTGTCGCCGTCGTTCCACAAATACGTGTGGGGCGCAATGCCGCCAAAATGCAAAACTTCGAGTTCGGCATTGCTGTCGCCAAAACACAAAATCGGGGTATTGACAAGTGTAACCATATCCAAATCGCCAACCGCCACGTGCACGGTGTCGATTTTCACACAGCCGTCCTGATTGCGGGCGCGAACCACAAAATCGGTATTGGCAATGGGGTTTACCAAAGGTGTTTCCGACTGCGCACCCGAAACAATTGAATAGAGAGGCGTCCACGAATAGGTCATGATATTTTCCGGATAAAGATTTTTTACGCCGATTTCCACTATATCGCCTTTGCAAATCAGCGTATCGCCAAATACTTCCACATCGTTGAACGACACATCGACTTCCACCATCGACTGGTCGGAAAAATCGCAATATGTGCTCATTGTGCGCACATAGTAGGTTGTTTTGCCGGTAGGCATAAATGTTATGGAATTTTGCGAAAAATCGGCATTGATAATAGGGTAAAATGAGGGTGAAGTCGACCAGATATAGCGGCGTGTGGGTGCGTTGGTGTAAGCCGTTACGGTGTACCAATCGCCCGAACACACCGGATTGCGTTCTTCGCCGTTTTGCGTAATTTTCAATTCCAAAATATGATAATCGTTCTGGAACACATTCACGGTTTGCGTATAAATAGTTTTGCACCAATTTGTGGCAACGGTCAGTTCGTAATCGGTGGTTTCGCCGGGCGTTACGTTGGTTTGCGGACGGTCGGGCGCGCTCAGTCCCTGGCTTGGCACCCAGCTATAAGTGTAGTCGGGGTTGTATTCGTTGGGAATGCCTATTTCCACCGTTTCGCCTGCGCAAATATATTTTGCGGGCAACACATCGTAGGCAATTTGTTCGGTAATCAGCAATTTTTTCGAGATAGAATCAACCAAATTGCACGAAGAAACATCGCGCACTATGAGTTTAATTTCATATTCACCGGGTTCGGGGAAGGTGTGTGTCAAATGTTCTTCGGTAGAAACTATTGAACTGCCGTCGACATACCATTCGTAGGTAAGCTGCGGATTGTTGTAGAGGTGCTGCGATTTGTTCACAATTGTCAATTCATTTGCCGAACAGGTAATTTCGGGCAATTCAAAATCGGCAACCAACAGCCCGAAACCTATATAAAACCGGAATACGGCATTGTTGCAATTCCAGGCATTGTTCACATTGCTCCACGCGCCGGGTTTGGGGTGGGTGGGAAAACCCTGGCAGCCGCCGCAACTTGCGCACACGCTTTGGTAAATATTGCCTTTTTTGTCGAAACGCGCCGTGCCGCCGTCCACGTGGTCGCGCCCGCTATGTGTGCAAGCCGCATAATGCAATTCGCCAAAATACGTTGCGTAGCCCAATTCTTTCGCTTCGTCGTCGATTACCATCAGGTAAAAATCTTTCCCGTCGGTTTGACTTTGGTAGGCATTGGGAGTTAAGGGCATATTTTTTGTGCCTTGTATTGCCTGCCAGCCGCCATAATCGGGCCATTCCCGCCCGCAGCCCGCCAAATAAATGCGATTGCAAATATCAACTTCAAAAGCCGTGGGCGTAATATTGGGCGTGCCAATTCCGCTTCCAAACACCGTGCTCCAATTCAAAGTCGATAAATCGTTGCTGAACGATGCCAAAAATTGCCCGCTATTGGGCTGGTTAAAATCGGCGTTATACACTAACGTTGAGCCTATTGCAGTAGTTTGCCCGAATATAAACACATTGCCCAAAGAATTGCAACGCACAAAATGCGCCTGGTCGTAGCGGTCGGAGCCAAAGTGGGTGCCTGCTTGCAGTTTGCCGCTTTGGTCGAGTTTTAAAAGAAACGCATCAACCGTGCCGCCAATGCGTGAAGGAATAAGTCCGTTGAGCGGAATTTTCATAGACTGCGAACAGGTGCCGCCGGTTACAAACACATTATCGTCGCTGTCGATGGTTATGGAATATGCCGCATCTTTGCTTTCGCCGCCTATGTAGCTGCTCCATTCAAGATTGGTCATATTGGCATTGAGTTTAAACACCACGCCGTCCTGCGAACCGCCCGACACCGGTTGAAAGGCATTTTTTACCGGAAAATCCGTTGAAAATGTTGTAGAGGCAACGTAAATATTGTCGTGCGTATCAACCATAATTTCGCCGCGGGCGCCGTCGGCATAGTTGTAATAGAGCGAATCCCTGCCGTAATACAACTCCCATGTCGATTTTTCGTTTTCGAAATTCAACCCATCGTTGCCGCTGCCGCCCATAAATGTGGACGAAAGCAATTGCGACCCGTCGGCGCTCATGCGGGTAACAAACATGTCAACGCCGCTTTCAAAAATTATGGTATTGTCGTAATCCACCGATTTTCCTCCGGCAAATGCGGGCTGAATAGCATTTTTCACAGGAAAATCGACCGACCCGGTGGTGCCGAGTATCAATAATTCATTTTTGGAATTGACAATCAAACTGTGCGGCATTTCGGCGCTTCCGCCGCCTAAGTAGCTTGCGTAGAGTCGTTTGGTTCCCGTGGGGTCGTATTTTATAATTCCTATGTCCCACGAGCCGCCGCCGTACTGGGTTTGCATGGCACCGGTACTCACCGGATAGTAATAGCCCGAAACAATGCCGCCGGCATACACATTGTTTTCGTTGTCGTAGGTTGCCGTAAAACCCCAATTGTCGCTCAACGAGCCGGTGTAGGTCGAAAAAACCAGTTCGGGGTCGATGTACAGTGTGTGTTCGGGATTATAATTCCCCACACGGTAGGTCAGTTCGGAGCGTTGCAAATTGTAGGCGCACTCCACTTGCACCGTGTCGCCGGCAATGATTTGGTATGCGTAGGGCTTTTGTTCAACCACACTGTTGACCGAAGTTGTAATAATCAAATTCCCCTTTTGGTCTATCCTCAAATGGTTTACGCCATCGTAACGCAGTTTTATTTTATCGGGATTGCCACCCGGACGCACCACAAAATCGTATTTCATAGTTCCTCCGGCATCGTACAAAAACAGGTCGATGTGTTTGTACATTTCGTGGTATTTTATTTTCCGGTAATTCAACACATTGCTCGCCCATTGCTTGGGATTGTTTCCGAGAAAATAATGCTCCACACCGGGCAACTGCTCGTAACCCACCACGTGCGTGCGATTGTTTATTCCCTCGAAATACACTTTATAAGCGTGTGTGTTTTGCAATTCCGGCTGCGCAATTTCACTGGTATCGTGGTTGTGAGCCGGTTTGAGCGTATTCGGATTGTGCTGAGCGCCGGATTTTCCTTCCGGCACAATTTCGGCAGGGTCGCCATGCCGCCCCGAATGTTTGTGATGCGATGAATGAGTATCGTAGAAAAAATACGTCAAACAATTTTTTTCGGCATACATAAGACCACCATACAATTGCGCCCTGTACAACACATTCGATTGCCACTGATTCCGGTTTTCGGTAAAATAAACGGCAGGCGCCTGGGCATGAGCCAAAATAGAGGCGCAGGCGAAAAAGAAGCTGAGTAAATTTCGTATATTCATGGCTGATAATTGAATAATTGAGTAACTGAATAACAGAATAATTGAATAACAGAATAATTGAAATTATTCGGCTATTTAATTAAAACGCTAAAAATAATACATTTAATCTGTTTTTGCAAACAATTATTCTGTATATTAAGGCAAAAGCATGAAATTTTATATGATTTTATCCTTTCTTTTTACTTTTTTTTTGAGCTATAAGTGGTCCTGTTTTCCGCACATTTTCAAATTAAAAAAAATATATCACTGACAATCAAGGGATTGTGCGATAAATTTATTAAAAATGGGTGTCCCAATGCGGAAAACAGGACCCCTTGTCAAAGGCAATCCTTGAAAATCTTAAAAACCGCAGCCTTGAAAAGGCAAGCTCAAGTTAATCTTGTAAAAATCATGGTTCAGACAAATTCAGACAAAAATTCAAAAACAAATTCCCCAAAACAATAACCCTTAATACCCAAAAAAAATGAAACAATTAAATCTAACAATCAAAACAATGTTTGCCGCAGCTCTGTGCGGCATAGTGCTAACAAGCTGCGGCGGAAATTCAGCCGGCAGTAACGAAACCGGTGCCGGCGAAACGGCAACACAGTCCGTTGAAGTATTTATCGACAACAGCCCCGAAAGCTTGGCAAAACAGAACATAGAATTGTGGATGAAAGCCAGCGAAGCCGAAGATAAAGGTAATGATGCCTTGATGGAAGAATGTTTAGCAAAACAGAAAGAAATCGATAAAAAAGCTAAGCAGTTATCGATAGAAGACCAGAAAATATACAAAAAAGAATTGGAACGACTTACTGATGAAGTGGAAGGAAAACGATAATCGTCTTTGAACCACAAAACCAAAAAAAATCCCCATCATAATAACCCCAACCCGCTGGGATTGGGCTGGGCTATACATGGTTTTCAACCATTGTTGCACAGCACCACGCGCCGAAGGTGCAGCATAACCCAGCCCAACGGCATCGCCTTGGGAAATCAATAAAATTACCTATTGCGCTCTGAAAGAGCAATATACAAACGGAACAAAAACAACAAACAATTAACCAACAAACTTTTCCAAAGTTCAAAACTTTGGAAAAGTTACAGCCGAAAATAAACTAAACCAAAAACTAATACAATAACTATTAAAAAATCAAAATTATGAAAACAACATTTACAAAACTAATTGTACAGACGTGGCGCGCCGCGTCTCTACTCGCCCTAATAAGCCTGCTGACAGTGACGCAAGCGTGGGCGCAACAAACCCTGTACGAAAAAACTTTCCCCAACGCCGAAAGCGTAAGCGATTGGGAATTAAGCGGCGTAACGTGGGACAACTACTCCAACAGATTGAATTTTTCAACAAAGGACGCTTATGCCATTATGCCTATTGAACTACCTACTCCGCCGGCTTATCATCCGCAATGGATACTTACTGCAAATTCATTAAGTTCATTAAGTTACATTGACGTGTACGCTTCGCCCGATGGCATTAACTATACGAAATTAGGAAGTCTCAGTGGTGCATATAGAACAAAATACCTGCCCAACGATACTCGCTATATGAAATTTGTATCAACAACAACAAGTGGCACTGTTCAATATCTCACTTCGGTAAAGATTTCGTCATACACCGAAACTTTATCAACTACCATTACCACCAACCTCTCCCAATACTACCGCGAAATAGAAATCGACAACAATATGCAATTTATTGCGAATTATATTGATAAACGCGCAAAATATCGTATCAACGACAACAGAGAAATATACCGGTATTATGAATTTCCCACATTGGCAGCCCCTTACAACATAAACAACGACAATGCTGCCGATTTTTATAACGAACGCGGAGACTTATACATTACCAACGAGCTGGGCGAAACAAACATTATTCCGTTCTTTAACTACGACAAAACTGTTGCTATGCCCTGCGACTATAATAGCGATGGCTTGACCGATTTTTTGGTGGGAGAAGAAGTCTACGTGCAAAGCGCCAACAATACTTTTACCAAACGCACATTAGATGTTATGAGCCGTAGCGCCTACGAAAACGGCTACGAGGAAGTGAGCAGCGGCGGCTCATTGGGCGGCGGACTGCCGGGTTACGGATTTTGGATTTCGCCAAATGCAGCCCCGTATGTGAAACCCCAGAATACTGCACCAATAATGGTTATGGATTTTACCGGCAACGGCAGACCCGACCTGCTCAACACCAACACCGGCGAATTTCTGATAAACATAGCGCCCGACACATACGTGCGCGATAAAATGAGCGGAAACATCATTTTCCGCGACCTGAACGGGGACGGTCAACTCGATTATATTTCGTGCGGTACAAACAATGTTACCGTTCACATTCGTCAGGCAAACGGTTCGTGGAAATCGCAGGAACTAATCAGCGGACTCAGTATGGACGACAAACTCTGGGCGTATGATTACGACCGCGACGGCGATGTGGACATCATCATTCCATTCAGCTACAAAGCCACAAACGGCGCTTCGTTCCTCTTGATTTTTACCAACGACGGCAAAGGCAATTTTACGATGCAGGAAAACACTTATTCCGAACAGTTGTATTTTGAGGCGTGCGCCGATTTGGACAACGACGGCTACCTCGATATTATAGCGATTGATGGGTGGGTTGCTTCCAGTAGTGCCCCTTTAAAAGGTACCGGCAAGTCTATTGTGTGGCTCAAAGGAAATGCACAATATCAATTCACGCTGCAAGCACAACCATTATATACAAGTGATAGGATATTCGATTTTGCTCTTGCCGATATAAACAACGACGGAAAATACGAGTTGATTGTTAGTACAGACCTTAGCTATACAACAGGCGAAGTACTTCCCCTCAACATAACCGCCACCGCCGCCCAAGCCCCCAACAAACCTGCCAAGCCAACCTTTGCCTACGACCCCGCATCGGGTATGCTCAAAATAAGCTGGCAAGCCGCCGCCGATGCGCGTTACAGCGCGGTGGATTTAACCTACGAAATACGCATAGGCTCTGCCCCGGGCAAAGGCGATATGTACTACGCCAATGCCTACGCCGATGGTCGCCGCCGCAATCTGATGGACGGAAACGCCGGCTACGCCCTGAATAAACTCATAGACGTTTCGGCGTGGAACACCGGCAATTATTACATTTCCATACAGGCAATCAACCCGGTGCGCCGAGGTTCTGCATTTTCGGACGCTGCCGTATTTACAAAAACAAATCTTCCCGCCAAATTCGTTCTCTCGGAAGAAAACACCACAAGCGACACGCTTACCGTGTCACTAATGTCCCCCCGCGACCCTAAATTGGAATACATTTGGAACTTCGACGGCGGCACAGTAGTAGCAGGCGATGCCAACACCGCAACTTCATTCAAACTCAAATTCACCCAACCCGGTGCAAAAAAAATAACCCTGCAAACCAAAAATGCCGCAGGCGAAGTGTCGCCGGTGTATGTGCAGGAAACGTTTTTGTTTGCTAATAAATTTACGCAAATAACAGAGATTTTTTCGCCAAGTACAAATTATGCGCGGGCTTTTGCCGATGTAGATAATTGCGGTAAATTGGAAGCCCTCACTTCCAACGGTATTTATCAAAACGATGGAGGTGGTAAGTTCTCTAAACTCTCGAAAATATTTAATACAAGTCTTGTTTTCTACGAAAGAATGAGTTTGGCTGATTATAACAATGATGGTTTGATGGACCTATTTAATCCTAAATCCTCTGTTTACGATGCTTTCATAAATGTTTTCAAAAACACCTCTACCGTTGGCAATATTAATTTTCCTATGACGGTCGAAGATTTGGGACATAGTTATTTGCCAAAATGGGATTGGAATAATGATGGGAAGGGAGATGCAGTTCTTGGTAACTTTCTGTATTTGAATAATGGTGATTATAAAAATTTTACAATGGCGGAGTATAATAATATTAATTATACGCTTGTTGGAATAGATATAAATAAAGATGGATTTATGGATGAAATATCTTTTACCAATGGACTTTACTATAACGAAGGAGTATATGTAACCGTAAGTTTAAATGATGGCAAAGGCTTTTTCACCAAAAAGAAAATACAAGTGCCTCCAAGTGGATTTAATCGCAATGGTGGCGAAAAAAGTTTTTTTGCTGATATAAACAGCGATGGGTATGTTGACTTATTGGTTACCGGACTTTTCGATTGCAAAAATTGTTTGTATATTTTCCTCAATAATCAAAACGAAAGTTTTAACGAACCGGTAGAAATGGTTATTCCTTTGGCAGTTGGCAGCTATAATTACGACCGTATGGAAATTTCATTTGCCTACGATTTCGATAACAACGGCTATTTGGATATTTATTTGACGGGAACAAACGAAAGAGGCATATTGTATTTCTACGAGGATTTGAAAACGCAATTTATGAAATTCCCGTCCGAAATATCTTTATCTTCTTCTATGCTTTTTGCTGATGCAGACGGCAATGGAGTACAGGATATTTATAATGGTAATGTGGCAAATACAAGCATTAAAAACAACATCACCGTAACCAACACCCCACCAACCCCACCAGCAAACATCCGCTACGCCCAAACCGACGAAACCCTTTTAATTGAATGGAATGCCGCCACCGACAAGGAAAGCCCCGCCGCCCTATTGCGTTACAACATCAGCGTAAAAAAACAAGGCGCAACCGGCGATAATGCGTATGTAATTTCGCCGCTCAATGGCACGCAAAACGGCGTACCGCCGGTATCAGTAGCCGGTTATCCGTATAACCCATACTACCGCACTGCTACCCGTATGGAAATCCCGCTCACGGCGTTCACCGCCGGCGCGAGTTACGAAATCCAAATCCAAACATTGGACGGTTGGAATGCCGTTTCTGATTTTAGCGCTCCTGTTGTTGCTAAAATCGTTAACAACCCCCAAATCAAAGCCCCTGCTTCAATTTGCGCAGGCACAGCAACCACCATCGAATACAAAGGCACAGGTACTCCGGCACAACGCACGTTCAATTGGGCAGGCGGCACGGTAATTTCCACCGAAGGCAATTCCTACCAAGTGCAGTGGAGCAGCGCAGGCGAAAAAACCATAAGCGTAACCGTGGGCAGCACCACCGATGAACTCAAAATTTTGGTGCTCCCTGCCGTAGATATGAATTTCACAATTCCGGGCACAGTGGCAAAATCCACGCCGGTAAGTGTTCAATTACCCGATGCGCAAACCGTTTATACCATGCGTTATGCGTACAACGCGCAGGTATTTACCCAAAATTCGCCTGTGGCGGCTTCTTCCGCTGTGTGGCAGCAAACGGCAGGCAAAAATTCTGCCACTCTCACATTGCCCAATGCAGGATTTTACAGCATAGAATTTACGGCAGAAACTCCCTGCGGCAGTGTTTCGAGCGCTTGGTACGAAGTACGGGTGCAAACTGTTCCGCAGCCTGCAATCAGCATTGTAACCGTCAGCGGCAGCAAAAACCGCATTCAGTGGGAAATTCCGGCAGACTTGCCAAGTTTCGTAACCGGCATAAACGTTTACAAAGAAGGCAGCAAATACAACGATTTCCAATTAATAACATCGTTGCCAATAAACGAAACATCGTACACCGACCCAAATTCCAACACCAACGTAATGGCAAGCCGCTACCGCATGGCGTGGACTACCGCCTACGGCAGCGAAAGCACCCCAAGCACCGCCCACAAAGGCATTCACTTAATGATTAACAAAGGCGCAGGCGCGGCGTGGAACTTATATTGGGGGCAATACGAGGGCGCAATTATTGAAAGTTTCACAATTTTGCGCGGCACTTCGCCCGATAATCTTACGGTTTTGCAGGAAGTTTCGGGCAGTAATGCCTCATTTTCAGACCTCACACCACCGGCAGGCGACATTTATTACGCCATAGAATACAGCACCGCGTATAAAGGCGACCGTCTTCAAGGCGGTGGCGACCGTTTTCAAGGCGGAGAAAAATTTTTAGGCGACGAAACAGGTCGTTCCAATGTGGTGTGCACTTCCGAAGCATTTGCCGCCACACTTGCCACCACCGTAAGCATCAGTTCCAAAAACGAACTCACGCCTTCGCAACCGCTTATCAATCTATCGGCACTCATTACCCCTGCCGCAGCAACCTATAAAGTTGTAAATTGGACAATAGTAAGCGGCGGCGAACTTGCCACCGTTGATGCCGACGGTCGCTTGCGCATAACCGGTGCAGGCAATGGCGAGGTGGTGGTACGAGCTACCACGATTGACGGCTCGGCGGTTTCTGTTGAAAAAACAATTACCGTGAGCGGTGTGGTTGTGAATATTCCTG
>Ga0209628_10004132_pt1 | contig 10402 bp, 5 predicted proteins | sample TergutCu122P4_FD_187285 | JGI IMG/M metagenome (GOLD analysis project Ga0209628, IMG submission 187285) | Cubitermes ugandensis P4 segment gut microbial communities from Kakamega Forest, Kenya - Cu122 P4 (SPAdes) (version 2) | ecosystem: Host-associated > Arthropoda: Insects > Digestive system >... | reverse complement strand
CACTCACACACGCCTCAATGCCAGCCACTGCTGCAGTTTATGCATCTCGTTTTCACAAGTAATATTGCTGGCAGCCGAGCAGGTGGAAACATTATCTGTCTGACGGGGAACAAGGTACGTCATGAAAGGGCATGGTAGTCAAGCCTTGACGGTGTACCTGTTGCATGCGATGTGGAGTGAATGCCAGGAAGGTACCCCACTTGATCCATCTCATTCTTGTTTACCTAGATCTTTCTACGTTGTCACATTTGATTAATTTGTAAACAGATGAGCGTATAAAATCATGGACGACGAATTATCAAATGTTTCAATGAAACAACTTCAGACGAGTACAACTAACTTACTGATTTACATAAACAAACGTAACGACAACTATAAATAAATAAATACTGAAAGGCAAATAGTAAAATGCAGGTCCCATTTTGCAAGTAGAAGACCAATTTTAGGAATGCATGAGTGTAGGGCTGGCCAACTTAACCCACAGAAGGGCCACATAATTCGTTACGGACTCACCTTAGGGCCGCAGGTTTGCATGCGTATGTCGAAGAGAATGAGATATAAGGCTGTTATTTACAACAATAAGTTACGCTAAAAGTATGGTTGCATGACAAGTTTGTAGGCCGTACTAAACACGGCGAAACACCATAAATGATTTGTTTAGGTTACTCTGTGTTGTCTTAAAAATTAACAAGTTCTTTTTTTTTTTCTAATAAAGTTGCCATATTATGTTCTGTAGACCTGTTATATTATGTTTTTTAACTGGGTAAATAAAGAATGTCCCTAGATATTTGATAGGAAAACGCAATATTCCGTAAAACTGGCACGGGTTCTAATCACTTGGTTGCCGTCATGGATTGATAATGTTATGAAAAGTCTACAAGAACATGGGAAAAACAAACCCAGTCTTTATAAAACAAGGCAAATGTTTATACAGGCATATTTATGGTTTATTTAACGCCAGGATCTTAACTATACAGCGTCAAAATAAGCAAATTGTTGATCGAACATTAGGCACGGGGTGCATTTACTCGGAAAATGTATTTCCTAAACGACAAGCCTCCAAGTTTAAGTTACAGCCTAAGAAGAAAGACTTTTCTCAACGCCAGAGAAGTGACGATTGGGCGTTTCAAAATGACGCGCGAAATGTTACGACGTAAGGAGTACACTTACGAGAAAAGAGTAGGATAGATTTAACCCTGCCAGTATTAGATATGAAAGTACTTTCCCCGATTTACCAAAAAAAAAAAAAAACATTGTTTTGTTTGAAGGCTCCCAACCTTCGCCCGCTTGTCCTGCTGGTAAAGAGTAGTTTCAAGATGAGGATTCGAATGGGGCGTTAGTGGAATGATATAGAAATATTATAAAAAAATCCCTGTGCCACTTTGTCTACCACGAATCTTACATGCATTTGGTCGGGAACGAAATCGCAGGGAGAGGCCGGCGATTAACCGCCTGAGCCATGGCACAGAACTTTTCTATCCAGTGCTCCCCGATTTCAGAAAGGGCACTGTTGTTCTTGTCAACACGATGTCATAAAACACCTCTGCTCCATGCAGTTAGTAAGATAGTTATGTTACAGCAGAAATGCCATTCCACAAAACACTAAAATAACTTTTCACAGTTCACCTTTATAAAATAAGTTCCTCAGTAGTATATGACAGTGCACAGATTCTTTGAACATGATAAGGCAATGTGTTGTTGCTTTAAACAATAAACTATCTAAGGGCATCCTCATGCCATGACACTTCTTTCCAATTGGGGAGTCAGAATTAACCCTCTAAACACTGAGTTAAATCCCATCTGCCATGTGCTGGCATTATTAGAAGCTCACCATATTCTCCACATTAGCAGGATAAGGGTTAAAGCCTCACACACTGACTGAATGAAGACTGAACTTCATTATGACTTGTGCAGTTTATTTTTTTTAAGATCGTATGACCGTGCATCATAACAGATTCCTTGTGAATAAGACCAACAGACGCACTGAATTCCAATTTTACTGGTATTACGATTCTACATGTTTTGGGCAGCCTTTCTGCCCATCATCAGGAGTTCTTAGTCATACATCGGCTTTGGTACATTTTATGCAGTTGCGATGACCATTTGCTACCAGGAGTGGGATGGAACATGCCCTTCAATCAGTAGCAAACGGTCATCACAACTGCATAAAATGTACCAAAGCCAATGTATGGCTAAGAACTCCTGATGATGGGCAGAAAGGCTGCCCAAAATATGTAGAGTCGTAATACCAATAAAATTGGAATTCAGTGCATCTGTTGGTCTTATTCACAAGGAATGCCCAGTTTAGTTTAAACATTACACTGTTTCAAATGATAAAGCAATTGTAAATATTAATTAATAAAAGTGGAAGACTGTGCTTGTCAGTTCTCTGTATCATGGAGTTAAATGTTGGTTTCTGCTGTACAGGTCTGATTTTGATCCCAGTGCACTCGATGTGGGTTTTGCATTGCACAAGATATTATCATCATTTGGCTGCAGTTCCATACTCACATGAGGCCTGAGCCACCAACATATTATTATATCAGGCCTCAGCCAAGTCTCATATCTGAACAATGCCTTGCTGTGCTCAGAATGATGGCATTCAGTGCATTATTAAGTAATAATTATACATTCATTAGTGAAAAATAACTATAATTAGTTATTGTGATTAACAGAGCTTTTTATGCAATACCCATATTCTGGAATTTAATAACTGGGTTTCTAAGCAATCAACATAATTCTAACAATTTGTCCATTTGAGCCCCCATGATATCCCTCACAAGGAAAAAATGGTCAATAAAGGAAAGAAACAGAAGGTAAATTATTACAGAGTCTTTATTAAGCAATTATCACATTTGATAAATTTGCTGCTGTATTGTTATGTATTATTGAGTAAACATCTCGAAATAGCATTACAGAAATTAATATGCATAAATATAAGATTTTTGTGATCAGCACATTCATGATTGTGGGCACATCATAGCTCCCCTTCCCCACACCATGACTACTTGTCTACTCAAGAGAACAGGAACTATCACATGACTGAGCAAGTCTGGAGAATGAAAAAGGCATCCATATGTATTTTAATATTGTGGAAAATAATAGACACCAATCCTGGAAAGCTACTCCCCTCAAAATCCCTAACAGAAGCACATTAATTTAACAACTGGATGACAAACCCTCCTGGATGATAACCTATAAAATATTCAAATGTTAATTTTATGTTTTAAGTAATTTTTGTACAAGATGTTGGCACGTACAGTATTTTGAATATACTGTTCAATTTAAATTGAACTCAATCTGAGTCTAACAGCAACAAAACATTCAGAATTTAAAACAATTTCTATCCATATAATAATATCATTTTGTCTACAGCTAAAATAAGGGGATACACATAAATACATAGACATTGTTTTATAAGCTTTCTGTTTTTCAGCTGTGTAACTCAATTTAAAATTCCACCATATGGTAATAGTCATTGCTAAACAAATATTCAATTAAAATTATACTGAAGAAAGCCAAATTTAAAAACAAAATGTGAAAGTGTTATGAGTATAACTCTTGTTCTTTGACAGTATTTGTATATTTGCTAAGTGTACAATTAAAAACAAGATGGGCATAATAATGTAAGGGGTAACTTCCCTCCACTGCAAAACAAATTTTACGCTCATCCTTTTCATATTATAAAACTGACACTTGAATATTTTGAAATTTCACACCCAATGGCATGGCACTAAAACAAACTGATACTTATGAAATGTGCTCATGTTAGAAACTCTGTTTAGACATTTGGTAACTATTAATGGAAAGCTGCCCATTTATGAGGTGATATGCATGCCCACTTTCGCATATGCTTCACAGTTGCATTCAAGGCAGTTATCAGCTTCCAAGCTTAAAGATTATTAAAGTATAAAAATGAAATATCAAATTGGCAGTCTTTTATTTTAACAACCATATGAGGAAATTAATATGGTGAAGCTTACAAAAATAGAAATTTTATCTTAGTTTACCACAAATATGACTCATTTTAACCTCATAATGTAACAACAGAAATGACAGGATTAGGATCACAGTATCTGGAAAACTGCAAAGATGATTTTGTTACAGAGTATTAGGTCCTGTAATACCTTCATTTAACCTGAAGATTTTCGACTCTTCTTAGGCAATCAAATTAAATATACAACAGATTGTGGAAAGGACTGGGAGAATTACACGAAACGTATGTTAATAAATCAATTTTTATTTAGTAGACAGTGGAGTAAAACACAATTAGCACATAGCTCCCAGTCTTTTCACACAACAGTAGAGCAGACATTCCACTCTAAAACATACAGTACACATATTCGTTCATTCTATACACTTAATATTTATAATATATATTAGATATTTATAGTCGTATAAAACTTACAAATCCTCCAATGGCTTAACAGTTACCTTTGCAGTTTCATAGTGCGGCAATGACCTCAAGACATAAATGCAAGTATCAAGGGGTGTAAAAAGGAACAGTTCTGCAAAATTAGCACCAAGTATTACTGTACTGAATTCAACAAATTCTCAATAAGAAAAGAACGTTTTAATTTTGATTTAGGAAAACAATGAGTATTAAATCATTATATAAGAGTTAGTTACCACCACCAAAAGAAAAAAATCCCCTGTCTGCAATACTCTATTATCATCACAAGTCTCACAAAGCCATCGGAGGAGATGACTACTGTAAAAATGCATTCTAGATCATTATATTACTTACCGGGTTTGTGACACCAAAATCTACATACAGGTTGATCAACAATGCATTTTCAATATTCTTCATTAACACAACACAGTTAAAACAAACATTTCACGTAACAAACACAGCGCACAAATAACAGGATGATGATTCATTGCATTTGGAAGAAGAACATTTTTGGTTACAATTTAGTTGTATTAACTTCCTCCTTTTATCTCACTGACATTGTACGCTACAGTAGTTGGCTCAAGTTCATCGTGAAGGTATATAAATCTATCACGGCAAACTTGCTCATTTCATAAATGACAGAAGTCACTATCGGTGGATATGTTAAACTGCTGAATTCAGTGAGGTGTCACTAACCAGTGAATCTTTACATCAAATTAAATATAGTTCCATGAATTTGCACATTATGTACTACATTTTTGGTTTCATGTGTTTATAAAGTCACATTAGGAGAGGTAGTCTGGCGATGGCTCTGCAACGGGCTCTGGTGTTGTGAAGAGTGGATTGGGGAATTCCGGCGGATGGGGAAGAGGCCCTGTTGTCTTGGGTTTCCTCCTGTATGCCATTAGCCAGCATGACACTGCTACAGCTACTGCTACTAGTGCTAGCAATGCTGTGATCACCAATGCAATGATGAAGCCAATCATAGAAACACATATGTCCTCCACTTGTTGAACATCGGGCGCTGTAAGAGATACCCATCAGTAAAGGTAATTAACCTCCATGTCTTCAGGAAATCAAGATACAGAAAGATACCTTTATAACATATTCTTAGACATGTACAAAATACATGAAATTCATTAATAAATTATTATTCAATAAATGGTCATATAATATGGACAGGAGGTTAATTTTATGATTGATAGAAAATTTTTCAAAGACAGTAGAGTTCCTTAAAATGTTCACTGAATTTCTGTAAATAAAAAATGAAGAATCTTAATTTTGCTAGTTATGAACCCCAAATGCTGACAACTATCTTGTACAGATGATCTGTAATTTAATTCAGTTACAAAATACTATAGTTGGAATGCTTTAGAGGAAAGAATTGGTCTAAAAGAAGAGAGATATGGTACAATTAGTGCAAATGAAAATACTTCGGTAAGTAAAATGTACAGGAAAGGACTCTGTGCGGGGAATGGAGAGTTGCTGTGCTTAACAACATAATATAGTATCATGATTTGTTCAGGTTTATCTTCTTACAGTTGTTTACAATAAAAAAGAAACAAAATTGCAAAGAATACTGAAAACAATAGAATACCTTCTGTTGGATCAACAAATCTCTCCTCACGCCGTTCAAACGTGAGAATAGCATTTGATTGGATTGTGATTTCTTCTCTCAGTTGGCCTTCATAAATAGACTCTGATACAGCAACATCTGTACTGTTTCGTGGCTCTGCGATCTCACGACGCCGTCGTCCAAATGCATTATAACCTTGACAGTTCACCTGCAAAAATTTATGGGTGTTTTAACAAACCAAGTTTAATTTAACTTCTCAGAGCTTGATTGAAGTTAGAGACTTTAATTTTAATTAGTGCTACAAGAAGAGTTTTGGTGTACAGAACTCATGATATAAATTTTATCAATTGTTCAGCTGGTATAAGTTTGTCCACAGCTTGATGATGTGTACAGCAGGCAGCATAGATATTAAGTTTTAATAGGAGGTGGCAAATGATGGGTCAGAACACTGGATTAAATCAATAAGAGGAAATGATAGGAGAAGCAACACAGAAACATTTACAAAGAACAACAGCACATATTGATGCAGGAGTGTTGTTAGTAATGACACAGAATCACAATGCACATAAATGCATGAATGGATTTGCATCCCCATTTTTCTTTCTTTTCTTCTTTCTCTTTTTCCCTCCTCTACAGATTTTAAAATTCCTTGACTTTCAAACTGGAAGCATATGCCTTCCTTGTCTTCCTGCACACTTGCCTTACAATATAATGATGTGGTAGTCTTACAAAACTTCTTAAATTCATTGAGTATAAGTTGTGTGATTATAAGAAACATTACAGGTTGAGTACATTTCTTGTAGAGCTCACATTCTGATTAGGTACAACATAATATACATTTTCAGGCTTCAACAGCAGACTACAGATGTGTAGGTAAACCAAAGAATGCCTTAAGTGCCTTAAATAGAGGAAATGTAACTATAAGACAGTTTGGCTTGACTTATCAAAATTAAAACTAAATGAAAGAAAACTTAACAACAAGTCATATTAACAGGGCACCATACTTAACATTTTGAAGTAATAACCAACATTTTCTAACCAAGTCTGTGACTAGTGACTTAAATCCATTCAGTACTTACCGGCTGACATTTTCCAAAGCATACTCTGATGTTGCACTGGAATCTGATGTTGTCACTGCTTGGGAACTTGAAGGCATTGAAACTAGCCAAAAGAGACTGGCTATCAGGATTGTAGTCCCATTCACCAAATATGGTAGGATCAGTTGCACAACCATTCTCATCTGTTACAATGTATTCATTCTCTACACTGTCTTCCATTGTTTTGGCAATACAACTACGTGCAAATCCACCATAAATACCTAAAATGTAATATAATAATTCATAAATTATTATAAATATGACATTATATATAGATTTTTATTAGCAAAGGTTGTTCCAAAGTTATGTGGTCTTGTCCATCTCATTCTACTTGATTTTAGCACGTGAACAATACTGGGAGGAAAAAAGTAATTTCTAATCACATAAAGTGTAAGAGATCATGCAAAGAACATAAACTTTACTGTAAGAAATGGTAACAGTTGATATGTCTGAGAAGCAGAAGAGCTGAAAATTGAATAATTTGCAAAGCTGTTCCATTTCGATTGCAAATTAGAGGAAACTGACTTTTTAACATCCACCACATCAGATCATGGAAATTCTAGCACAAATAACCTCATGGGCTTGGTTCAGTGGTACAAAGGTCTGTCACAATAAACAAATAATAAATAATAAATAAATAAATAAACACCAGCACTATTCATATAAGCAAATATTTCATGGCAATACCACTTCACTTGCACATCAACTGCTGAGGTTTAGAATGCCTGACGATAAACTCTAACTCCCCAGTGTACCTTAAAGTTGTGATGCTTAACCCTTTGGTACTGGAATTAGATGTTCAATGCACTCTGCAAAGGACAGGGATTTAAATTGCATGTTACTGGCTGCTGAATACAGTGCTTGTTTGGTTTTCCTGGCATTGCACCGCTGCAAAGACTATAGTCATCCGTCGATGTTATGGGATTAATTATGCACAGAAACAAACACCAGCACCTTTTTACTTGTCACTGTTAATACATGAGCCCATATTAGTAGTTGTAAACATCTATAATGTAATGACTAAGGCAGCAGTACAAAACATGCTTGATTTGTGCTACACAGTGACTGCAGATTCTCTCAGGTTTCATGTATAAAAATATGCAATTAGTTTTAAGGTCTGAAGTTTAAATTCTTCAGTAAAGTTTGAAAACGTGAGTTAAAATTGCTGGCCTCTCATATTTACTACAGTAAGGGGCTTCTTCGTACAAGTTTGTAGTGTAAGCCAATGCTGTGTGAAAAGAAAGATAGCTTTATGCAGTTACACTTTGGAATCACTGCTTTTTGAAAGAAGGAAACAGACACTATTACTCACTTGCTGGTTGCACTTCTACTTGTAGCTGCAGATTGTCTCCAATCTCAGCTTGGTTTATTTCCTGGCCTGTCTGAGTTATAATTTTCATGACACATGTGGGTGGTGGACCAGTATTGGCTATTGTTCCTGCTGTTGTCAACATTGACACATTGAAACCCAATGTTACATTCTGTTCTCCAGTCTGGTATACACACTTTATATGATATGCCTGGGCCTTGAATGTCACAAGTTTAGGATGTTTCTGGATGACAAGGACAAAGCTTGCCTGACCCTGTAAAGAAATAAGAAGCTCAGTTACAAGGAATTATCTGATCATATACTGGCCTTCTAATGACAGAAAATCCCAGTTTCTTAATCACGATACTGGGTAATTTTGCATTTGTATTTAAGTGAATTAAGTGGTTTGTGTAGTGAAATTATATGATAATTTTAAGTAAAGTTTTGACTGTGTCATCGGCTTTATTTAAGAACAGTAGAAGAAAAGTATCCAGCTGAAATAAGACAACTTACAACATGTGGAAATAATGAACAAGGTACGTACATTGACATGGATCAGTCCACATCTGCCAAAATTGACTTTGAAGACCTCTTTGTAGGATGGGGAGTCTTTTGACACAGTGACAACCCGTCGACACTGCTCATCCTTGCTGTGTCCTTTCACATACAGCACACCGTTGAAGTCTGGTTGTTCTACAAAGCTAATTCCCACTTGAACTCCGTCTGACAGACAGTTCACTTCCATTGCTGGTTGTGGAAAATCTGTACGTAACGGAGAAGCTGTAAAATGAAATTGAATGTCATGAGACCCTGGACAGTATTTTGATACTAAAAAAAAAATGACAGTTTCCATGCAGCAGAGGATTTGTGAAGATGGTAATAGTTCATCTGGTCAAGAACTTTCCATCTTCATAGTACCCAAAAACTGAGTACTGTGTTCACATATGCCTACCACTGAACTGTATCCTGAATCAGGTGAACACTTTTCGTATCCTGGCACAATATTTCTTTCAGATCCATTTCAATAACATCCTTCCAATCACACCTAGGCGTCACTAGTGGTCACTTCCCTCCAAGTCTCCTGACTAGCGTTACATATGCATTTGTCATCTCAAAGACTCACAATAAGATGTTTGAATATACAAATATATTATTGTGCAATGTATGATGACAGACAACACTAACATTACTATACTATACAACAGCAACTGTTGTAACAAATACAATAAGGAACACAGATCAGTGCTTGGTGCCATTCATTACTACAGTTAAACTATTTCTGTTATAGTACTCAAGAATGGACTGGCAAGGCAAAAATATGTGTATGAGCAAGTTTATAGGACTAATGCCTGCATGATCTATTCAAATTACATGGCAACAACAACAGCACTTACTGGAGTAAAATTTAAAAACCTCCACATTTGACAATCATTTGTTTTCATCATTATCCCCTACTTACAATGAAATAAATTCACTTCCCCTCATCATGGTTTGCTTTCTCTGTTATTTACTGTAGAAAGATATCAGAAACATCGCTGTGAGATTGTAAAGTCCAACCTAAAAGCTTAATTGAATCATATGAATTAAATCTTGAAAATCTGATTAGAATATGACTGACCATTCTAACAAGTAAGCATTACATGACAATACACTTTACTTCATATATTTATTGAAATTCTAAATCTAATGTACTGCATCAGAGATTTTCAACTTTGTCTTGTGTGGGACAAAAGTACATGATCAACCTGTGATTCTGTCAGCAGTCATAAAAGTTAGTAATCTGTATGTTGTGTGTTTGCATTTTAGGTTTCTATGGTATTCTGCTCTCCCACCAACATTCATCATGACCTACACACTGAGAAACTCTCTGAAAACTGTGCTGATTGCTACAGACACGAAGTATTTTATTTAACTGAAAATATTAAGATTTTTTCAGCCCTCTAGTCTATTAACTTAATGTTTTTCTGACCGTGCATCATGAATTGACTATACATTAATTACCAACTTGATGCACTGATTATTATTTT
>Ga0209628_10004131_pt1 | contig 10403 bp, 7 predicted proteins | sample TergutCu122P4_FD_187285 | JGI IMG/M metagenome (GOLD analysis project Ga0209628, IMG submission 187285) | Cubitermes ugandensis P4 segment gut microbial communities from Kakamega Forest, Kenya - Cu122 P4 (SPAdes) (version 2) | ecosystem: Host-associated > Arthropoda: Insects > Digestive system >... | reverse complement strand
TCATCGCATGTTGCCCCTGCATATTGCTCAATTCTTTCTGGAATTTTTCGATTTCCTCATCTTTCTGACGCAGCAAGCCGTAGCGGATTTCCGCCACTTTGCCGTAATCGCCTTCCCGTTCTGCCTTTTCGGCACGGTATTTCAAATCTTCAATCTCGATTTTGTTCTGTTGGATTTTATTGATGATTTCCCGTTCCGATTCCCATTTGGCTTTCAGTTGGGCTTCTTCTTCGCGCAAATCGGCAATTTCCTTACTCAGGTTTTCTAATTTACTGATGTCGTTTTCCCGTTTAATCGCTTCCCGTTCGATTTCTAATTGTGTTATTTTACGAATAATTTCATCCAAAGATTCGGGAACGGAATCGACTTGCATTCGCAGGCGGGCGGCGGCTTCGTCCATCAAATCAATGGCTTTGTCGGGCAGATACCGCTCCGTGATGTAGCGAGCCGAGAGATGCACGGCGGCAAGAATCGCATCGTCTTTGATACGGATTTTATGATGATTTTCGTATTTTTCTTTCAACCCCCGAAGAATGGAAACCGCATCGGCTTCACTCGGTTCATCAATGATGACTTGCTGAAAACGGCGTTCCAATGCTTTGTCTTTTTCAAAATACTTCTGGTATTCGTTCAGCGTAGTTGCGCCGATAGCACGCAGTTCGCCCCGCGCCAGCGCCGGTTTCAGAATGTTGGCGGCATCCATAGCGCCTTCGCCTCCGCCCGCTCCGACTAAGGTATGTATTTCATCAATGAAAAGAATAATTTCTCCTTCCGAGCCAATCACTTCATTGACAACCGATTTCAACCGCTCTTCAAATTCGCCTTTATATTTAGCGCCGGCAATAAGCGCTCCCATGTCCAAAGAAAAAATCTGTTTCGATTTCAAATTATCGGGCACATCGCCGCGAATGATTCGATGAGCCAAACCTTCGGCTATTGCCGTTTTACCAACGCCCGGCTCACCGATTAAGATAGGATTGTTTTTTGTTCGGCGGCTGAGAATTTGCAGCACCCTGCGAATTTCTTCGTCTCGACCGATGACAGGGTCTAATTTCCCCGCTCTTGCCCGTTCGTTCAGGTTTATAGCATATTTCGATAAAGACTGATAGGTGTCTTCCGCCGATTCGCTTGTCACCTTATTTCCTTTCCTCAGTTCATTTATGGCTGCCATTAAATCCTTATCAGATATACCTGCGTCACGCATAATGGTCGAAACCGTATTTTTTTCCCTTAGTAGCGCCAAAATAATCGGTTCAACCGAAACATACTGGTCGCCTAATTTGGAGCTGATGTCTATTGCCTTCTGCAAAACGGCGTTGGTTTCGCGCCCCAGAAAGGGTTCTCCGCCCGACACTTTGGGATAGGAATCGATTTCTCTATCCAATATATTCGTAAACTGCTGGGTATTAACGCCTAATTTTTGAAATAGAAATTGAACGATGCTTTCCGCTTCATCCAGAATGGATTTCATCAGATGTGCAGGCACAATCTCCTGTTGATTTTTTCGCCGAGCCAATTCAACGCTGTGTTGAACTACGTCCTGCGCTTTGATTGTAAAATTGTTTAAATTCATACGTAAATCATTTTTAGTGATATGTTGACTCAAAAGCTACATAAATGATATTCCGACAGATATGCCGAGCATATTCATTTTGTTGCCCTTGACCGAAAATTCTCTTTCGATGTTAGCGTTAAATGTGTTGGAGTATTTGCCATAAAAGTCGAGCGAATCTAAAAACCATGTATATTCCAATCCCAACGTAAGATTCGACTTTTCGGAGAGTTTGTGTTTGATGTTTAACCGTGCGACAAGATAGCCAAGCGGAATATTATTATCATACTCATCATTGTAATTGGGTGGGCGATTCCAAATATACGTTGCTTGGTATTGCATGTTAGAGCCTTGTTCTTTAAGTATCATCTCATATTTCCTGTGCGGCATCGTGATAAACCCCGCTCCAAAGTATGGCAAAATACTAAGTTTCTCGCCTGCCGGTATCTTTCCAAAGATGCCTCCGGTCATTTTGAAGTGGGCGCTTGTTTTGCCGCTACCCTGTTCCGACAACATTTCGCGCAGGTAGTATTGTGTTCCGCTATTTGGCATCGGTATTCTATCCAAAGAAAACGACTTCATTTTAGGTGCGGGCATTATACCTGCACTCATGTCTGCAAAAAAACCACAGTGCGGAATAAAAGAATAGAAATTGTATGCTATCCTTAACTCAGTAAGCGCCGTTGCAGGAAATCCATCATCGACATAGCTTTCTTTACTCCAAGAGTTAAGTCCGATATGTTGCACAATTTGAAAATCGAACCAGTTTCGTCTGAGTTCCGTTACATTGTTGTTTTGCGCCGAAACAGAGTGCGTTAGCGCAAGGACTAATAGTGATATTACCGTTTTTTTCATGGCTTAATAAAAATTAATTGGTGGAGTGTCGTGATAAAACTTTAGGGTATTTCCTTCATAATACTCTACCCTGAAAGAGTGTTCTCCCGGATCGGGAGCGACGAGCAGAACAAAACCTTCGTCAACCCCTGCCGGCAGATAGTTTTTGTTAATCTCCTTAAAAAATTTAGAAACATATTTACCGGCAGGAATATCAACGTTAAATTGGTCGTTGCACTTAATCGCTTTTGAATATTTATCGCTCAGCGAATTGTAGGTATGTTCTCCTTTTTGTATCGACCCTGTAATAAACATGTCGTCGTTATCCGACAGTGCGTTGTCGGTGATCCATCTTATGCCTACCATATAGGCTTCCTTTTTTATCGGCGAGACCGATACGACCGGAAATTCTCCGGAGTTGTCGATATTTACAGCTTCGATGCCAACCAGCGAAACCGGAATAACCGGATCGTCCCATCCGCTGTTTTGCGTACTGCATCCCGTAATAAACGCTGCAATTACAATGAATAATAATAAATTTTTCATATAACAAACAATTTAATATGAATTAACTCTCAACTCTCAACTCTCAACTCTCAATTCTCAATTCTCAACTCTCAATCCCCTCCAAATTCCATTAAATAGGCTTTGATAAAGTCATCAAGGTCGCCATCCATGACAGCGCCGACATTGGAGGTCTGATAATTGGTGCGATGGTCTTTCACCCGCCGGTCGTCGAAAACATAGGAGCGAATCTGCGAACCCCACTCGATTTTCTTTTTGTTTGCTTCGATTTTTGCAGTCGCTTTTCTTCGCCGTTCCAATTCCAGTTCATACAGTTGCGATTTCAACAAGCGGATGGCATTGTCTTTATTTCCAAATTGGGAACGCGATTCGGTGTTTTCGATAACAATTTCCTTCACTTCGCCTGTGTCGGGGTCTTTGTAGTTATAATGCAGTCGGACGCCCGTTTCCACTTTGTTCACGTTTTGCCCTCCCGCCCCGCTCGACCGGAAAGTATCCCAGCTAATATCGCCCTGATTTACATCGATTTCGATGCTGTCGTCAACCAAAGGAACGACTGCAACCGAAGAAAAGGAAGTCATCCGTTTTCCCTGCGCATTGTAGGGCGAAACGCGCACCAACCGGTGAACGCCGTTCTCGCTTTTCAAATATCCGAAAGCATAGTCGCCTTCGATTTGCATTGTCACCGATTTGATGCCGGCATCGTCGCCATCCAACCAGTTGACAATCGTTATTTTATAACCTTTGCTTTCGCTCCATCGGCTGTACATGCGGTAAAGCATTTCCGCCCAGTCTTGGGCTTCCGTTCCACCGGCGCCTGCATTGATTTTCAGAACGGCGCCCAACCGGTCTTCCTCCAAACGGAGCATATTCTTTAATTCTAATTTTTCGAGCAATCGGAGCGATTGCCTGTAGGCTTCATCCACTTCTTCTTCGGTTGTAATGCCCTCTTTCTGAAAGTCGAAAGCCAACTGCAATTCCTGTGTCGCCGATTTGATTTCGTTATAAGCGCCAATCCATGACTTAATTTCGCCGACTTTCCGCATCTGCTCTTCAGCCCGTTTGGGGTCGCCCCAAAAATCAGGGGCTTGTGTGCGAAGCTCTTCTTCTTCTAACTGAATTGTTTTGGCATCGATGTCAAAGATACCCCCTCAGCGCTTGCTCGCGCTCCAATACTTCTCGTAGTTGGTCTGTTGTTATCATATTTTATGTTGTAAATATTTTCGTAGAGACGGGGCGCGCCCCGTCTCTACAGGATAATAATTATGCAAAGGTAATCAATTAAATTCAATATTGAAAACGACTATTTCCGACTGAGTGCCGATTCGCATGGGCGGACCCCACAAACCCAATCCGGAAGAAACGTAGTAATGCGTATTCCCTTTTTGCCTGTATCCGTAAGGAAGTTCATACATCCGGCTGATGAAGAGATTCATCGGGAAGATTTGCCCGCGATGCGTATGTCCCGAAAATTGCAGGTCAATCCTGTTTTCTTCCGCTTCCTCCAGATGAAAAGGCTCGTGGTCGATAAGCAGCAGAGGCAAAGCGGGATCCGTTCCTTCTGCCAATTCTTTCAGCGATTTCCGGTTGGGACTTCTCTGTTTATCATCGCGACCGATAATTTGAATACTGTTGTTTATAACAACCGCACTGTCGATTAATAAATGCAAATTGGTTTTATGCAGAAAATTCATACTTGAATCAATGCCTACCATATATTCGTGATTACCAAGGCAATAATATACGCCGAGAGGCGCTTGCAGTTTGTTGAGCGTTTCCCACATTCGTTCTTCTTCCAAAGGCAGCGCATTGTTGTCGATCAAATCGCCGGCAATCAGAATCAAATCGGGGCGCTGGTCGTTGATTAAGCGAACATACTGTTCCAAGCATTTTTTATCAATCGCTACGCCAAGATGTAAATCGCTTATACCTAATACTTTTAGATTTTTATATTCGCCGGCTTTTTTAACAATACCGATGCGTTGTTCAACTATTTTGGGATGCCGGAATTGATAGTTTCCGTAAATCACTAAGCCTGCCGCCAAAACATATCCCACAACAACTTGAACCGTTCGATAACGTTTTTTGAAAATGGCTTTTGGCGGAAAGCGTAAACTACTATTAATAAGATAGATAAAATCTGTCAGGAGAAAAAACGCAAAAAGATACAGCATCATGCCCAACCAGATTGTTCCCGGGACATAAAGGATTTTCTGAATGAACAGAGGAAAAATGTTTCTTCCAAGCATTGCAAAGATAAAAGCGGAAAAAAGGAAAAGATAGATGATACAGTAAATCGCTCGAACCATTTTCGATGACGGCAACGCCTGTTTACTTCGTTCAAAAACATAAATGTTTATTAAAGTATAGATAACGAAAGCAAACAAAAAGAAATTGTAATGGGAATGAGGCATAATTATTTATCTTTTAGAAATTTGTTTTTTATTTGATTTACAATTAGTTCAACAATTTCATCAATACTCAGGAATGACGAATTGAAGCATAAATCGTAGGAAGTTGCCATTCCCCAGATTTTATTGCTGTAGTAATTGTAATAAGCCGCTCGTTTTTTATCGGTTTGTTCGATGCGCATTTGGGCTTCTTTTTCCGTCCGGTTTTCGTCCTGCATTATTCGTAGGATGCGGTCTTTCAGGTTTGCGCTGATAAATATTTTCAGGCAATTCGGAGAGTCGCGTAAGATATAATCGGCGCAGCGACCAATGAAAATTGCCGATTCTTTTTCAGCTAAAGTTCGGATAACATCGCTCTGTATTTTAAATAAAGTCTCATTACACAAATAATTAACTTCGTTATAACCCATAAATCCGGAACGAAATCCAAAATATTTACCCCAAAAACTGTAACTGTCTTTTTCGTCGAATTTTTCAAAAAACTCCCTGCCTAATCCGCTTTCCCGTGAAGCCAACTGTATCAGCTCTTTGTCGTAGCAAGGGATAGCTAATTGTTGCGAAAGTTGCTGTCCTGTCAGTTTTCCGCCGCTTCCCAACTGTCGCCCGATGGTTATGAAATATTTTTCCATATATGAATCATTTACTGAATTTTTTTAATTCGGTTCCCAATAAAATACCTGCTACAATCACGGATAAGGCATCGGAAAAAGTCATACTTGCCCACACGCCGGTTACTCCCCAACGGTTTGGAAGAATGAGCAAAATTGGTATCAAAAAAAGCAACTGGCGCGTCGTTGATAAAATGATGGATTTCATCGGTTTGCCGATGCTTTGGAAAAAAGCGGAGCTAACCATCTGGAAACCTATAAAGGGATAGACGGAAAATATCCAGCGCAATCCCGGAGCGGCAATCTCTATCAGTTCTTTTTTATTGGTAAATATGGATGCAACCGCATTGGGAAAGAGTTCAACAATCGAGAATCCGACCACCATAATTGCAGTCGCATAAAGGATGGATTTTTTCAGAACCGACAGCACGCGCGGATACAGTTTTGCGCCGTAGTTATATCCGGCAATCGGTTGCATTCCTTGATTTAAACCGCTCACAATCATAACAAACAGAAACGCAACACGATTGACGATTCCATAAGCCCCAACGGCTAAATCGCTGCCATGCCTGATTAGTTGCTGATTAATCAGAATCACGATTAAACAGCCGGCGGCATTCATCAAAAACGGCGCCATACCGATAGAAAATGAATCGGTGACAATTTTCTTTTTCAAGTGGTAAATACCTCTTTTCCAATGGATAAATCGCGTTTTATCGCTGAACGACCAAATTTGCCAGCTCAGAACAACAACCTGCGAAATAACGGTAGCAAAAGCCGAGCCGCGTATTCCCCAATGAAAGCCGAAAATAAACAGGGGATTCAACACCAGATTGATGACAACGGTATAAATCGTTGCCATCATCGCTTTGCGCGGTTCGCCGGCTGAACGGATAATGGCGTTTAATCCCAGATAGCTGTGCGTAACGAAGTTACCGGCTAAAATAATCAGCATGAAATCGTAGGCGTAGGGAAGAAGGTCGTGGCTGGCGCCGAAAAAGAGCAGGATGGGTTTCAAAAAGGGAATGGTGGCAATGGAAAATCCGATTCCGGTGAAAATATTAAGTACCAGCACATTACCCAGAATATTATTCGCTGTTTCATAATCTTTTTGCCCCATACGAATCGACAGCAGCGTGGAAGCGCCTACGCCAATGAGCGAGCCAAAAGCCGCTCCAAGATTCATGAGCGGAAAAGTAATGGCTAAGCCCGACAATGCCAAATGACCCACTCCGTGACCGATGAATATGCTGTCGGTGATATTGTACAGTGAAGAAGCCGTCATCGCAATGATTGCCGGCATGGCGTATTGCATCAGCAGTTTTCCGATATTTTCAGTGCCCAGACTCAGGGGAACGCTCTTATTTTCCATCGGTTGTTTTTGAAAATAGAGTGCAAAGGTAGTAAATAAATACTTTGCCGGCAAAATGAAAATCCCCCGCTTGCTCCATTCACAAAAATTGCCTACATTTGTTCTCCGCTCAGCGTAACGTCTCGTTACGTTGCCTTTAAAATCAAAGCTCCCGCTTTGAAAAATTTTTCGACCGGTATGCAACGTTTTAACAAGTTTTTGCATCTATTATAAAAAGATTTAATAAATTTGCGATGAATTAAAAATCATAGACAATATGAAAACTTTCCTCTATAAGAAACCACGAGAAGGCATCGAGTGAAGGCTCCCTGAGAGAAAGAGGGGAGCGGCGAGATAAATATAGCCTTTCGGAAAATGAATAGATTCAATCAATTAAAAAAATATATTATATGAAAATTAATAAAAAAATTATATTAAAATGTATGACAGTTTTGCTGATGTTGGGAATTTTTTTCTCTTGCTCTTCCAAATTGGGAGAAGACAGCGACAGCAATATCGATTGGTCGAAGGTAGATTTGAGCAATATCGAAAACTTGTATGCACAACCTTTGCCCGTAATAAAAAAGGTCGTGGAGGGAAAATGGAAACTTCAATATTCTGAAGGAGGATTTGCATACCAAAAGATTATAGACACTTTTGATAATTACATGTACATCAACAAAAATCATATAACGAAAGGTAACAGTACTTATGGTGTTACAATGAACTCATCATTTACATGGGAGAAGGTGAAGGATATCTTTGGTAATGGCAGTAGCGCTTATATATTACAACCACCCGGTTACTTATCTATAGTCCCATTACAAATAAAAAATGATACTTTGATTAGTTGGGATGCTTGTGCCGATGGTTTCACTTATTATTATACAAAAATATATTAACGTATTAAAAATAAGTAAACTATGAAAGCATATTTATTAAAAACGATCATTCTCCTTATTGTAACCTGGGTGTTCTTTCCAATCGTAAATGCTCAAGAGGGAGACACTTTATTTATTCAAAGAGGAGAAAAGGGGAAAATAGAATTTGCACGATTTAAGGTCAATGCAAATTCCAACCGAAAAATGAAAAACGACACTGTTTTTCTGAAATCAATACTCAATGCAAAAAAAGAAGATGGATTTCGCCTAAAAAGTGTAATAACCGATGAAATGGGGATGACTCACAGAAAATTTCAGCAATACTACAAAGGAATCCCCGTGGATAATGCCGAATATTTAGTGCACGGAATCAATGATGATATCGAAGCAATCAACGGTGATTTTCAGGATATTAACATCGACCGTATAACACCTATTCTCAGTGAACGTCAGGCTTTGGCAAAGGCGCTGGAATATGTGGGCGCTAAAAAGTACAAATGGGAAGATTCAGATATGGAAAAATCGATAAAACAACAGGATAACAATCCCAATGCGACTTACTATCCCGAAGGAGAATTGGTTGTCGCCAAAGATTATATGACTGTAAGCAATGTTTTCAAATTGTCGTGGAAATTTACCATTTCGTCTTTGGAGCCGAATAATGAACAGATCATTTTCGTTGATGCCGCAAAAGGAGAAATCATCAGGGATATCCCTTTAATTTTGGATACCAATACATCAGGTTCTGCACAAACATGGTATAGTGGTCCGCAAACTATTACTTGCGATTCCTATTCTGGTGGATATCGATTGTATGAGAATAGGACTCTTCCAATAAGCGGCGGTACCGTAACCATAAGCACAAAGAATTGTTTAAATAATACAAACACAGGCAGTTCAACTGAATTTACAAATACATCTACCAGTTGGACATCCGTGAGCTGGGCGACATTTGCCCAAAATCAAGCGGCTCTGGATGTACACTGGGCTGTAGAAAAGGTGTTGGACTATTGGAGTAGTGTACATTTAAGAAAGAGTTTAGATAATTCGGGGTTAGGAATTAATGGTTATGCACATTACAATAGTGGCTGGAATAATGCAGAATGGGACCAGAAAAATAAGGAAATGCATTATGGAGATGGTGATGGCACTAATTATAATCCTTTTACGTCTATAGATGTTATTGCTCATGAGATGGGGCATGGTATTACCCAGTTTACTGCTAATCTTACATATGGCAATTTTGAATCAGGCGCATTAAATGAAGGATTCAGCGATATTTGGGCTACTTGCGTGAAAGCATGGGCTGCACCAAATAAATCAAAGTGGCTACTTGGTGGTGAAATAGTGCGTAACTCTTTATATAATTGCATCCGCAATATACAAACACCCAGTTCCCCTTTGTCAGCGGAAGGTTTAGGAATCATACTTCATCCCAGCAGATATCAAGGAACAAATTGGAACACAGCAAATGAACCACACTATAATTCTACTGTCCTAAGTCATTGGTTTTATCTTTTAAGCGAAGGCGGGAGCGGAAATAATGATGGGATTACATTTGATGTAGTTAGCATAGGCATAGGAAAAGCCGAACGAATAGCATACAAGGCTTTAACCTCTTATCTTAACTCGTCTGCAAATTATACTGCAGCCAGAAATGCAACTATCTCAGCGGCAATAAGTTTATATGGAAGTCTTTCGCAGGAAGTTGTTTCTGTTACCAATGCCTGGCATGCGGTTGGCGTTGGAGACCGGTTTCCTCCCACCATCACCGGCCCTTTAGTCGTATGTTTTAATTCGCAAACCACTTTTTCAGTGACTAATGCTCCCTCTGGTTTTATATGGGCGTCAAGTTCTAATATTATTTTAACCGGTGGTTCGGGAAATACAATTAAAGCTACGGCAGCTGGCAACACGGGACCGGGCTGGATAAGCATTAAAGTCGGAAATGTTGAATTAGCAAGGGTAAAATGTTATGCAGGCGCTCCAATATATACCGATTTTTACGCACTTGTTTCACCTGATAATATCGGTCAAGCCATTTGGGATGATGGCGTATTGTATGATCGTGGCAATTATCCGGTCGATTATTATCAATGGTCGTTTGGCAACAATTATGGATGGACGGTACAGGAGCAAAAATCACCCGATGGCATCTCCATGGCAAGGGTAATTATAATTGGCAACGGTCCTACTGATGTGTATGTAAGCGCTTATAACAGTTGCGGCTGCGGCGGGATT
>Ga0209628_10004129_pt1 | contig 10405 bp, 5 predicted proteins | sample TergutCu122P4_FD_187285 | JGI IMG/M metagenome (GOLD analysis project Ga0209628, IMG submission 187285) | Cubitermes ugandensis P4 segment gut microbial communities from Kakamega Forest, Kenya - Cu122 P4 (SPAdes) (version 2) | ecosystem: Host-associated > Arthropoda: Insects > Digestive system >... | reverse complement strand
TAATCTTGATCAGGCCTTTTTGCGGGTCATAAAATCGCATCAACAGGTTGACCATGGTGGTTTTACCGGCACCGGTCGGGCCGACGATAGCGATGGTTTGACCGGCTTTGACTTCGGCGCTGAAGTTCTTGATGACCACTTCTTTTTCGTCATAACCAAACTTAATATGCGAAAATTCCACCGCGCCCCGCGGGTTTTCCAACGACATTGCGTCTTTCGGATCGGGTGTTTCCTCGGCTTCAGCCAAAAATTCGAACACGCGCTCCGCCGCCGCTGCTGTCGACTGAATAATGTTGGTGATGTTGGCGACCTGCATGATCGGTTGGTTGAACTGCTGGACGTATTGGATGAAGGCCTGAATATCGCCAATCGACACCCGGCCGTTGATGGCCAACCAACCGCCCATCACCGCCACCGCGACATAGCCGAGGTTGCTGATAAAATGCATGATCGGAAACATCAGACCGCTCAAAAACTGCGATTTCCAGGCCGACTCATGCAAACTCTTATTATATTTATTGAATTTCGCCAGGGCGCGTTTTTCACCGCCAAACACTCGTACCACGTTGTGACCGGCGTAAGTTTCTTCGATATGGCCGTTCAGGTTGCCCAAAGTATCTTGCTGTTTCTTGAAATACTTTTGACTGTGCTTAACAATGATCATGATGAAGACGAAACTTAAGGGGATTACGATAACGGCGATACCGGTCATTTGCCAACTGATTGACAACATCATGACCAGGATACCGATAATCATGGTGATGCTGACGATCATTTGGCTCAAACTTTGACTCAAACTTTGCGAAATCAAGTCGACGTCGTTAGTGATGCGGCTCAGCACATCGCCATACGGCCGCGTGTCAAAATAGCGCAGGGGCAGGCGATTGATCTTTTCGCTGATGTCGCGGCGAAAACGAAAAGTCACTTTTTGCGTCACGCCGGCCAGAATCCAGCCTTGGACATAACTAAACAAGGCAGACAGAATGTAAAGTCCGATCAGCCAGGCCGCAAAACCGCCCAAGATGTCATAGCGCATGGTCGGTTTCTGACTGAGGTCAAGACCGGCGATTTTGTCCCGCTGATCTTTTGGCACTTTTTTCATCTCGTCGGCCATTTTGGCGGCCTGTTGTTTCTGGGCGGTGATTTGCTGATTCAGTTTTTCCAGCGCAGCCGGTTGCTGTTCGGGCGGTAACTGGGCGATGGCCATCTTTTGCTGTTCCAACTGGGCGGCGGCCTGCTGTTTCATCATTTCGGACAGTTTGGCGACGGTTGTGCCTTTTGGCAACGGCGTGCCTTTCGGCAGATTTTTGGTAACCTGATGGTAAGTTTGAATCGCGATATAGTCGTTGACGATCTGATTGGTCATGTTACCCAGGATTTTCGGGCTGATAATTGCAAAGACCGTGCTGGCAATCGCAAAAATCATGACTATGAGGAGACGCCACTTGAATCCCGCCAAGTAGTGCGCCAGCTGTTTCATGGTTTTGCCAAAGTGTTTGGCTTTTTCAGCTGGCATCGCCATGGCGCCACTGCCCGGCCCGTGAGGTCGTTTGCGCTGCTGAAACTTCTTCAGCTTCTCGGTTTGTTCACTGGCCATGACGGCCTCCTTTTCGCGAATTTCCACTACCGTCATTGCGAGGCGAACTTGTTCGCCGTGGCAATCTAGTTTTGATATTTTTGCTGGATTGCTTCGCGGTGCTCGCAATGACAACGGGCGATTTTTTCGCGGCTACCATTTCCTTTTCCATTTCCTCTTCGCTGAATTGCGAACGGGCGATTTCTTGGTAAACCTCTGAATTTCTTAAGAGTTCCTGGTGCGTACCGCGGCCAACAATTTTGCCTTCGTCCAACACGATGATCTGCTCGGCGGCCTTAATGGTCGAAATTCGTTGGGCCACGATCAAAACGGTTTTATCGCGTGAGATCGGTTTCAGAGCTTTTCTAAGCGCGGCGTCAGTTTTGTAATCGACCGCACTGAAACTGTCGTCGAAAATATAGATGTCTGGATTTTTGGCGATGGCGCGGGCGATGGACAGGCGCTGCTTCTGACCGCCGGATACGTTGTCGCCGCCCTGGGCGATGTGATGCTCGAATTTACCGTCCAATTCATGCACGAATTCGGCCTGCGCGACTTCGGCAGCCTTTTTCATTTCCTTTTCAGAAATATCCGGTGCGCCGTATTTAATATTGCTTTCCACGGTGCCGGAAAACAACACGCCTTTTTGCGGCACGTAGCCGATAGCCTTGACTAAATCATCTTTTCGGAGTTTCTTAACATTAACGCCGTCGATCAGCACCGCGCCGGCTGAAACATCGTAAAAACGCGGAATCAGATTTATCAAAGTCGATTTACCCGAACCAGTCGAGCCGATAAAAGCTGTGGTCTGACCGGGTTTGGCCACGAAAGAAATGTCGTTCAAAATCGGTGTGTCGGCGTCGGGATAAGAAAAAGTCACGTCGCGGAATTCGACCACGCCTTTTTGGTCGGCGTTAAGCTCTTGGACTTCGGTTTTCGACGGTTCGCGAATCGAATTTTCGGTGTTTAGAATTTCGCCGATCCGGCCGGCCGAAACCTGGGCCCGCGGTAGGAAAATCATCAGTACCGTTAGGAACATAAAGGCCATAATCACCTGCAAAGCATATTGCATAAAGGCCATCATGTTGCCAATTTGCAGATTGCTGGCGGCAATTTCGTGCGCGCCGACCCAGACAATCGCCAGCAGCACGCCGTTGATAATCAGCGTCATAATCGGCTGCATCAAGGAAATCGCGCGGTTGATCCAACGATTCAACTTCATCAGATCGCCATTGGCTGCCGCAAACTTCTTTTCCTCGTATTTTTCATTACGAAAAGCCCGAATGATCCTAAGCCCGGTCAAATTTTCGCGCGCCACTAGATTCAATCGATCAACCAGCTTTTGCACGATTTTGAATTTTGGCATGACCAAACTAAACAACCCTACAATTAACACGCAGAACGCAGCGACACCCAGCGCCATAATCCAAGTCATGTTGGGTGCGGTATGAAAAGCATTGATAATCGCACCGACCGCCATAATTGGCGCCTGCAAAACCATGCGCATAATCATGATGCTGACCTGCTGAAGCTGCTGGACGTCGTTGGTGGAGCGGGTGATCAAACTGGCAGTGGAGAATTTGTTGATCTCGGCCTGCGAAAAACTGGTGACCTTGGCAAAGACCGCTGCCCGGAGACCCCGCGAAAAACCGGTACCAATCCGGCTGGCCAGGAAGCCGGTACAGACCACCGCCACCGCGCCAATCGCCGTGATACCCAGCATTTTCAAACCCTCGCTGACGATGTAATTTTCATTCTGGCCGACGATACCGTTGTTGACGATATTCGCCATCATGGTCGGTAGTGCCAAACTTGACCAGACACCAACACTGGTGGTGCCAACAATCAAGATAATCATCCACCAATAAGGCAGCAAAAATTTAAAAACCTTTTTCATAAACTTCTGCCCCAGTATAACTTTTCATACCTTTTTGTGTCAAGTTTTTTGCGGCTGTCATCCTGAATCGACTTTGTCGTCCCAAGTCACGTCAAGGGATCTGGTCTCTGGATCTGCCATTTGCTTAGGTCGACCAGAAATAGGTAAAAGGTCAAGAAAACACCCGTCTGCCAATTATTCATTCAAAAAATGTGTAAAACTTACCAATTATTCGTACGAAAAATGTGTATAAGATGGCTAATATTCCGTCGAATTATGTGATTTCACTCTGTTAGGTCGGGATTGTGATTCTAGGCCTCTTGCACTCCAAAATCCTTATGCTATAATAATTACAACACTTGAGCGAGACAAGGGTTAGATAAAAGTTAAACTATAAATTTTCATAAAGGGGGATAAAAGTTATGAAAAAGACATCATCAACTTTAATAGAAAGGAAAGTCCGAGCCCGACGATCGTCTCTCTCTCTCTCTCTCTCTCTCTCGTAAACGTGGTCTAAAGTTTTTTGCAACTACGCTTACCCTCATGGCACTGCTGATTGGCGGTGTTGTTTTAGTTGCGGGGAATGGCGCCAATGTTAATGCAACGACACTAACCTATACACCCGTTTTTAGTGATAACTTTGATCGAGCGAATGCCACCGGTACAGCTATCGGCAACGGCTGGAGTTTTCCAGGTGGTTATCAATGTGACGATGTCATACCGAATCCGGCTGTCGGCGTGGACAATTGGGCAATAACAGGCAATATGCTAAAGGGCGGTGCCGGTAGTTGTAACGACACAGCTAACGGTGGTGCTCAATATGCTTGGAAGAGTTCGCCGATGCTGCAACCGGCGTACAGCATCTTTAACGGTAAAGCGACTTTTAACTATGACGCGACCGTTTCGCCTAACTACGCGATTTCTGGTATTCTAGGGCGTTTTGATGCGACAAACGGATCAGGTGCCTTTTTTGGTTTTTATGAAAGTCCAGACAACACGATCAACCAGCTCTATATGAAGCTTTTGCCGAGCAGTACTTGGGGCAACACGAATGCCAACGGTGTTACTAGCATATCAGTTTCACACAATGATTTTGCGACCGGCAAGCCGCTGCCTAACCACCTGCAGATCGAATTGATTTTATTCGGCAATAATTGGACATTTAACGCTTATGATTCCGACACCAGTTTAACCACTCCGCTTTACACGGCCTATGGCACCGACAGCCGACTTTCAGCTCTGACTGGTAGAACCTGGGGCTTGCAGGCCTATTCTGGCAATTCTCCGTTTGACAATTTTAATCTTTATAAGACAGAAGTTCCTTTCACGGTCACTGGCGACGAGAATGTGGCCTTTGGCAAATCAATTACCTACACCATTACCGATGATACTGATCAGACCGTTACCAAATTTTCCGATGGCGCCGGCGGCACCTTTAGCCCGACAACGGTGACGCTCAACTCTGCCAACAACTACACTGCAACTGTCACCTATACGCCAGCCGCGCCGGGACATCACACCGTCACAGCGGACGTTAGCGGTGGCGATACTTTTTCTAAAAATGCGTTTGTAATTCCTTATTCCACCACTATCGGTTTACTGGGTGATAGCATCACCAACAACGTGGGCACCACCTATGTCGCGAATGCCTTGGGCAGCGGCTTTAGCATAGTGAACGTGGCGGTTTGCGGCGGACGAGCTCAAGATCTAGCGGATGATTACAATACTACTGTTAAGTGTGGCGGCTTGGCGGGTGCTCAAAATGTCGGTGATCCCTGGCGGACATTGGCGATTAACGCTCTATTAGCCAATCACGTGGACGTGGTTCATCTGATGATCGGGACTAACGATTTGGCGCGAACGCCGGCCCAATATCAGGCTGATATGCAAACGACCATCGACGCCCTGAAAGCTGCTGGTATTAGACAGGTGATCATTAGTGACTTAATTTGGCGCAATACGACTCAGGCTAACCTGGATCAAATCGCGGCCTTTAATAACGTGATCGCTCAGTTGGTGGCCAACAATGGCGGTTACGTTCTGGCGGGTGACACGGGCGATGCCTACACTTGGTTTAAGAATGATAACATGACTAATATGACAGATGGCCTGCATCCCGATGCCGGTTTGGGACGGCAGACTTTGGCGAACTTTTGGGCTGGTGCCACGCTGGACAATTTCGCCTATCAAATCAACCCCAACCACACCTGGCTTTCCAATGTCAATTCGCATCAGCTCGCAACAACTGGAACACTAACCTTCAACATCGACAAATACCTCGGCGAATTCAGTGGTGTCGTCAAAGTCGATGGTGTAGCATTACCCACCAGCGATTATACCGTCACGGCCGGTTCAACTGATGTTGAGCTAACAGCTGGCTACTTAAACGGTTTGTCGGTTGGAACCCATAATTTGGTTGTTGGATTTAATGGCGGCGTGACCGTGGCTGATACCTTTAACATTACAGCCGCTGATGCTGGTGTTTGTGACAACGGCGCCACCAATTATCCAGACTGCGACAATAACAACGGCGGCGGGACAACTGATCCAACCGCACCTGGTGCACCTGACACCGGTTGGTTCGGTTCTGCACAAACTGGTTCAATTCTGGTGATTGGATTCGTGCTGGCCGGTGGTGTTGGCTTGATGCTTATGTGGCGACGGTGGGCGAGGCGATAAGGCTGCTTCACTATCGAAAAACCGTATCCTTAATCTGATGCGAGCGGGTTTTCGCGACAGGCGGACTTGCTAATAACAAGCATAAATATTAGAATATAAGTTATGGCTAAGAAAAAACGTGGTCCGGGGCGACCGCCCAAGAATTCTAAACCGCAGAAATCTCAGCACAGTGTGCCACATGGTTTTTGGCGGCAGGTTGGAGCGATCTTCCTGATTGTGATGGCGCTGATTCTGGGCCTGGGACTGTTCGGCGTTGGCGGTGTTTTTCCGGTTGGTTTGGCCGGTGCGGTGCGCTGGATAATCGGTTGGACGGCTTTCGCAGTGCCGCTGATTTTCCTTTACCAGGCGATTCAAATTTTTCGCCGCGATGACAATCGTTTGCCGGGTATTATTTGGTTTGCCACGGTGCTGTTTCTGGTCTGTTTCGCCGGGCTGTTTCAATTGATGCTGAACGACCCGAAAAGCCAATATGATGCTTTCGCTGGTAACGGCGGTGGCGTGTTTGGCCTCGGCGTGGTGGATATGCTGCTGCAGATCCTGAACGTGCCGGTGGCAGCGGTGATCTTGCTGGTGCTGATGATCGTTTTGATCTTCTTTGTGTTAAGTGTTTCGCCGGGAAAGTTGATCGACGCTCTGGTGGAATTTTTCCGGCGTGAGGATCCGGCTGATTTGAACAACGCTAAGATTGCCAAGAAAGTCGCCGCCGTCGAAGAGCCGACCCAGCAGGAGCCGGTCAAACTGAAACTGAATAAGGGGGTTGAAACTGTTGATCTGGATAATCGACGCGACGAGCGTTTCCGCGATCGGCCTGAACGATCTGAACCAAGAGAAGAAAAAACCGCGTTGACGCTGGCGTCCGATCCGAACTGGGAATTTCCGCCGCTGGATTTGTTGTCGAAAAAACAACGGCCAGCTGATCCGGGCGATGTCGAACATAACGCCAAGATTATTCACGATACTTTGGCGGAGTTTAATATTAACGTCGAAATGGAAGGCGCCAACATCGGCCCGAAAGTCACACAATATACTCTGAAACCGCCGTCCGGCGTCAAACTGTCGCGCATCACCGCGCTGGATTCGTCGCTGGCGCTCAATCTGGCGGCATCGACACTCCGGATCGAGGCACCGATTCCGGGTAAACGCTCGGTTGGTATCGAGGTGCCGAATGTCAAACCGGCCGATGTTCGTCTGCGCGGTATCTTGGATTCCGAAGCTTGGCGTGAAACTCGCGAGCCGCTGTCCTTTGCTATCGGCCTGGATATTAGCGGTGAACCGGTGATTGGCGAACTTAACAAAATGCCGCATATGGTGATCGCCGGTCAGACTGGCTCGGGTAAGTCGGTCATGATCAATTCCTTACTCTGTTCGCTGCTCTATCGCAACACGCCGGCCGACATGAAACTGATTTTGGTCGATCCGAAACAGGTTGAAATGGCGCCCTATAATGACATTCCACATCTCCTGACACCGGTGATTACTGAACCGGAAAAGACCATCAGTGCACTCAAATGGTCGGTCAGCGAAATGGAGCGCCGCTACAGCTTGCTGCACGATGAACGGGTGCGCGACATCAAATCATATAATCAGAAACAGACCGAAGAAGCCATGCCGTACATCATTATTGTGGTCGACGAGATGGCCGATCTGATGATGATGGCCAAACGCGACGTCGAAGCACTGGTGGTGCGCCTGGCCCAGAAAGCCCGCGCCGTCGGGATTCATCTGGTGCTGGCAACCCAGCGGCCGAGCGTCGACGTCATTACCGGCCTGATCAAGGCCAACGTGCCGGCCCGGATTGCCTTCACGGTGGCACAACAGGTTGATTCGCGGACTATCTTGGACCAGATTGGCGCCGAAAAATTGCTGGGCCAGGGTGACATGTTAATGCTGACACCGTCGATGGCTAAACCAAAACGCGTCCAGGGTGCGCTGGTGTCTGATGACGAGGTCATGAAAATCACTGATTATCTAAGGATGGAACGGCCGCCGGAATACAACGCCGACATTATTTCACAACATGTCCAGATCAACGATCGCGGCGGCGTGGTGATGGACTTTGACGGGGCGGGCGATGACGAATACCGCGACGCTGTGCGGGTGGTAGTCGAGGCCGGCAAAGCTTCCACCTCTCTGTTACAACGACGACTCCGGATCGGTTACAGCAAAGCCGCCCGCATCATGGAAGAAATGGAAGAAAACGGCATCATCGGCCCCCAGGACGGCAGTCGGCCGCGCGACGTGCTGATCTCTAGCATGGACGAATTGGGAGAATAATGGTTCGGGCGATCATTTTTGACTGTTACGGTGTGTTAGTTCATGATAATTACAGTATGATTAAGGAAAAATATCTGGCCGACGACCCGACCGCTCGGGCCGAGTTTGTGGATCTGAACCATCGGGCCTGCAAAGGTGAACTGACCGGGGACGAATTTTTGGTCAAAGTGTCCGAACTGACCGGGGTTCCGATGTCCGAAATTGACGAAACTTTTGACCATAATTATCGCAACGACGAGCTGCTTAATTTTATCGCGCGTGAATTAAAACCGCGCTACAAAATTGGCTTTTTATCGAACGCCAGTCGCGATCGGATAACCGAACTTTTTACGCCTGAACAGGTTGAACTGTTTGACGATGTTGTGCTGTCTTATCAGGTTCATCTGATCAAGCCGGACCCGGAAATTTACAAACTGTCCACCCAGCGTCTCGGTGTCCAGCCGGAAGAGTGCGTGTTCGTCGACGACCTGGCGCGTTATGTCGAAATGGCCGAAACCCTTGGCATGCGCGGCATTTGGTATCAGAATTTCGAGCAGTTTCGGGATGAACTAGAAAAGATTTTGGAGCGCGCCAGTGCCTGAATTGCCCGAAGTCGAAACCGTGCGCCGTGGCCTAGAGCGGCTGATTGTTGGCAAGAAAATTGTCGATGTTAAAATCTATAACGAAAAATCTTTCCAAGCCAGCCCGGCGGACACAAAAGAATTTTTGGTCGGTGCCAAAGTCATTGCCATCCGCCGCCGCGCTAAAGTCCTGATCATCGACCTCGACTCGGGCTATTCGCTGGTGACGCACCTTAAAATGACCGGACAGTTGGTGTTTCGCGGTGGCGAGGCCTGGGCGGCCGGTCATCCGACCGATTCGTTCGTAGCGGAATTGCCGGATCGTTCGACGCGGGTCGAGTTTATATTGTCATCCTCGGACTTGATCCGAGGATCCAGGAAAAATCATGAACTAGATTCTCGTGTCAAGCACGAGAATGACAGAACCTCCTTGTCGCACCTTTTCTTTAATGATCAACGCAAATTCGGCTGGATCAAACTTCTACCGACCATCGAGGTCGAAAACATCGATTTCCTAAGTAAAGTTGGTCCCGAACCGCTGACCGGTGACCCCAAATTACCGGAAAAATTTATAAAAAACATTCGCCATCGCAACAACACCACGATCAAAGCCGCGATTTTGGACCAAACTGTCATCGCTGGTATCGGCAATATTTATGCCGACGAAAGTTTGTGGGGCGCCAAGATTCATCCGGCTACGCGGGTGCGCGATCTGTCCGACACGCAACTGAAAAAGATCCTAGCGGAAGCTATCAAAGTTATGAATAAATCAATTGATTCCGGCGGCAGCACAATGAAAAACTACATCAAAGCCGACGGCACCAAAGGGAACTACCTCGAGAAATTCGCCAATGTCTTTCGTCGCGACGGCGAGCCCTGTCCGCGCTGTGGTACCACGATCGAGAAAATCCGCATCGCCGGCCGCGGTACACATATTTGCCCAAGGTGCCAAAAACTTGCTAAAATGGCTAAGTGATCTATTTTTATTACGGTGACAATAATTTTGCCCTGCGACGCGCGGCAGGCGATTTGATTGACCAATTTGAAAAGGAAAACGGCGCTGACACGGTGACCAAAATTGACGCCAGCGAAACCGAGCCGCAGGATCTATTGGCAGAGGCGGTGAACGTCAGTCTCTTTGCGCCGCGGCGATTGATCGTGGTGGCAAATGCGGCGGAAAACCGCGAATTTTGGCGAATCTTGGGTGAAAGTTTGTCGCGCCTAAGTGATAGTCCGAACGATGTATTATTGACAACGCCCGCACCCGACAAACGGACCAAAACTTATAAAGATTTGTTAAAGTTGGCCAAGATCCGCGAATTTCCGATCCTGAAACCGGCCGAAATGCAAAGTTGGCTGCGCGACGAAACGCACGCGGCGGGATTAAAAATCGACTCTACGGCGATCGATGAACTGTTAAATATCACGGCCGGCGATAGT
>Ga0209628_10004128_pt1 | contig 10406 bp, 14 predicted proteins | sample TergutCu122P4_FD_187285 | JGI IMG/M metagenome (GOLD analysis project Ga0209628, IMG submission 187285) | Cubitermes ugandensis P4 segment gut microbial communities from Kakamega Forest, Kenya - Cu122 P4 (SPAdes) (version 2) | ecosystem: Host-associated > Arthropoda: Insects > Digestive system... | reverse complement strand
TTTGCCATGAGCACTGTAATTGTAAAATTTAAGAGCTCAGCGCATAGTTACAGGTTATTCCTCTTGCCCTAGGGTTTTAACCTGGTAACGTCACTATAGTTCGACACTCTTTAAAGAATGTACTGAGCTGTCAATTGTAGTTTATATATATGACGTCACGACACGTACTTTTCACTTTTCGGCCAGACATACTCGACGACGTTTCAAACAGGCTTTCTACGTACCAAGGAAGAAGAAACATATATTTTACATTACTGTGTTAATTAAAGAAATAATAAAATTACACGAAGGACAACGATGTTCAACTGCCTTCTGTGGTATCAAGGTATGAACTGTTGACAGTTTTCAGAGTTTGTATTAGTAACATTTTAAAACTTAAGTCGAGTATAATTTTTCTAAATTAACGGCGTGACGAATTAAATTGTTTATTTCAAAATCTTGAAAAGGACAAGTTAATAACTAAATGGTTTTGATTTAACTTTGTCAGAAAGTTATTTGGTGCAAACTATATTTAACAGACTTTTGATTTCATTTGTTTATTTACTTTATCTTGTTTTTGTAACTTTACTTATTTTAAGAAATAGAAATTAGTAAGATTTAAACTTTAAGATACGTGTCTCGCGACTTTCCATTCAGTCCTGACGATCCTTACATACGATATGTTGGTAATTCATTTTTAATTACCTGGTGGCAGTGCTACTTGATTTAACTAGGTGTGATAGAAACCTCAGTTATACTTTCATAGTGTCTATTTGTGTAAGACTTGGTGGAAGATCAGCCCCCTTCGCAGATAGGCATTACATTAAGTCGTCATCCAGTATAATGTGCTTCATCTTCGCAAAGACAAGGACGACCCCGGAAGACTTTCGATCAATCAAGCAAAAGAACGAAAAGGAGGAAAACGGAAGCTGGACGAAAAAGTTTCTTGACGGAGGAGTTAGTCTTCGCTGCTCAGATGAGCTACAGTTGACAGCCTTCGAGAATCAGGGAATGTAGCTGCCTCAAACCTGCTGCATGAAGCTGCTGAGCCAACTCCTAAAAGGGCTGCCAAAATTTCATTGGCTTGGAAAAAAGAAAAAACTGCGAGGGAAACAATGGTGTATTCTGACGAGGAAGCCATTTCCCTTCTAGTTGAAACCCAGCTAAGCAAGCAGCAGTATAACTCTATCAGTCTTCACGCCAAAAAAAAAAGAGGGTGCAATATTTATCCATCATACAGTAAAGTCAGGGCCGCTAAAGAGCGTTGTTACCCAGATTCGATAATCGTGACAGAGGATGAGTACGAAGTCAAGCTTCAACAATTACTTGATCATACTGCAAAACGTCTGCTTCTAGCGCAGCAGGAAGTAGTAACTGCGGCAGTGCGTGCTGAGGAAACGTCGAATCTAGTTCTCGTTTCGAAATGGGGTTGCGACGGCAGCACCGGCCATTCACAATACAAGCAAAAAAGAAGCGCAGAAATTTTCAGTGATGCCGACTTATTTCTGAGTTTCCTGGTTCCTCTACAGTTGCAGTTTCATGAAGAAGATTCATCCGCACATGCAAGGGCTTCCACTTCCGCTTGTTCTGGTCCCGTACGCATCCTGTGGCAAAATCCACGCCCTTCATCGGCCCGATTTTGTCGGCCAATTCGAATTGAATTCAAGAAAGAAATAGCTGCACTCGCGCAAGCAGAAGTCGTCTATATTAGCACTCAGATCCAGAATCTTGTCCCTACGCAGGACTTGATGGAAGGAGGACGGTACATCAGCGTAACACACAAGCTACAGGTGACAATGATTGAAGGCAAGGTGTGCAATGCATTAACATCGACGTCATCATGTCGAAAATACAGCGTTTGTGGGGCTACACCTACGGTGATGAATAAACCAGAGGTATCTACACGGAAGGAAGTAGACGTTACTGTAAACGAATTCGGTCTCTCAACGTTACACGCCTGGATTCGAATTTTTGAATGCCTAATAGTATAGGGTCCCCTTAGGCCAGTTTTGGTGTAGGGGTGGCAGTGGAGGTAAGGGTGTAGGGGTGACGTTGGAGGTAGGAATTCACCGCTTGCCCGTAGGTGTAAGGGTGATGTGGGGAGAAGAGGGGCCATATATGGGTGACGGCCCACACATTGGTCACCCCTGTTTGTGAGTGGTTATCATGAGGAAGTTGAATAATCATCAGGAGGTTGAATAAAGTGAAGAAGGAAGTGAGAATTGCGGTCGAAAGTTGGGAAGAAATATGGTGATAAGGAGCGTGAGATGGGGAATTCGAAAATGGAAGGCAAAAGCCCCCCACGGGTAGGGAAAAGGGCCTAAAAATTTTTGATTTCTTTTAAAAGTGTAGATAGGTCCAGCTTCACCGCAACATGGACTTTGGACCCTGTAGTTAAGCCCTTTGATTGGTCACCCCTGTTTGTGAGTGGTTATCATGAGGTTGAATAATCATCAGGAGGTTGAATACAGTGAAGAAGGAAGTGAGAATTAAGGTCGAAAGTAGGGGAAAATATGGTGATAAGGAGCGTGAGATGGGGAATTCGAAAATGGAGGGCAAAAGCCCCCAGGGGTAGGGAAAAGGGCCTAAAAATTTTTGAATTTTTTTTTTAAAAAGTGTAGATAGGTCCAGATTCACCGCAACATGGACTTTGGATCCTGTAGTTACGCCCTTTGATACTACCGTGAAGAAGGAAGGGAGAAATGAGGTTGAAACGTCGGATTAGAGCCGTTGATGTAAACAAAGTTAAAATTTCAAAAAAAGTTAAATGTGAAGTATATAAAAGATTGTGGTCACCCATACATGCTCGAATGTTCACTCAGTCCTGGACTTCGGACCTGTAGTTAAGCACTTAGGCATTACCGTGAAGATGGAATACAGTGAAGAAGGAAGTGAGAATTGAGGTCGAAAGTTGGGAAAAAATATGGTGATAAGGAGCGTGAGATGGGAAATTCGAAAATGGAAGGCAAAAGCCCCCCAGGGGGAGGGAAAAGGGCCCAAAAAATTTTTGAAATTTTTTTAAGAAGTGTAGATAGGTCGAGCTTCACTGCAACATGGACTTTGGACCCTGTAGTTAAGCCCTTTCGCACTACCGTGAAAAAGGAAGTGGGAAATGAGGTCGAAACGTCGGATTAGAAGCGTTGATGTAGACAAAGTTAAAATTTCAAAATAATGTTATAATTCACAGTTAACATTATTTTGAAATTTTAACTTTGTCTACATCATCGGCTCTAATCCGACGTTTCGACCTCATTTCTCAATTCCTTCTTCACGGTAGTGCCAAAGGGCTTAACTACAGGGTCCACAGTCCATGTTGGGGTGAAGCTGGACCAAACTACACTCTTTTCCAAAAAAAAATTTCCAAAATTTTTGGGCCCTTTTCCCTCCATCTGCGGGGCGTTTGCCCTCCATTTTCGAATTCCCCTTCTCACGCTCCTTATCCCCATACTTTTTCCAAAATTTCGACTTTAATTGACACTTCCTTCTTCAATGTATTGTACCTCCTGATGATTATTCTACCTCCTCATGATAACCACTCACAAACAGGGGCGACCAGTCCATGGGCTGTCACCCATACATGGCCCCCTCTTCTCCCCACATTAACACTACACCTACTGGGAAGCGGTGGGTTCCTACACCCAACGTCACCACTACATAATAGTATAGGGCCCCTTCGGCCAGTTTTTGGGTAGGGGTGGCGATGGAGGCAAGAGTGTATGGAGTGACGTTGGATGTAGGAATCCACCGCCTCCCTGTAGGTGTAGGGGTGATGAGGGGAGGAGAGGGGGCCATGTATGGGTGACGGCCCATAGATTGGTCATCCCTGTTTGTTAGTGGTTATCATGAGGAGTTTGAATAAACGTTAGGAGGTTGAATAGAGTGAAGAAGGAAGTGAGAACTTGGATCGAAAGTTGGGAAAATATATGGTGATAAGGAGCGTGAGAAGGGGAACTCGAAAATGGAGGGCAAAAACCCCCGAGGGGGAGGGAAAATGGCCCAAAAAAAGGTTTCAAAATTTTTTTAAAAATGTTGATAGGTCCAGCTTCACCACAACATGCACTTTGGACCGTGTAGTTAAGTCCTTTAGCACTAACGTGAAGAAGGAAGTGAGAAATGAGGTCGAAACGTTGGATTAGAGGCGTTGATGTAGACAAAGTTAAAATTTCAAAATAATGTTAACTGTGAAGTATGTAAAAGTTTGTGCTCACCCATAAATGCGCGAATGTTCAGTCAGTCCTGGACTTTGGACCTGTAGTTAAGCCCTTAGGCATTACCGTGAAGAAGGAAGCAGGAAACGTATTCGAAACGTCGGGTATAGACATATGTAGTTATGCTCCAAGCCACAAGAGAGTAGTATAGGGTCCCCTTCGGGCAGTTTTGGCGTAGGGGTGGCGGTGGAGGAATGGGTGTAGGGGTGACATGGGAGGAAGAAATCCACCGCTTCCCTGTAGCTGTAGGGGTGATGTGTGGAAAAGAGGGGTCACGTATGGGTGACGGCCCATAGACTGGTCACCCCTGTTTGTGAGTGGTTATCATGAGGTTGAATAATCATCAGGAGTTTGAATACAAGTGAAGATGGAAGTGAGAATTGAGGTTGAAAGTTGGGAAAAAATATATGGAGAAGGAGCGTGAGAAGGGGAATTCGAAAATGTAAGGCAGGTCCCCAGGGGGAGGGAAAAGGGCACAAAAAATTTTGAAAAATTATTTCTTGAGAAATGGTAGATTGGTCCAGCCTCACCGCAACATGGACTTTGGACCCTATAGTTAAGCCCTTTTGCCCTACCGTGAAGAAGGAAGTGAGAAATGAGGTCGAAACGTCGGATTAGAACCGTTGATGTAGAAAAAGTTAAAATTTCAAAATAATGTTAACTGTTCAGTATGTAAAAGTTTGTGGTCACCCATACATGCGCTAATGTTCAGTCAGTCAGGACTTTGGACCTGTAGTTAAGACTTTAGGCATTACCGTTTAGAAGGAAGCAGGAAAGGTAGTCGAAACGTCGGGTATAGATATATGTACTTAAACTCCAAGCCACAAGAGAGTAGTATAGGGTCCCTTTCGGCCAGTTTTGGTGTAGATGTGGAGGTGGAGGTAAAGTAGTTTAGGGTCCCCTTCGGCCAGTATTATAAAGTCCCGTACGGGCAATCTTGGTGTAGGGGTGGCTGTGGAGGTAAGGGGGTTGGGGTGACGGAGGTAGGAATCCCTGCTTCCCTGCAGATGTACGAGTGATTTGGGGTGAAGAGGGGGGCCATGTATGGGTGACGGACCGTAGATTTATCACCCCTGTTTGTGGGTGTTTATCATGAGGAGGTTGAATAATCATCAGGAGGTTGAATACAGTGAAGAAGGAAGTGAGGATTGAGGTCGAAATTTGGGAAAAAATATGGGGATAAGGTGTGTAAGAAGGTGAATTCGAAAATGGAGGGCAAAACCCCCCCAGGTGGGGGGAAGAGGATCCAAAAAATTTTTTAAAACATTTTTTTAAAAAAGTGTGAATAGGTACAGCTTCACCGCAATATGGACTTTGGAACCTGTAGTTAAGCCCTTTTGGCAATACCGTGAAGAAGGAAGAGAGAAATGAGGTCGAAACGTCGGATTAGAGCCGTTGATGCAGACAAAGTTAAAATTTCAAAATAATATTAACTGTGAAGTATGTAAAGATTGTGGTCACCCATAAATGTGCGAATGTTCAGTCAGTTCTGAACTTTGAACCTGTAGTTAAGCCCGTAGGCATTACCATGAAGAAGGAAGCAGGAAAGGTAGTCGAAACGTCGCGTATAGATATATGTATTTAAGTTCCAAGCCTCAAGAGAGTTGAATTTGGTTCCCGTCGGCCAGTTTTGGTGTAGGGGTGGCAGTGGAGGTAAAGTAGTATAGGGTCCCTGCGTACAGTTTTGGCGCACGAGTGTCAGTAGAGGTAAGGGTGTAAGGGTGACGTTGGAGGTAGGAATCTGCCGCTTCCCTGTAGGTGCAGGGTGATGTGCGGTGAAGAGGGGGCCATGTATGGGTGGCGGCCCATAGATTGGTCACCCCTGTTTGTGAGTGGTTATCAAGAGGAAGTTGAATAATCATCAGGAGGTTGAATACAGTGAAGAAAGAAGTGAGAATTGAGGTCGAAAGTTGGGAAAAAATATAGGGATAAGGAGCGTAAGAAGGGGAATTCGAAAATGGAAGGGAAACGCCCACCAGTAGGAGGGAGAAGGGCCCAAAAACTTTTGAAACAAATTTTTTTCTTTGAAAAAATTGTAGATAGATCCGGCTTCACCGGAACATGGACTTTGGACCCATTAGTTAAGCCCTTTGACACTACAATGAAGAAGGAAGAGAGAAATGAAGTCTAAACGTCGGATTAGAGCAGTTGATGTAGACAAAGTTAAAATTTCAAAATAATGTTAACTGTGAAGTATGTAAAAGATTGTGGTCATCCATACATGCGCGAATGTTCAATCAGTCCTGGACTTTGGACCTGCAGTTAAGCCCTTAGGCATTACCGTGAAGGAAGCAAGAAAAGTAGTCGAAACGTGGGGTATAGAGATATGTAGTTAAGCTCCAAGCCACAAGAGAGTAGCATAGGGTACCTTTCGTCCAGTTTTGGCGTAGGGGTGGAGGTGGAGGTAGAGTAGTATGGGGTCCCCTTTCGCCAGTTTTGGCGTAGGTGTGACGGTGGAGATAAGGGTGTAGGGGTGAACTTGGAGGTAGGAATCCACCGCTTCCCTGTAGGATTAGGGGTAATGTGGGGAGACGAGAGGGTCATGTATGGGTGACGGCCCATAGATTGGTCACCCCTGTTTGTAAGTGGTTATCATGAGGTTGAAAAATCATCAGGAGGTTGAAAACAGTGAATAAGGTAGTGAGAATTGAGGTCGAAAGTTGGGAAAAAAATACGAGGGTAAGGAGCGTAAGGAGGGGAATTCGAAAATGGAGGGCAAAAGCCCCCAGGGAGAGGGAAAAGGGCCCAAAAAATATTAGAAAATTTTTTTTATATTGTAGATAGGTCCAGCTTCAACACAACATGGACTTTGGACCCTGCAGTTAAGCCCTTTGGCACTACCGTGAAGAAGGTAGTGATAAATGAAGTCGAAACGTCGGGTTAGAGCCGTTGATTTAGACAAAGTTTACGTTTCAAAATAATGTTAACTATGAAGTATGTAAAAGATTGTGGTCACCCATACATGCGCGAATGTTCAGTCACTCCTGGACTTTGGACCTGTAGTTAAGCCCTTAAGTATTACCGTGAAGAAGGAATACAGAGAAGAAGGAAATGAGAATTGAGGTCGAAAGTTGGGAAAAAATATGGGGATAAGAAGCGTGAGAAGGGGAATTCGAAAATGGAGGGTAAAAGCCCACCAGGGGGAGGGAAAAGAGCCAAAAAGTTTTGGAAAAAAGTTGTTTTTTTTTAAATTGTAGATAGGTCCAGCTTCACCCCAACATGGACTTTGGACCCTGTAGTTAAGCCCTTTGGTAATACCGTAAAGAAGGAAGTGAGAAACGAGGTCGAAACGTCGGATTAGACCCGTTGATATAGAGAATGTTAAAATATCAAAATAATGTTAAATGTGAAGAATGTAAAAGATTGTGTCACCCATACATGCGTGAATGTTCAGTCAGTCCTGGTCTTTGGACCTGTAGTTAAGTCCTTAGAAATTACCGCGAAGATGGAAGCAGGAAAGGTAGTCGCAACGTCGGATATAGAGATATGTAGTTAAGCTGTAAGCCACAAGAGCGTAGTATAGGTTCCCCTTCGGCCAGTTTTGGCGTAGCGGTGGCGGAGGAGGTAAGGGTGTAGGGGTGACTTTGGAGGTAGGAATCCACCGCTTCCCTGTAGGTGTAGGGGTGATGAGGGGAGAAGAGGGGCCCAGGTATGGGTGATGGCCTTTAGATTGGTTACCCCTGTTTGTGAGTGTCATGCGAAGGTTGAATAATAATCAGGAGGTTGAATACAGTGAAGGAGTAAGAATTGAGGTCGAAAGTTGTCAAAAATATGGGAATAAGGAGCGTGAGAAGGGGAATTCGAAAATGGAGGTTAAAAACCCCCAGGGGGAGGGAAAAGGTCCCCAAAAAATTTGATTTTTTTTTAAACTTTAGATAGATCCAGCTTCACCGCAACATGGACTTTGGACCCTGTAGTTTAGCCTTTGGTACTACCATGAAGAAGGAAGTGAGAAATGAGGTAGAAACGTCGGATTAGAGCCGTTGATATAGACAGTTTTAAAATTTCAAAATGATGTTAACTGTGAAGAATGTAAAAGATTGTGGTCACCCATCCATGCGCGAATTTTCATTCAGTCCTGGATTTTGTACCTGTATTTCAGCCCTTAGACATTAGCGTGAAGAAGGAAGCAGGAAAGTTTGTCGAAACGTCGGGTGTAGGGATATGTAGTTATGCTGCAAGCCACAAGAGAGTAGCATAGGGTGCCATTCGAGCAGTTTCGGCGTAGGGTTGGCGGTGGAGGTAAAGTAGTATAGTGTCCACTTCGGCCAGTAGTATAGGGTCCCCATCAGCCAGTTCTGTTGTAGGGGTGGCTTTGGAGGTAAGGGTGTAGGTGTGACGTTGGAGGTAGGAATCCACCGCATCCATGTAGGTGTAGGGGTAATGTTGGGAGAAGAAGGGTCATGTATGGGTGCCTGCCCATAGATTGGTCACCCCTGTTTTTGAGTGGTTATCATGAGGAGGTTGAATAATTAGCAGGAGTTTGAATACAGTGAAGAAGGAAGTGAGAATAAAGGTCGAAAGTTGGGAAAAAATATGGGGATAAGGAGCGTGTGAAGGGGAGTTCGAAAATGGAGGGCAAAAGCCACCTAGGGGGAGGGAAATAGGCCATAAATTTTTGAAAAATTTAGATACGTCCAGCTTCACCGCGACATGGCCTTTGGAACCTGTGGTTAAGCCCTTTGGCACCACCGTAAAGAAGGAAGTGAGAAATGAAGTCAAAACGTCGGATTAGAGCCGTTGATGTAGACAAAGTTAAAATTTCAAAATAATGTTAACTGTGAAGTATGTAAAAGATTGTGGTCACCCATACATGCGCGAATGTTCAATCAGTCCTGGATTTTGGACGTGTAGTTAAGCCCTTAGGCATTACCGTGAAGAAATAAGCAGGAAAGGTAGTCGAAACGTCGGGTATAGAGGTATGTAATTAAGCTACATGCCACAAGAGAGTAGTGTAGGGTCCCATCGGCCAGTTTTGGCGTAGGGGTGGCGGTGGAAGTAAAGTAGATTAGGGTCCCATTCGGCCAGTAGTATAGGGTCTCCTTCGGCCAGTTATGGTGTAGGGGTGGCGGTAATGATGTAGGGGTGACGTTGGAGGTAGAAATCCACCGCTACCCAGTAGGTGTACGGGTGATGTAGGGAGATGAGGGGGCAATGTATGGTTGACGGCCCATAGATTGGTCACCCCTGTTTGTGAGTGGTTATCATGAGGAGTTTGAATAATCATCAGGAGGTTGAATACAGTGAAGAAGGAAGTGAGCATTGAGTTCGAAAGTTGAGAAAAAATATGGGGATAAGAAGCGTGAGAAGGGGAATTCGAAAATGGAGGGCAAAAGCCTTCCAGGGGGAGGGAAAAGGCCCAAAACACTTTTGAAATTTTTTTTAAAGTGTAGATAGGTCCATCTTCACAGCAAAATGGACTTTTGATCCTGTAGTTAAGCCCTTTGGCACTACCGTGAAGAAGGAAGTGAGAAATGAGGTCGAAACGTCGGATTAGAGCCGTTATGTAGACAAAGTTAAATTTTCAAAATAATGTTAACTGTGAAGTATGTAAAAGAATTGCTCACCCATACATGCGCGAATGTTCAGTCAGTCCTGGACTTTGGACCTGCAGTTAAGGCCTTAGAGATTACCGTGAAGACGGAATACAGTGAAGAATGAAGTGATAATTATGGTCGAAAGTTGGGAAATAATATGGTGATAAGGAGCGTGAGAAGGGGAATTCGAAAATGGATGGCAAAAGGCCCCAGGCGGAGGGGAAAAGGCCCAAAAATTTTTGAAATTTTTTTTCTTCAAAAAAGTGTAGATAGACCCAGATTCACCGCAAATTGGACTTTCGACCCTGTAGTTAAGCCCTTTGGCACTACCCTGAAGAAGAAAGTGAGAAATGAAGTCGAAACGTCGGATTAGAGCCGTTGAAATAGAGAAAGTAAAAATTTCAAAATAATGTTAACTGTGAAATATGTAAAAGATTGTGGTCACTCATATATGCGCGAATGTTCATTCAGTTCTGGACTTTGGACCTGTAGTTAAGCCCTTAGGCATTACCGTGAAGAACGATGCAGAAAAGGTAGTGGAAACGTCGGTTATAGAGATATGTAGTTAAACTCCAAGCCACAATAGAGTATTATAGGGTCCCCTTCGGACAGTTTTGGCGGAGTGGTGGCGGTGGAGGTAAAGTAGTGTAGGGTCCCCTTCGGCCAGTATTATAGACTCCCC
>Ga0209628_10004127_pt1 | contig 10406 bp, 7 predicted proteins | sample TergutCu122P4_FD_187285 | JGI IMG/M metagenome (GOLD analysis project Ga0209628, IMG submission 187285) | Cubitermes ugandensis P4 segment gut microbial communities from Kakamega Forest, Kenya - Cu122 P4 (SPAdes) (version 2) | ecosystem: Host-associated > Arthropoda: Insects > Digestive system >... | reverse complement strand
GACACAGGGCAGCTACGTTTGTGCATCAGACAATATGCCCGCAGGCAGCTACAAGCGCCCGTTTCGTGCTGATACAAAGAACCAGGAAGGGAGGGGGTAATTTTTATAAACACTGACCTGGATATATATATATATATATATATATATATATTCCACCTGTATATGAGACAACATTATTCCAATTTGTTAACTGTATGCCAATGTGGCCAAGCTGTATACTGTCAAACAGAATCCTAACTAAGACAGCGACAAGCAAGTGTGAGGATCGGTGGTGGAACCAGAAGATGAGAGTTCGCTTGGAAGAAATAGGTTAGATAGGATTATTAAAATGGGTTTTAAAGAAAGAGGATGGAAAGGAATGTATTAATCTTGCTCAGCGCAGGGAAAATTGGCAGGTTCTTGCCAACACGGCAGTAGAAATTTCGAGTTCCATATAATGCAGCTGAAAAGCTTAATTTTGTATTCTCTGAATTAATACAAGCGGGGTATTCAGATTGAAGTGACGTAATACATGGCACACTGACTGTGTAGAGAGGCGCAAGAAATAGAGTCGGAAATATCCCGTACTGTCATGTAGGTGAAAAACCGAAAGACGCACACTTCCTCTTGACTTAAGTAAGAATCCTTACGAGTAATAACGGGCCACTTATGGTCAGTCCTCTGTCATCAGATTGGTAACCTTGACGAAGGCATCCAATACGGCAGTCGAAACACCCGTTGAAGACAATAGGGATGACGGTGGAGGTAGTGGAGAGAGGGAGCCAGTTGTATCCATTCCCAAATAAGAGACGATTGCCGTCCAAATGCGCAACCCATATGCGGCCCCCTACACCGAAGCTAGCAAAGTCAAAGGTCAAGACCTATTATCGGAATAAAGATGGCGCGCGCCTCGTGTCGCTTGCCGAGAGCTCGAAATCCAGATTTTACAGATACGCGAAAAGTGTGAGAATATAATTTATTGAGAAAAGAATATGAAAGACCGGGTACAGAAACGTTAGGTGAGACTTCACTGCACACCATAAGTCAGCAAAATTGTTGGTTTACGAGACAGACCAAACAATGTGTAATACAAGCCAGCATGCTATCGTCTCAAGCACGTGTAAGAAAAAGGGATAGGTGAATATAAATGTACGTGACAGAAAATACCTATATGCGCGTGTACCAGTGTAAAGGGAAGAGCATTATATGTAGGAGGCGTCCAAAACTTGTCCGCAGAAATTGTTCGCGCTATGGGAATTGGGCTGGAAGTGGAATGCTAGCCAGTGTGATCCACTCTGTGTGAGTATCGGTGTTGATGATGATAGTACCCGATTACCTTAATTAATGTGGTAGAAGATCGGAAGGAAAGACTCCGAGAAACGTGTTCAGGTTGCGTAATATACAGTAAATTTGCATGGTGTCCATTTGCAGTCAATTGCGAAGTTTCACAATTTATCTATCTGAATATTACCGTCTTGTTCGAGGTATAGGAGGCAAGTGATGGCGGTGGCGAGTGCGGTGTCGAATTTCAACTCGATCCGGATGTTACCGTTCTCCGACAGAGACGTGTGTCCATCGGAAGCGCTTTGGTCGGGAGTCAATTCGAAGAGTAGCATGAAATATCCGGTTATGAACAAGTTGCGGGAGATCTGGAGACCCGTGTTCGAATGATGAATGTGCGGGCCTTCGAAGAGCGTTCTGTAACCCAAGACCGTTGTCTTCTCGTTCCCGGTATCCATCGTCAGACCCTCGAATGGGATGTTTACCGTCTATGTACATCACAAAAGGGATGAGACCGAAAAGACGGAAGTTGTAAGGTTTCTGTACCTGTTCGTTCATATTCCTTCTTCTTCTTCTTCTTCTTCTCATAATTAAAACACCTGAATCCCCAACCTTCTTCGCTGCTATCGGCAAGAAACAAGAGGCGCGAACCATCTTTATTCCGATCATAGGTCCTGACATCTGACTTACAATAAGGCGAGGATTATTACACTATTATTCCACCAGCCGCTTGGGACACTTACTCTCACCACTTGGTCGGTAATCGTCTCTATTTTGGGATTGGATACAGCTAGCTACCTCCCTAACTCCACTACCTCCACAGTCACCCCTACGCCCTTCAACGTGTGTTTCGACTGCCGTCCGGGGTATCTTCGTCAAAGTTACCAATCTGATGGTGGCACAGGACTGACCATAAGTGGCCCGTTACTACCCTTATGTAAGGAACAGAAAGTCACAAGCTCACAATCCGTAATTTTTTTTTTTGCTGCTGTAAATTACATGCCTATAACTGGCTAGTGAAATTTTTCCAACAGAAGAAGTTACATCGCGGACGTGGTACTGTTATTCACAGTCTACATCACAATTGTAGCATATCTTATAATGCTTCACTTTTATTTAATTCTATCTTTTATAGCTTTTCGTTCATTTAGTTACAGTCATTTAAACGACGCTGCCAACAGTTGGGCCGACCATGTGAGAAATGAAGAAGTGTTACAAATAGTCAAGAGGAAAGCAATATCCTGCAGACAGTAAAGAGAAGGAAGGCTAATTGGATTGGTCGCATCTTGCGTAGGAACTGCCTTCTAAAACACGTTATTGAAGGACAGATAGAGACAACGATAGACGTGAGGGAAAGACGAGGAAGATGACGTAAGCAGCTACTGGGTAGCCTTAAGGAAATATGATACTGGAAATTGAAAAACGAAATACTAGATCGCACTCTATGGAGAACTTGCTTTGGAAGAGGTCATTGATCTGTCGTAAGAGAGGCTATGGAATGAATGAATGGCAATAGCGGCGCCTGCACAGCATACTGTCCATGATTCGATAATTAATGAACAACAAAGGACGTGAATAAAAGTGGTCGTGACGTAATTTGATCTACTTATCACGTGTTTACCTATAAAAAACCCACAAAAAATTACTGGGTAGTTGCCCCGACGGCGCTATAAACGATGCACTTCCAAGGTACATCATAAGCGTTACCCCTTGATCCAACTTTCCAGCGAGTTTTTCTATCATGCGGGGAAATAGCCGGTAGCTACATGTTAGAAAGGAGGATCCAAGGTAAACAAAGAGCAGCCTCCCCATAAAACTTATAACAATACACACAAAAAGTGAAAGTACTTTTTATCCATTGTTCCCCTTTTTTTCCGAAAGAACACTGCTTGTCGGGAGTCGCACTTCTATCTCTTTGGTATGAACAACGTGGAGACAAAGATGAGTATGTAGCAGTGGTGGAATGATTCTGACAGGGGAAAATGAGGCACTTGGAAGAAAAACCTGACCCAATGCCACTTTGTCCACTACGTTTCTCAGATGGACTGACCGGGGATCGAACCCAGGCCTCCGCGGTGAGAGGCCGGCGACCAACCGCCTGAGCCATGGCACGGACTAATCCTGAAGTGCAAGCAGACTGGACCACACAGAAAGCACGCATCTGCAGTCACCCAGAATTAACAAAAGAGCACGAAAAGAACAACGAACCAACACTTAATCACGAAATGCCACTAGCATAAGTCCGGGGTCAAGGGGAATCCACGAATTTCTACACGTTTATTATGTATTTGTACCGTGCGTCGTGATGCAATTATGTAATGTTGACCAAAAAAAATGCACTTTTTAAATTAATGTTTTAATTCAATTCTCCTTGTCTTCTACATGTTTCGAACATCTTATGTTCATCATCGGCATGAAAAGCATACCATATAAGGCTGCATTTACAGTATAGCCTTCCTGATGATGAACATAAGACATTCGAAACATGTAGAGGACAAAAAGAATCGATTTAAAACAATAATATAAAACGTTCATTTTGTTGTTGAACATTACATAATATTTAGTAATAATTTTACTCAATCCGAGCATGGCTGTAGTATATGCATTCGGGGGCCATAACACTCCATTTGACAAGCCAGTAAACTATAAATAGCTCCGTATCGCCATGCACTGGAATGTTCTGGGTGTATGCGATTCATTCAGCCATCGAGTAGTATTCCGTAAAGCGAAGGCCACACAAAGTTCGTTGCAACCCACAGCTTCGAGCACTTGCTATGCAACGTTGCGTGGTCTAACAGAGCTTAGCCACATTGCTAGTCCCGTAGCGCAATGTCTGGTCTAATTGGGCAACTGTGACGCCATAATCACGTCGAAACACACTTCATATACGTTTGTCATTATATCACAAACTGCAACTGAATGTTAAGCAATGTCGTGTTGTGTTTTAGAAAAGTTCAAAACCAATGAAAATGTACCAGAACTGCAAGGCTAAACAAACACATTTCATGCATTATACACCAATGTATCAATCAATACACAAACAGCGTCTGTTCTGCAAAATTTGACCTGTGACATTGAAGTTCCTTACTCTCTTTCGATCATTCATAATATTCACATTAAACTGCAGCACTATTCAACGACCAAAGCAAAGTAAAACCCACCTGAAAATTTAGTTTCATAAATTCTCAAACCAATACTTCAAGCTAGCACTAGGGCTACAGCACTAAATCAAATTCTTCCTAAATGTGTTTTACCAATAGAACGATAGGGATAAAAACTAACCTGTACAAAATTGACGTAATGTTAATGACTAGGTGCAGCAGTTCTTTTAAGGACAGATAAAGTATCATATGTCACGTACTTTAAACCCGTGGAAAAATACGGTAGGATATACCAACAGACAGATGTTCAGGGTCTCCATATTACATTTATAAGAACGTGAAATCTGATTTTCTATTAAATTACAAAATTACCGCAACAAAAATTCTGAAACGAGCCAGTGAACATAATTTATAGTGAAAACAACATGAGGTTGCCGTATATTCATATAAAACGTGACTGCCGAATTATTAAATATTTGAAGAATGCAACCTATACTTGGCATTATACGACATTATATATTTATAGCTGTGCTAATGATGATACACCCATAAGCTATTCTTCGAAATCGGTCGACCATAAAACACTGGAATACATTTATTCAAGCATAACATTTGAAACAGGGTTGGTTGCTTGCTAATCCAAGGGCCTCTTTCGACAATATATATTACTGCCACAAAACACAAGCTGCTAGACTTATTTCCACGTTCCGAATCCTTTCTTGGCGTTAGGCGTTACTAAAGTATCGGTCTGAAACTACCAAAAAAAAAAAAACACTGTACTAATCAATAAAAGGTCAACATACTAAAACCATACACACTATGCGACTCACCGTTCTGTTGATATCTTGACTCTTCCACCAAAAGAAATTCTTTCTGGAGGTTGCAACAACAAAAGTCTGTAAAGGAATTCCTTCCTGAATGATTGCTCTACACCGACGCTTGTTTCCCTGGGCCTGGGGACACTCCTCCCTCTGCGTTTGAATAATCGAAGTATGAGCTAGCTTCCAGCACTCGCAGCCAGATTCCAGACAGTCAAGCCACAGCCGAAAGGCGTTATAACCCCTTGGATGATGTTAAACAAGTAGCTTTCTGTTACATTTGCATCAAAAACCGCCACAGAGAGAAGCCACAGTACACACACACACACTGCTTGATGCCGTCTCCAACCTCTGTCTACCTCGCCGGTTACCAGGCGCGCCGCCAGAGGGGGGACAAACCTGCTCCACCAATAGTAGGCCGGATTCCACGCGGGCACGTACAAAACACCCAATCAGCTACTAGTATTCAGTTTAAAGGCTCTATGCTTGGGGAAGTTTTATTTTTCTGGGGAGCTTGACATTCGTTTTCAAGCACGCTGGTCCACTTGAATGAATAAACAATGATTTTTAAATAATTCAAATAGTGGAACACCAACAGTTCTCGGAGGAGACGGACTTTCTGTGCTTTATTATGTGATGAGTCTGAAGATGTGATATTTCGGGAAACAAATAAAAATTGAACTCAGCAGAACATTCGTTACTGTAAAGACTTTAATATTTCAAACCACGAATCCATGATAGTCTTCAAAGACAGACATGTTTGAAAGACAGCAGCAGGAACTCAACGTAAATATCGGCAGTTTGCATCTCCTCGTTGTAAAGGCGCTAGCTTACGGACGGTTGTCTAGTCAAATGCGGTGGGAAAGTGGGACCTCTGTAAGGCGAAAATGTCAAGCGAGAAACTCAATTTAAGAGGGGCTGTTTTATTACAGTTCTATACATATTGTCAATTTCCTGTTTTTAAATGGCCACTTCTTCTTTTCGTATCCCAACTTTTATTTTCTTGTGTGTGGGAGTGTGTGTGTGTTCAGTCGTTCCTTCTTTGCTTACTTCTATGTTTTATTCCTTCTTTCTTGTCTTCTGTGATTGTTTCCTTATTTAGTTCTTTTTTAATGCTCTCTTAGGATATTTATAATATTTTTATTCTGTCCTATTTTTACTTCGTTCTTTAATTAATATTTATTTAATTATTATGTAATTATTTTTATTTATTTAATTTAATTATTATTTTATATTATTTTATATTTAGTCTTTTGTTTCTTGTTTGCTTTACATCCTTAGTTACTTTAAATACCACGTTACTCTCTCTTTTTTGTGTGCTGTACGTCAGATAGTTAGAACTGCGGTACTGCTTGTGACTAATTCTACAGGCAACGGCTCTCCCGTCACATACCAAGCAGACACATTGTGGAGGATGTATAAGTACACTTCTGCCCTTACTCAGCCTCGGCGCTAGATGGAGTGGGTGGTCAACGCCACGTCCCGGCCGCTTTATCCCTCACAAAGACAATCATTACCCACTGTAGAGGAGGTTGATTGGGCGTCGGGGCCGATCGGGATCTTTCCAGAAATGCTCGCCCCCAACGGGTTTCGACTCCAGGCTGTCCAGCTCATAGCCAACTGAGCTATTTTTTACGGGAACTAGCTTCAATTAATGAAAGAGATTGCGCTTATTTTTTTAAAATATATTAGCTTGAATGTTCTTTCAAATAGGCATTGGACATCGCTCACAATTGGTCAGAAGGAAAGAGGCAGTTAGCGTGGCTGTTCGTTTGTCACCCAGTATCGAATTTTTTAAAAAGAAATACAGAAATTTGAAACATACGTGAGAGAAAAGTTCGTGTTTTGTCCTAACAGACATGAAGCAAACGACAAAAGAGAAATTTGCCTACATACTCTTCACAAGTTATTACAAAGATGACTGAAGAAAGGGGGTGGATATCAGATGGGTGGAAACATAACTTACAGTCGGTCTTTCTGCAACTATCTCAAACCTCAATATCTCAAAAGAAATCGGATACTATTCCTCATGAATGTGATACGAAATTGTAGTAAAAATGAACCAGATTTACATAAAAGGCATTACTTTATCAACCAGTATGAAAATAAACACTCTTCTTTTTGCAGACCATCAAGTCATAATTGCGGATTCAGAGAATAATTTACAGAGACGAGTATTTCACATTACAAAACATAGCAAAAAATTTAGGAATAGAAATACAACCAGTAAAATCTGAGACGAACGGATCCTTAGGACAACACCCAGTAAAGTGTAAAATAATTGTGTATAGCAAATTTCTACAACACGTACAAATTTTTAAGTATTTCGGTGGTGAAATTTTGTATGAAAATTAAAAAGATATTCAACAAGAATTAGCAAAATTTGCTCAAGTACTGGGAATTCTAACCAACATTTTCAAACAAAATTTGGTTCAGAAATATTAAAAAATACAAGTTTGTATATTACTGGCTCTCACCTTTCTTCTAAATGGAGGCAAAATTTCGACGCTCATACAAAGGGGTAAAAAAGATTGACATCGATAGAGATTAAATTATTTAACCACAAAAGGAATGAAGAAATTTTGGAGGAATTGAAAGTAGAACGAACGGAAGAGGAACAAAGAAGGTACAAATCAGATTGGCTAGAATAAACTACAACAGGATGCTAAAAGCAATGCTAAATTATTGACCAATTGGACGAAGACGACTTGGAAGACTTTTGAAGTTACTACTTCATGAGCCCGAAACAAGTCAATTACGGCATCATTCGTAACGGATTATTATTATTATTGATTTTATTGTTATCTGAGGCGATGTTATTGCAATTTTAGTCTTGTAAGCTTCTGGTGTTACGTTTTCTTACACTCATTTACACATTCATCCACCCCTTCATTCACCCATCTCCTCATTAATCCATCCCCTTGGTCATTAACTCGCAGTAAATATGTGCACAGATAAAACGTGCCTCTTTAAAAAAAACACGTGTAATTTAATATTGAACGTCTTTGTTCATGTCCTTACAGAACTTTATGTGGCGTATCCTCTATGTGTACGGGCGGTACGAACCATACATCGGAACCAACATTATCGAAGGAGTGCACATTAACCAAGATTTCATTCCTATTGCTGTTATTCTAGCAAATTTCAAAAGCTCTGCTCTGTTAAATACAGTTCACGGTGATTGCAAGCTTTATCAATCACACCGACCAAATTCACGCAAAAAATGAAGTCCTTCTTGAGAAACCAATAGCTCATAAACAAGTCAAAAAATTCGCCGCAATTCCTGGACCTCGGAAGTTCACTACCATGCTCACAGCAGCCCGCCAATTGTCCCAGTCCTGAGCCAGATTAATCCAGACTACGTTATGCCATTTTATGTCTTAAATGTGTTTTATTACCATGCCCCAACTACGCTTATGTCTTCCACGTTTTCTCTTCCCTTCAGTGTTTCGCATCCAAGTCTGTATGCATTTCTCTTCCGCCCCATTTGTGCCACACGCTTCGCCCATCTCATCCTCCTTTATTTAATCACCTTAATAATCCTTGGTGAGGTGGACATATCAAGAACCTCCAAATTATTTTATCTACTCCGTCCTTTCCTTACCCCGTCCCTGTTAGGCCCAAATATCTTCCCCATGTATCTATTCTATAAAACCGCAGCCACTATTCTTCCCTTATGTGAGAGACCAAGTTTTACCCCCATACTATCAACTTTGTTCTTGTAGCAGCTGATGGGGTTGCTTGTGACTGCGTGTATGTCAAATGAGTAAGAAATGGCGTTTCCACGCTTCCTTCAGGCAGTTTCTAAATGTGTTTTATTGTACATGCTAAGGTTAGATTTTAATCCACTTAAAGTTAGAATAAATTGCAGTACGACGCGAGTGCATAAAAATTAACATTCTAGTCGCATTTTGGCCACGGATCTTAAAAACTTCGTGCACTTATACTAAGTAATTAACTTCTTAGTACACGATGGGCAATAATTAGAAAAAATATTGCCTCCCAGGTTTTGCCTTGCGCCAAAGCATACCAATTTAAGACAGGTCACACAGTCATTCCTGAACTTTCGATAGAAAAATATAGTGACGCTTTAAATTGGGATCTCGCTTGTCTGTCCGTCCGTGCTAATTTTGAAGTGTTTTTCGGCAAATATTTTAATCATTCCATTTCACTCTCTCGCTAATAAAACCACTGTCCAATTGCTGGAATTGCTGGTTCGAATCCCCGCGGGTCATGGAAGTCGGGCTGTGGAGAGTTTTGTGTGCTGTCAGGTAGACGTCTCTACGATGGGCCGATCCCTCGGCCAGAGGAGTCGTACCGAATATTTGTGTGTGTGTTCGTGCGTCACTGAGTGTGATCAAGTGCAACAGTAACCCTCTACACCTACAATGATTAGGTAGAAGAGGTCTGAGTAAGAAATAAAAAAGGAAACACCTAGACTGTGTTATGGTTCCCACTGGGCCTATTCCACAGACGAGTGTGAAGTACGTTCCAATGAAGAGTGGTAGAGTCAAATCGAAGTACAAGAACGAAAGCTTGCCCAATGCCACTTCGCTGCTAATCCCACCCTGGCTGCCATGGGATTTGACTGCAGTCTCCGAGGTCAAAAGCCAGCATTCAACAGCCGAACGGATGAACTTAAATTAGCTTAACCTATATTCCTACGTTACTGTTTGGAAACCACGGAACAAGAAGTAGTGATTACTCAGTAGCCAAGATGTTGTTTCTCTCCTGTTCTACTACAAGGAAGCAGTTATAAGTTTAAACAGAGACGCATTCTGTCCCTTGCACTAAACCCACTTAATAATTAATGACAGTGGTGAAGATGGGTAATGAAAACAGTGCAGCGGCAAGCTGTTCCAGTGACGGGGCAAATGATGAAAACAAGTACGCCGTCTCCTAAGGTGGACAAGAAATGGCCAACGATTGGAGCAACTACAGGAGAAGAACAAGGACAAACTTTAGAAATATGTACAGTCGATTTATTTATATGGGCTTTGAGGAACTGGTTGTTAGTATGAGATATGAATTAGACTTCCTCAAGGTAAGTCATAATTATAACATTCAAGCCTTATCAGTTAACCCTTAGGCTACCAATGTCATATATATATGGAGCTCCTAGTAAAGCCAGAAATGCTAACGTCGTATATATATGGACCTACGTTTGGCAACGCTGAAACAGTCTCTTTCTATTTGCTGCACAATGTTTCAACACTGAATCAATGCA
>Ga0209628_10004125_pt1 | contig 10410 bp, 6 predicted proteins | sample TergutCu122P4_FD_187285 | JGI IMG/M metagenome (GOLD analysis project Ga0209628, IMG submission 187285) | Cubitermes ugandensis P4 segment gut microbial communities from Kakamega Forest, Kenya - Cu122 P4 (SPAdes) (version 2) | ecosystem: Host-associated > Arthropoda: Insects > Digestive system >... | reverse complement strand
GAATATTATGCCGAAAATCCATTGAAAAAAAAGACTTCAATAATCGAAGTTGGTTTCAAGAAAAAAATGCGAAAAATCACGCAAATCGTATTGTTATGGCGTTAAATATTAAATTATCTACTTGGTTTTATAAGTGAAAATTCTCGGCTTTATGCTTCTATTGATAAAGTATGCGAAAAATTTATCAAAGAAAAAGAAAAAGAAAAAGAAGCACGTTAAACCGCTCCCAATAATAAATTTGTTTTTTATAATAAAAAAAATTAAATTTGCGTTATTTACTTGGTATGGTTTATGTGATTGTTTTATCATCGTAAAAAAATTATATAATTCAAAAAAATAAAATATAAAGATGAATACTAAAAATCAAGGATTCAATACAAAATTAGTACATGCGGGAGATTACGAAGATATGTATGGTAGTGCGGTAATGCCTATTTATCAGGCATCTACGTTTAAGTTTAAAGATGCCAAGCACGGAGGCGATTGTTTTGCAGGAAGAGCGGACGGATATATTTACACCCGCATTGGAAATCCGACTATCGATGCGTTGGAAAACAAGTTGGCAGAGTTGGAAAACGGCTACAGAGGCATCGCATTGGCAAGCGGAATGGCGGCTGTGAGTACCGTATATATGGCTTTGTTGGGTCAGGGACAGCATATCGTAAGTACCAATGCGGTTTATGGACCAAGTCGGGCAATTTTAGAGCGTGATTTTTCTCGCTTCGGAGTGGAATATACCTTTGTAGATACCACCGATTTGGAGGCTACAGAAAAGGCAATCAAGCCCAATACGAAATTGTTGTTTATTGAAACGCCAACCAATCCGACCATTGAAATAACTGATATTCAGAAAGTTGCGGAGATAGCACGCAAACACAATATTTTGCTCTGCGTGGACAATACCTTTTGTTCGCCTTATACGCAAAAACCCTTGGATTTGGGTGCAGATATTGTTTTGCATTCCATTACCAAGTTTATAAACGGTCATGCAGACGTGGTAGGCGGTGCATTGGTTGCCAAAAAACCTGATGTGTATAAATTATTGCGTCAAACGATGGTTTATTTAGGTGGAAATATGGATCCTCATCAAGCCTACTTGACAAGCCGCGGCGTGAAAACATTGGCACTTCGTATGGATAGGTCGCAAGAATCGGCAATGAAAATTGCTCAATATTTGGAAAATCACCCTAAAATTGCGTGGGTAAAATACCCAGGATTGCCGTCTCACCCGCAATACGAATTAGCAAAAAAACAAATGAGCGGTTTCGGAACTATGATGAGTTTTGAACTCAAAGGCGGGTTAAAAGCAGGTGAAACGCTAATGAATAACGTTCACGTGGCAATGTTAGCCGTATCTTTGGGCGGTGTAGAGACTTTAATTCAGCACCCTGCATCTATGACACACGCAGGATTGAGCAAAGAAGCCCGACAAGAAGCAGGCATAACAGACGGACTCGTCCGTTTTTCTGTCGGAATAGAAGATTGCGAAGACCTTATTGCAGATTTAGATAGTGCGTTGAGATTGGTGTAGCACAAAAGTAAATACAAGAAATGTGTTATCACAACCGCGTACTCACCTTCCCCACCATTTCTGCTTTCCAAGAGGAAAAATCTCCTTCTATTATATGTTTTCGTGCTTCTTTGGCAAGCCATAAATAAAAATGCAAATTGTGCAGACTGCCAATCATCGAAGCTAACATCTCGCCGTTGGCAAACAAATGGCGAAGATATGCCTTAGAATGCTGTCTATCAACAAATAAGTCGCTTTCTTCGTCAATGGGTGAAAAATCGTATTTCCATTTTTCGTTTTTCATATTCATAATTCCGTTGCGGGTAAAAAGTACGGCATTTCGACCGTTACGCGTGGGCATAACGCAATCAAACATATCTACACCCATACTTATACACTCCAAAATATTGGCGGGCGTTCCGACACCCATCAAATATCGGGGTTTGTCTTTGGGAAGAATACCGCAACACAATTCCGTAATTTCGTACATCAATTCCGTAGGCTCGCCCACCGAAACTCCGCCGATTGCGTTGCCGTCAAAATCAAACGAAGATACAAATTCCGCCGACTGTCGCCGAAGATGCGGAAAAATACTTCCCTGCACAATCGGAAACAAAGATTGATATTTTCCGTACAAAGGCATCGTTTCCTGCCATTGATTATAACATCGCGTGAGCCAGCGATGCGTCCGTTGCATAGAGTTTAAAGCGTAATCTTCCGTTGCTGGATAGGGTGTGCATTCGTCAAACGCCATCATAATGTCAGACCCGATAACTCGTTGAATATCAATCACATTTTCGGGCGTAAACTCGTGAATAGAGCCGTCTATATGGGACGAAAATTTTACTCCGTTTTCTGTAATTTTATTTCGATGACTTAACGAAAATACTTGAAATCCACCGCTGTCGGTTAGAATTGGTTTTGTCCAGCCGTTAAATTTATGCAATCCGCCTGCTTGCTGAATTACCTCCATTCCCGGACGAAGATACAGATGATAGGTATTTCCCAAAATAATTTCGGCATTTATATCTTCTTGAAGTTCACGCAGATGCACTCCTTTCACACTTCCGACCGTACCAACGGGCATAAAAATCGGCGTTTGAATTACCCCCGATTCCAACTCTATCTCCCCGCAACGAGCATTCGACTTTGAATCTGTAATTGATATAGTAAATTTCATTAATAAAAAAATTTTTACAAATGTACAAAATTTTATTTAACTACGAATTAACAATTACAATTTTTTTTAACCAAATTTTTTTTGGCACTATTATTGTACTTATGTATTGCAAACATCATAAATTTTTTCACACATAAAGAATTAGAACTGTATGAATTTAGATAAAATTATTAACAAAAAAAAGGGAAACAAATACTATGAAAAAAACAATCGCAACAATCGGATTATTACTTATATTTTTGGGATTTTTTTCTACAAAATTTCAGGCTCAGAACTGCCCAAACTTAAATTTTAGTTCAGGAAATTTTACTAATTGGCAAGCATATATTGGTAATTGGAATACTGTATTTACAATAAATACAAGTCAGCCGATTAACGATAGGCATACTATAATGGATGCACAACAATTAACATTAGATAGAAGACTTTTTGATGAAAAATGTTCTTTAATTGCCAAAGTTCCGCCCGGTTTTGCTTATTCGGCGAAGTTAGGAAATGCAAGTACGGGTGCCGAATTGGAGGCATTAGAATATACTTTAACGATAGACAGCACCAATGCTTTGTTAATTTTACATTTTGCGTGGGTAATGCAAGACCCTGCTCACGATGCGTCTGACCAGCCACAATTTAGTATGAGAATAAAAGATATGCAAGATAATATTCTAAATTTTCCTTGTGGAAACGTAAATTTCGTTGCATCTCAAAATTTAACAAATTTAATTTGTAAAACTTCTTCTTTGGTAGCACGAGATTGGACTACGGTTGGTTTTAATTTAAGTTCGTTGATAGGTCAAACTGTAAAAATATATTTTGAAACAAGAGATTGTAAGCGTACAGGGCATTACGGTTATGCCTATTTAGTAGGTGAATGCAGACCGTTTTCTCTTGATTTAGTCTTTTGCGATGGAAGTACAGAAGCCAATCTAGAAGCACCTGTCGGGTTTATACATTATAAATGGACAAGAAGCAGCAATCCGTTATGGATAGAACAAGGAAATGGAAAAACACATCAAAAAATTACAGCAAACAATCCCCAAGAAGGCGAAATTTTTACTTGTGAAGTAACTTCGGAATTGAATAATTGCTCGGCAATCTTATCTACGTCAATTACAAAAACATACGTCAATGCCGATTTTGCCATAAATAATTACGATACTTGTTCTCGTACCGCTACTTTTATAGATACTTCTTCTGTAATAAACGGTAAAAAAACATCTATTTTATGGGAAATTCCTGCTTTTAGATACGTATCTAATGATTCTTTATTTACGTATATTTTTCCAGATTCAAACAAAATTATTGATTATTTGGTACGTCTGACGGTATATACAGAAAATGGTTGCGAAAATTTTAAAGAACAGTTTATTCGCGTTTTCCCTTCTCCGCAAGTAGAAATTAGCGGTGTTAATCAAATTTGTGTCGGCGATTCGTCTTATTTAAAGGCAGTAGGCATTCGGTCTCAATTTGTTAATCATCAATGGACTTGGACAGACGAAAACGGCATTATTTCCGTAGTGAGCGACTCTGTTAAAATATATGGTGCGGGAAAATACAAACTTCTATCTACCAATACAGAAAATTGCACTGCATCAAACGAAATAAATGTAGGTGAATTTCCAATTCCGCATATAGAATTGATTAGCAAAACAATAGAAAGTTGCGAAGGAAAAAACGGTGCTATTCAAATAGGACATACTAACGCTGCCTTGCCTGTGAGTTTCCTTTGGAATACAGGGGAAAGAACAAATAGACTTGACAGCCTTTCAGCGGGAACTTATAATGTAACAATAACTGACGGAAACGGCTGTAAATCAGACACTAACATCGTTATAGATTTATACACTATGCCGACACACAGCGTAACAAAAACCCACGAAACCTGCCATAAAGAAAACGGTACAATTACGCTTACCGTACATAGCGAAAAACCTAATACAGTAAAATATAGTTGGAAAAATTTAACACATACAACCGCTTCATTATCAGGACTTAAAGAGGGAACGTATTATGTAAGCATTCAAGATACATTGTGTATAATAAAAGATACGATAATAATAGAACATATAGATATTCCTATTGCAAGTTTTGTAACAAATTCATACGATACCTGTACGCATACTGCTACTTTTGCGGATTTATCTTCGGTAGAAAACGGCATTAAAAATGCAATTTTATGGGAAATTCCTGATTTGAAAATAACCTCAACAGATGCTGTATTTACTCATATTTTTCCAGACCCGATAACAGACAAGCCCGTTGATTATTTAACGCGACTAATTGTATATGCTGGAAACGGGTGCGTTGATACTACCGAACAATCTATTACCATCTATTCTTCGCCCAAAATAAAAATTGATAGCGTTGATTTGCTGTGCGTTGGCGATTCAACCTATTTACAGGCAACGGTAATTAAATCTCAAATCAATGATTATCTTTGGAGTAAAGAAGAACATCACAAAATAATTCACCCAGAAAATGGAAATACAACTAAAATTTATACAGAAGGAATTTATACGCTCATAGCAACCAATACAGAAAATTGTACGGCATATGATACAATAACCGTAGTTGCAGCACCTATTCCACACATTGAAGTAATAAGCAATAATTGGGAAACCTGCAATAATGGAAATGGATTTATAGAAATAAGTCATAGAAATGCAGCAAACCCTGTGAAATATAGTTGGAATACAAACGATGCAAAAGACACGACCAATCAACTAAATATGCTTAAAGAAGGTATATATCAGGTAAATATGCTTGATGGAAACGGTTGTAAAGCAGATACGAGCATACTAATAAATTCATACCCTCTTCCAACTGTTTCTATAACAGAATCTCCTGAAACGTGCAAAGAAAAAAACGGAACAATTACACTTAGAGTAAATAGTGCTAAACCGTCTTCCTTAAATTATGTTTGGGACGGACTTCCTTACACTACGCCTTCATTATCAGGGCTTAGAGCAGGAACATACAAAGTAACAATTCAAGATACGTTATGCACGATTGACACAACGATAGTAATAGAAACAATAGACGGCTTAATAACAGATTTTGAAATACAATCGTACGATACTTGCACGCACACCGCTACTTTTGTAAATAAATCTTCTATTGAAAACGGAACAATAGCATCTGTTGAGTGGAGAATACCAAGTTTGGGGGTAAAATCTTCGGGGAATTCGTTTACTTATACTTTTCCTGACCCTCCTACAAACCATAACGTTGAATATACTGTAAGTATGACCGTAACTACACAAAATAATTGTGTCCATTCTGCCGAACAAACCATTACTGTTTATCCATCACCTAAAATAAAAATTGACGGAGATAATTTAATATGTACGGGTGATGTTATTCATTTAAAAGCAACGCCGCTCAAATCTCATTTTGTGAAACATATATGGAAATGGAAAGATAAAAATAATATACCTCAAACAGCAACAGGTGAATCGCTCAAAATATATGCTCAAGGAGTTTATCATCTTGTATCACACAACGCTGTAAATTGTTCAACACGCGATACAATTATTGTAACAGAAGTCCCAAAACCTCATATAAACGTAACAAATACCTCTTGGGAAACTTGCGAAAAAGAAAACGGATTTATCCAAATAGACGTTGAAAATGCATACGAGCCAATTAAATACATATGGAATACAGGCAGAAAACAGGATACAACGAACAGAATAGACCATATTTCTGCAGGAAAATATCACGTAAAAATAATAGACGGAAACGGATGCCGTACAGATACTACTATAATTGTAAATTCATATCCACTTCCTTTCATTGCTGATGTGGAAAAAAAACCCGAAAAATGTTACCGAGAAGACGGCGAAATTAACCTTATCGTTAATAGCGCATCACCAGAAAGTCTTAATTATAAATGGGAAGGATTTAACAATACAAATTCATCGCTAACAAACCTTAAAGCAGGTATTTACAAAGTAAGCATTAAAGATTCACTCTGTACGATAGATACAACAATAATCTTAAAACATATAGACGGTCCCGTTGCAAATTTTAAAATAAATTCGTACAACGTAGCCATAAATACATCTTTTACACTAACCTGTGCATCATCGGGAACGGTTAATGTTTGGAATTGGGACATGGGCGATGGAAATACAAAAATAGGCAAGACAACCACCCACAATTACCCCGAACCGGGTGATTACAAAATACTTTTGGAAGTAATAGACGAAAACGGTTGTGTAGATTCCACCTCAAAAATGATACATATACACAAATTAGACGTATATATTCCCAATATGTTTACTCCAAACGGAGACGGATTGAACGATATTTGGAAACCCGTGATGAGCGAATATTCAAGAGATGGCTACATATTGTCCGTTTTTGACCGCTTCGGACAACTAATATTCTTCACTACCGATACAGAAGAAGGCTGGGACGGAACAGTAAATGGAAAACCCGCCGCTCCAAATACCGTGTATGCTTACCAACTGAGAGTACGTGATTATTTAGGATTAGAATACGAATTTACAGGACATGTGAGTTTGATAAGGTAAAAAACTAAGGAAAAATTCTAAAAAATTAGTTTGTTACACTAAAATACGCTCAACAAGATAGTTTCTTATTATTTTACAGGTTTTTTGATATATACAAGTTCAAATACACTGTACAACAAATATATTGCCATAAAATTTAATAGAAAATTTTTGGCATCTGCTTTGTTGAACCATACATACAGAGCAAGAAATACCAAAAATGACAATAATTTTACGGTCGTAATAAACAAATATTGTGTAACAAATTTTCGTTCAATAGCGGCAATTTTTCTTATTTGTTCTTCTTTCGATAATTCAGGATTTGGTTTATGTTCAATGCGTTCTACATTGATACGAGTAAGTATATAATGCGCAATAGAAGTAACAAAAACAAACATTATTATCAAAACGGGCACACTATTAGACATTAAATTAGGCACAAAATACCGCAACAATATATACACAGCCGTAATTATAACACTAAATATCAACAATGCCTGTAAATATTTGTAATATAACTTTTTAAACATAAGCCTATTTTTTTTTATTCTTTTATTGTATTTTGGTGCATTTTACATGCCCCTGAAAATTGAGCATCTATCTCTACAACAAATTGATTCGTAGATATATCGCCCCGAACATCTGCCGTTGATTTCAGTATTAAACGTTCTGAAATACACATATTACCTGTAATTTTTCCCGAAATATCGCAATCTTTACATGTGATATTTCCTTCAATTATCCCAGATTGTCCAACAACTAACTTTTGATTTGACGAAAAATTTCCTATTAATTTACCATCAATACGCATATCGCCTGACGTATTCATATCGCCCTTAATTTCAGTGCCTTGACCAATAATATTTATACAAGGTGCTTCCGATTCTACATTCTTTCCCATTTCAATTTGTGTTTTAAGTTTTCAGGCTGCAAAGATACATTTTTTTTAGTGAATAGTGAAAAAGTGAATAGTGAATAGTTTTTTTTAACCACAAAGGCACACAAAGAAAAATCTCTTAATTCTTAATTGTCAATTGTTAATTTTTAGCACGCAGATACTTCGGCTACGCTCAGCACAAGTAACGCAGATCGAACAGATGCCCACAGATTCTCTTAATTGTCTGAACCACTGATTAAACAGATGAACGTAGTTTTTTATAAATTCACAATTTCAATCCTAAAAGGATTGTATGTTTATAGAAAAAAATCGGTCAAAAATATGTGCGACTCCTACGGAGTCGAATATATACGAATACATTTTCTACAAACATTTGAATCCTTTGGATTCATTACAACAAAACACACAAAAAAAATCAAAATAATCAGATAAATCAGGTTAATCTGCGGTTCAGACAGTTTCAATTACCCCTATTTCCTCTTCCCCCAACCCATACAACGCATAAACCAACCCATCTATTTCCCGTTCCAATGCGGTGGTGTCCGTCCCCGCATTTTTCTTTGCCAATATCGCCTCCACCAATGATATAATGGGCTGTTGTTGTTCCAACGAAATATTGGGAATGGGTAATTCTTTGGCTTGTATCATTCTGATTTTTGGAAAAATTTCTGTTTCTGCTTTGAATTTTGTTTGATAATAAAATTGTAATAATTTTGAATTTAAGCAACCTAAAACAAACTTTGGGTCAAAATTTTCATCTATGATTTTTATGCTAAATAAACTTCTATTTGAATAAAGAATATCATCTAAATATAAGGCGGTTATATTACTTCCTGTCTCTCTTAACAATAATCTTTCTCCTTCAAAGAAATATTTGTCTTTTGAATAATCATTTAACACATTTTTATCTATGTACGATATTTTTGTTAGCCCATATTTACAAACATTTGAGCCTGTAATAAAAGGAATGTCGCCGTTTATGCCTACTTTATCTCTACCAAATTCTAATCCTCTCATTATTTTTGAAATTGATGAAATAGAAACTGTATTTTTTTCTATATTTTTCAATATGGAAAAATCCTTATTCATATCATCAAAACTCCAAGATGAATTTATTTCTTTTTTACCAATAAATACAGTTGTTGGCATTTTAACATTTTCAAAAACATTATCACCCACATTATTCAACTCTAATAAATCAAAACTTGAACTCAAGAATTTTCTTAATGATTCATATTTAACGCCTTTCAGATATAAGTTTCCTGTTATGAAAGCAAATAATCCTTTTCTTTTAAGCAAAGCAAAACCTCTTTCAAAAAAATAAGCATATAATTCAAAGCATTGAAAAGTTTTATAATGAGAATAGTTTTTGTCATTTTTTACATTTATATACGGCGGGTTGCCAATCACCACATCGAAGCCTGTAAAATTTCCATTTTCGTCCAATACTTCGGGGAACTCGAAACGCCATTCAAAGCAGCCGCGTACTTTTTCGTTGTATATTGTTTCAAATTTGCGTACATTTTCGGTGAGTTCGGCGGCTTTGTTTTGCCATTCGTCTGTCCGAAAAACCTCAAAAGTACCGTGTATATGCAATGCTAATTCGGCTTTTGCTTTTTCCAAATTCAGATAATCTTGGTCGTTTGCGAGGTTTAACTGTAAGAAAAAGTTTTTTTCGTTTTCTATATTTTTGACAATCTGTCGTTTAGCCTCTTTGTTGTCGGTTTCTTTGTATAGTGCGACTTGTTCTTTATATTTCGCCGTTGCGTAGCGTATTTTTTGTTCAAAACCGCTTATATTATAATATTTATCCGTCAAACTGAACCTGCTCATCAACGAATTGCCGCATTTAATGTTAATGTCAATGTTGGGTAGGGTTTGTAGGGACGGCATCCCTGCCGTCTTTGAAAATGTTTGTGGAGACGGCAAGGATGTCGTCTCTACTATATAATGTGCGTGTTTCAACAATTCTATCCACAGCCTTAACTGGCATATTTTCACCGAATTAGGGTTTATATCCACGCCAAACAGGCAATTTTCTATGAGAATTTGTTTTTCGCTGAAAAATGTTTCCTGTACCCGCTGACTTTCGGGATTTTTGGGGTTGTAGGTGAAAATATCGCCGTCAGGGTTTCGTACAATCAGTTCGTCATTTTCGATAGCAACGCTATAATTCCACAACGTTTTTCCGTTTTTGTCGCATAAAATTCCCAATTCAGATTTCAGGTAAATCAGTTCGTTTAAGGCGGATACAAGGAAATGCCCCGACCCGACCGCCGGGTCGCAAATGCGTATGGAATTGAAAATT
>Ga0209628_10004124_pt1 | contig 10411 bp, 9 predicted proteins | sample TergutCu122P4_FD_187285 | JGI IMG/M metagenome (GOLD analysis project Ga0209628, IMG submission 187285) | Cubitermes ugandensis P4 segment gut microbial communities from Kakamega Forest, Kenya - Cu122 P4 (SPAdes) (version 2) | ecosystem: Host-associated > Arthropoda: Insects > Digestive system >... | reverse complement strand
GGGTTGGCCCGGCACTGGTTTGCCCCGGGCCGCGCCCGGCGGGGGGGTACCCCATTGGCGGAGGATGGGCCCCGCAGTCTGTACCACAAGCGAAGGCCGTGGCCCATCCGAGCAAGATGGGGTGGGCCCCGCCGAGGCAGGCCCCCAAAGGCGTCCGGCATCCTTGTAGGAGAATCCCCGACCGGCCATTCTGGAACCGTCCCACGGTGGCCGGGAACCCCGGTGGCCGGGAACCCCGGTGGCCGGGTCAAGTCGCCGCTAGTGTCAATCCACAGGCGGTGATGCCGGCCATGAGTCTGCGGCTGGTACGGTTGGTCGGCTGATGTTCCATGGGGACCTTCTGTGGATGACGATGTGCCGATGGGGCTGTTGCATCCTCCCGACGCCTGCCAAGCAAACGCATGTAACAAGCGTACCTCCCATCAACCGTCGCTCATCGGCACCGGCATTGGGGAGTCCTCCCCATTGCGGGGCGGTGGGGGGAACACATAGTGTTTCATTATCTAGGAATGATGGGTGGCCGGGCCTCCGGTGTGGAGCTTGGGGGCCCGGCCAATATGAAAGAGGTGGGACCATGAGTGATCTGGTCAGCGATACCGGGGTGGCCGCGGACTTGGCGGCGGCCCTGACGGACCTGGACATGTCCGGGGCCACTCCCATTCCGACTCCGGGACAGACGAACATCAGCGGTACGCTGGCGGGGGTCAGCCTGGGCAACGGCCTGCGGTTCGTCTTCGAGGAGCTCAACGGCCTGATCGATACCAAGGCCGAGAACCTGGTCGAGATCGCCAACCTCATGGCGCAGCGCGATGCGATGATCGCCCGGTGGGTCTCATGACCGGGTCGGACCGCTCCGACGAGAAGCCGCGCCGGTCGCGTACCGAAGAGGAGTACGCCGCCGGGCTCAAGCGACTCGCCCAGCAGGAGCAGGAGTGCGACGACCGGGCCCGGATGCACAACGCCCGGATGTCCCAGGTTATGGAACTGGTCGCCGCCGGGTGGCAGGGCAGCCAGGCGCGGGCCGTACTGCGCGGGCTGGAGGACGCGCACCAATCGATCTCGAATCAGTACGCCGCGGTGCGCCGGCAACTCGACGAGCAGCAGGCCGACCTGCGCCGCGAACGGCGCGCGGCCGAGGAGGCGCGCCAGGACCGGCGGGGACAGCAGGATGGCGGGGACCGGGCAGACCGGTCGCAAGGGAGGTATTGATCATGGGACTCACCTGGAGTCAAGCGGAGTCGGCCGCTTTCCAGGCCAGGCTGAAGGCCGACTTGGCGGTCTGGGGACAGGTTCTGTGGCACTGGCGGCTCCGGCTCGCGTCCGTGGAAATATTCGTCGGCGTCGGCCCCGGGGCCAGCCTCAGCGGTGCCGCGTGGAACGCCGCCAAGACCTTGTTCGTCGACCGGATCCTGCCGATCGTCGAGTCGGGCCAGAGCGTGGTCACGTGGACCGGGATCCATTTGGGACAGTACGCCGCAGCTGAGACCCCACTACTGGACGACGGCGGCTTTCTTGACGAGGACAACCTGGTGCACGCCGTGGATGTGCTCGACCGCGTTATCCACGCTTTGACCCATGCGCCGCTTATCCCGCCGCCGCTGCGGGACAACAATCCGGTCGTTCATGAAGTGCGACGCCAGCGCGCCAAGGTCCAGGAGAAGATCGATGACCTCCGCCTGTTCTCGTCCGCGGTGAGCGGCCTGTGGAGCGAAGAAGAGGCCGCATCGTCGTCGATGCGTTCGGCCATCGCATCGATCTCGAAGGGATCATTGTCATCGGACGGCACCTACTTGCCGGGCCCCGGAGACAACGAAGCCTGGCGGAACGACCTCAACGACTACCGGCGCAACCACCCGGTCAACCCGGACCCGGTCTTCGGCGGGCACGGGCCGTACGGCGGCAACCAGGGTTCCCTGGCCAGCCGGTGGGACCACCTCACGCCCGAGGAGCAACAGGCCTACATGGCGATCATCCGCAGCTACTTCCCCGGCCTGACGGACCAGGAGATCCGCGATGTCATCAACCAGATGAACGCCACCGGCTGCGGTTACGTCGCCGGGGTCAACTCGATCATCGCGCGGTATGCCAACAACCCGACCGAGTTCGAGCGGCGGTTCGGGTTCCCGCTCTACGCCCCGGACGGCTCGATCAACTACGACCGGCTCTTCACCGACTACTGGTGCTGGATCCAGACCCACCGTCCTGGCACCGACCCCACAGGGAACACCCAGGACCACGCGCCTGCTGGCACGTATCCGACCGGCGACGACTTCCTCAAGGACTACCTGGCCGAGCACGGGATCAAGGTCACGACCGTGGAGGAGTCGAAGGGTTCCGCCGGGTCGTACTCCGCTTTCAGCAACGACCACGGCACGGTCTTCGTCAGTATCGAGCCGATCATCTTCTACGACGACAACGGCAAGCAGGTCGAAGCGGTCCCGGGGTTCCATGCGGTCACGGTCACCGGCGAAGGGGTGGATTCCTCGGGCCGGACCTATTGGACGGTGTCATCCTGGGGCCAGCATTACCGGATCTACCCGGACGACTACGCCGGGAAGGGCACCTTCGACCTGGACCACGACGGGCGCGCCGACACCGACACCGACGGCGATGGCCGGCTCGACTACCAGACCATGGTGGGCGGGCAGATGACCACCGTGAATTACGACAACCACTTCGTCGTCCAGGCGGTAACCTATGACTAACCGCCTCATCGTCTTCATCGTGGCAGCGGTCGTACTGCTGTCAGGGTGCCAACCAACCAATCCAGGAGAAGGAAATCCCATGTCAGCCACACCGACCACACCCGCCGACCGGCCGGTCCTCGACCAGCTCCGCCAGCCCACGGCGGAGATGATCGAAACCCGCACCGTCCCGCCGTACACCGGCGCGCCCGCGTCGTCCGTCCCCGGCGGACCGCTGCCGCCGGTCGGCGTCGCCGCGGCCGAAGCCAAGGGCTTGGCATCCGGCGGTCACCTGAACGCCGACTACGCGACCGTCCAGAACATGTACAAAGCGATTCTCTTCCCGCGACTCGCGAAGGATCTGGGCTTGTCGGAGTACGACACCGCGCTGGCCGACCACGCGATCCCACCGATGCCGGACGACAGGATGGACCTGGCCCAGTACGCGTCGCTGCGCGCCGGAGTGGGCCTGCGTTACCTCTACATCCGCAACAATGTCTACGTCGAGCGGTTGGCACCAGAGCAGATCGCCGCCTTCCTGGCCCGCGCGAACGACCCGGCGTTCGCGGCGGATGCCGGGCTGGCCGCGATCGTCGATTCCACCTACCCCCGCGTGATCAGCCTGCTGGACATGCCCGGCGACATCATGACCGCTTTCGACACGAGCGGAGACCGGTTCTACAACGACGCGGTCGTGGTCAACGTGGCGTACTTCGGCACGGCGGACGAGCTGGACGAGAACGGCCGGGGGACTGATCTCTACCGGACCCGCTCGCAGTTCGTCCGGGTCGAGCTGTTGGACCGCATGAAGGCCGAGCTGCCAACGCGTACCGCCGGCCACGTCGCCGTCTTCGTGACCTGGGCCCACGCGTAAGGGGGCAGCTCATGGGGTTGGTCTGGTGCGAGGGGGAGTCGGAGGACTTCCAGCGGCGCCTGTGGGCCGACCTGGCGATTTGGGAGAGCGAGCTGACGCGGTGGCGGTTCCGCCTGCAGGGTTTGGAGTCCGCGATCGGGGCCGGGCCCGGGGCGCAACTGGACGGGGCCGCCTGGAACGCGGCCAGGACCTTCTGGCTGGCCCGGGTCCTGCCGCTGGTCGAGTCGGGGCGGCGGGCCTGCGGGCGGACGCTTCGCCAATTGGAGGTCTACTCCCGCCGCGAGGACTGGTTGCTCGGCGAGTCCGGCTTGATTCGCGAGCACGCGCTGCAGTCCGCGGTGGACACTCTCACCTTGGAGATCCGGGATTTGGAGCAGGGGCCGAGTTCCGTGACCCGGGGCATTGTGACCTATACGTTGACCGCTGGTGAAACCCGGGCGGGCCATCTCCGCCGTCTGAAGACGGAGCGGCGGGCCCTCCGGCGGACCCTCCGCCGCCTTCGCCGGTTCTCGGCCGCGACGAACGGCCTGTTCCGCGACGAGGTCGCCCTGGTCGGTGCATTGTCCCAAGCCATCGCATCGATCGGCCGCGGGTCGCTCGGCGCCGACGGCATCTACACCCCGGCGGCGGGGGATGCTGAGAAGTGGGCCAAGAAACTCGGGCGCTACCTCACCGACCATCCGGAGAGGCGCCGGCCGGTGTTCGGCCGCGAAGGGGAGTACGGCGGCAATCAGGGATCGCTCATGGATCGTTGGTGGTTGATGTCGGACGAGCAACGCGCGGTCTACGCGGCGGTCATCCGCCGCTACTTCCCAGGGTTGAACGACCACCGCATCGTCGATGTGGTGTTCTGGATGGAAGCGATCAGCTGCGGGTTCATCGCCGGGATCAACTCCATCGTGGCGCATTTCGCGGACGACCCGGTCGGTTTCGAGGCCCGGTTCGGCTTCCCGCTCTACGCCGCGAACGGGTCGGTCAACTTCGACCGGCTGTTCACCGAGTATTGGTGCTTCGTGCAGTCCCGGCGGCCCGGCGTCGATCCGACCGGGCGGACACCGGGCCATGAGCCGGCCGGGACATACCCGGCCGGGGAGCACAACCTCGAGGATTTCCTGGCGGCGCACGGGGTGACCGCAACGACCACCACGCTGTGGACCGGGTCCGCCGAGTCGTACTCCGACCTCGCCCAACCCGGAACCACCGTGTTCGCCAGCGTCGACCCACTATACTTCCGGGACGCCACGGGTCGGTTGGTGACAGTTGGCAGTGGGTTCCACGCGGTGACAATCACAGGACAGGGAGTGGACTCCTCGGGCAATACGTATTGGGTCATCTCGTCGTGGGGCAAGCAATATCGGTTGTATCCGGGCGACTATGCCGGCACGGGCTCGTTCGACCTCAACCAGGACGGCGTGATCGACACCGACACGGACGGCGACGGAAAGCCCGACTACCAGAAGTGGGTCCACGGGAAGCTCAAGACCGTGAACTATCCGGTCCGCTTCGTCATCGAGACGGTGAGTTATCAGTAGCCCTCACCCCCTGCGTTGGGGAGTCCTCCCCGTTGCCGCGACCGTCGCCCGTACGTACTGTTGATTGCATCACCAACCATGGTGACTACGGCAAACGGGGGGGGTGCCGCCACACCGGTAGGAGGAAGAATGGGACTGGTCTGGTGCCGAGCGGAATCGGCCGACTTCCAGCAGCGCCTGCGGGCCGACCTGGCGGTCTGGGAACCGGTGCTGATCCAGTGGCGGGCGCGACTGCAAACCGTGGAAGCCAGTATCGGGTCCGGGCCCGGCCAACTGACCGGCGCGTCATGGAATGCGGCCAAGACCTTGTTCGTCGACCGACTGCGGCCGCTGGTCGAGTCGGGGATATCCGCTTGCGCGTGGACGAGGACCCACCTGGATCAGTACGCGGTGGCCGAGGTTCCCCTGCTCGACGACGGTGCCTGCGTCAATGAGGACAACCTGCAGATGGCGGTTGACATCCTGCGCTGGGAGATCCATGAACTGACCGGCCGGCCCCTCGGCCCCAACTGGTGTGGTGTGCCGGACTCCCTGAAGGACCCAGTCATCAAGGCGTTGCTGCCGTCCGGCCACAACGTGGCCAAGCTGAAGGAGCACAAGCGCGCGCTGAAACGCAAGATCTACGAGTTGCGCCGGTTCTCCGCCGCCGTGCGAGACCTGTTCGCCGACGAACTGAGATTGTCGGCATCCATGTCGGCCGCGATCGCATCCATCCGCCGGGGCTCGCTCACGGCCGACGGGACGTACGTCGCCGCGCCGGGCGACCTGGAAACCTGGCGCGACGCGCTCGCCGCCTATCAGGCCAGGCATCCGGTCACCCGCCGCCCGGTGTTCGACGAGGGCGGGGCCTACGGCGGCAACCAGTCCTCCCTCATCTGGCGCTGGGACAAGATGTCCGCCGCGGAGCAGGCGATCTACGCCGCCATCATCCGGGGTTACTGGCCGGGACTCGACGACTTCCGGATCCGCGACGTCGTGAACCAGATGGCCGAGGTCGGATGCGGTTTCATGGCGGACACCAACACCATCATGGCGCACTACGCCGACCGGCCGGGGGAGTTCGAGGCCCTGTTCGGCTTCCCGTTCTACGCCCCGGACGGCACGGTCAACTTCGAGCGGGTGTTCGCCGACTTCTGGTGCTACGTGCAGTCCCACCGCAAGGGGGTGGACCCCACGGGCGCGACCCCGGGTCACATGCCGCAGGGCATCCTTCCAACCTCGCACGACTTTCTCAAGAACTACCTCGCCGATCACGGCATCAAGATCACGACCAGCCCATCCATCGATGGGGTGGGTAACCTTCGGACGGCGATCGCCGCGTACTACGAACTGAAGAACACCGGGGCCACCGTCATCCTGTCCGCCGATCCGATGTACTACCACGACGCCACCGGCAGGGTGACCGAGGCGCGGGAGGGCTTCCACGCGGTCGTGGTCACCGGAGACGGCGTGGATGCCCAGGGGCGGGCCTACTGGGTCATCTCGTCTTGGAGCCAGGAGTACCGGATCTACCTGGACGAGTACGCGACCGGCACCTTCGACCTGGACCAGGACGGTGTCATCGACACCGACACCGACGGCGACGGCCGGTTGGACTACCAGGGTTGGAGGGACGGCCAGATGCAGACCATCAACGTCGACCGGCTGTTCGTCATCGAGTCCGTGTCGTTCCGCTGAGCGGGTGGGGTGGTGGTGACCCGCTGGGGAGTCCTCCCCGTTGCCGGCGACCGGCAGCAGTACGTACTGTTGACCCTGTCACCAACCATGGTGACTACGGCAAACGGGGGGTGCCGACGCCTTCACGAGGGGGAAGCATGGGATACGACTTGGCGCCAATCGGTCGCGGCGTGGTGGTGGACGTGCCACCGGAGCCTCCGGAACCGCCTCCGGGGCCGAGTGTCCGGGATGGCCGGGGGCTGGTCTGGAATCAGGCCGAGTCGGCCGCTTTCAAGCATCGCCTGATGTACGACCTGGCGATCTGGGAGCCCGTACTGGCCGGGTGGCGGGGCCAGCTGATGAACATCAAGGCGGTAGTCGGCTCCGGCCCCGGCGCCCAGTTGAACGGCGCCGCCTGGACCGCTGTCAAGACATTGTTCGTGGACCGCCTCCTGCCGCTGGTCAACGCCGGCATTGTGCTTTGCAGCCGGACCCGGACCCACCTGAACCGCTACACCCAGGCCGAGAGGCCGCTGCTGGACGACGGTGGCCACCTGAACGAGGCGGGGCTGCAAAGCGCCGTCGACATGCTCGAGCGCGAGATCCTCGACCTCATGCACACCTGGACCGGCCACGACGGCTGGGTCACCGTCCTGGGCGTGCGCTACCGGCGCATCGAGGTCAATCCGGCGCTGATCATCCGGGCCTTGGAGCAGTTGCGGGCCGAGCACCGGGCCGTGAAGGCCAAGCTGGACGAGTTGCGCCAGTTCGCGGCCGCGGTCACCGGGCTGTTCGACGACGATCTCGTCGCGCTGGCGACGCTCACCGCCGGAGTCGCCTCCCTCCGGCGGGGATCGCTGCTGGTCGACGGGACGTACGTATCCGCGCGCGGCGACCACGAGGGGTGGCTCGACAGGATTGCCCCGAACGTGACCAAGAGCGAGGGCAACCTGCGTCCGGTGTTCGACGAGTCGGGGGCGTACGGCGGCAACCAGATGTCGTTGACATGGAACTGGGTGGTGATGTCCGCACAGGAGCAGGCGGTTTACGCCGCCATCATCCGGCGTTACTGGCCGGATCTCAACGACTTCCAGATCCGTGACGTCGTGTACTGGATGGCCGCCGTCGGCTGCGGCTACATGGCGGCCACGAACACCATCATGGCGCACTACGCCGACCATCCGGCCCTGTTCGAAAGCCTATTCGGGTTCCCGTTCTATGCCCCGGACGGTTCGGTCAACTTCGATCTGGTGTTCGCGGAGCTCTGGTGCTACGTCCAGGCTCACCGGCCTGGCGTGGATCCGACGGGCGCGACGCCGGACCACATGCCGGGGGGGCTGACGCCGACCCGTGGTGGCTTCCTGGAGGGCTACCTGGCAGAGCACGGGGTGAAAATCGTTGTCAGCGACTCCGGGGATGCCCGGGCGGCTCCCGCGGCAGCCATCGCGTCCTACTATGAACTCAAGAAGACGGGGGCCACGGTCATCCTGTGTGCCGATCCGCTGTACTACCACGACGCCACGGGAAAGGTGATCGAGTCGAGGGAGGGGTATCACGCGGTCACCATCACGGGTGATGGTGTGGATGAATCGGGACGGGTCTACTGGGTCATCTCTTCCTGGAGCCGGGAGTATCGGCTCTATCCCGACGAGTACGCCAATGGCACCTTCGACCTGGACCGGAATGGTGTCATCGACACCGACACCGACGGCGACGGCCGACTGGACTACCAGGGTTTGCGGGACGGCAAGGTACAGACCATAAACGTCAACCAGCTGTTCCTCATCGAGTCCGTGTCCTTCCTCTGAAGCCCGCACGCCTCAAGACCCGCTTACGCGGGTACTCGGGCGTACTTGGCGGAGGCGGTATTCGGTCAGACCCCGTCCCAGCCTTCGATGACAGCGCGGGCTCGGATGATTCGCGCCATGACATCGTCCGGGACGGTGCCAAGATACCGCACAAACCGGGAAGGTACGAATGCCCGGGGGAAGTCGCAGATGGCCACACAATCCCGATCCAGGCCGGCGTGTCTTGGGACGGCAGGCCGTAGTTGCGCGGGTGAGCGAGACGCGCTCAGGGGGATTATCGTGATGTGATCCACCGGGCTCCCGGTGCTCAACTCGTCTATGGAAACCACTACAGCGGGCCGGCTCTTGCCAAGTTCGCCGCGGCGGGCGGCAACCATGGTAATGAGCCAGATGTCGCCGCGACGGGGTACGCGCGCGGTTTCATTCATGGTTGTATTCCGGCCATTCGTCGTCTTTGAGCGGGTCATCGTCCGCGGTGTTCCAGTCGTTCATCTCTGCCATGAACTCGGGGTCCTGTGATGCGGCCAGGCGTTCCTGCCGCAGTTCCTCCAGGGCCTCTAGGCGCCAGAGCCGGTAGGCCACCTGGTCCATGTACTCGGTTAGGGCCAGCCCGCGTGCTTTGGCCTGGCCGGCCAACGCGTCGCGGGTGGCAACAGAAACCCGTATCGACGTCGATGCGTCACCAGTCCGGTGTGCTGGTGGCGCTGCGATCGTGTCTTCAACCATGACTGCACCCATGCATACAGCATAGCGCACGACAATGTGGTCGGCGGACGGGCGCTGTAGCCAGGGCGGTATTCGGTCGCTTCGCTCCCTGCTACCGCGTCCTTCGCGCACGCCTCAAGACCCGCTGACGCGGGTGCTTGAGCGTACTTGGCGGAGGCGGTATTCGGTCGCTTCGCTCCCTGCTACCGCACTGAAGCGCGCACGCCTCAAGACCCGCTGACGCGGGTACTCGGGCGTACTTGGCGGAGGCGGTGGGATTTGAACCCACGAGAGAGTATTAGCCCTCAACCCGCTTAGCAGGCGGGCGCCATAGACCTAACTAGGCGACGCCTCCAGTCCGTGACCGATTCTACCGGGAAGGTACGCGACAAGGAAAGCCGGGCGGCGGCCTCACGCCTCCAGGGCCTCAAGGTGATTCCGGATGCCCTCGCGTACTTTCATGAACTCGTCGTCCATGACCCGCCCGGGGTGGGCGATGATCGTACGCCGGTTGGGCCCGTGGCTGAGCCGGATCTTGGCCGTCTTGCGCGACACGGCCACGTCGGTGATGTCGATCCAGGACCCGGAAAACTCGCCGCGCGGCCCCTCGACCGTGTAACCCTCGTCGTCGAACGTCACCCACACCCGGCGCCGGCGCATGCCCCAGATGATGACCAGAAGCAGGGCGACACCGAGCAGCGCCAAGATGATCCCGATCACCCTGACGACCGCGGACGGCGAGGCGAGGGAAGCGAGGACCATGATCCCACCGATAACGATCAGTGCAAGCGCGATCCCCATCCCGCCCGGCGGGCGGGGCTTGAGAAGGTACGATACCATGGCTCACTTCCCTGCTACTGGTAACCAGATTAGCCCAACCGCCCGATCCACCCCGGAAAACACGCCTCAATCCCCACGAAGCCACCGGGGGACGGTTCCCGGCACCCGGGGGACGGTTTCCGGCCACCCGGGGACTGTTCCCGGTCACCCGGGGACTGTTCCAGAATGGCCGTGCGCCAACAGGGTCGGGGCCTCGTGACTCCAAGGCGTGTCAGCGATCCAGCCCTGGATCCAGGGCCAGCGCCGGACAGAGTGGGGACGGTTCTTCTTGTTCTAGGACGCGAAGCGTCCGGACAAGAAGAACCGTCCCCA
>Ga0209628_10004123_pt1 | contig 10411 bp, 9 predicted proteins | sample TergutCu122P4_FD_187285 | JGI IMG/M metagenome (GOLD analysis project Ga0209628, IMG submission 187285) | Cubitermes ugandensis P4 segment gut microbial communities from Kakamega Forest, Kenya - Cu122 P4 (SPAdes) (version 2) | ecosystem: Host-associated > Arthropoda: Insects > Digestive system >... | reverse complement strand
CACTTCAACCACTGTAGTGAAGTGGGGTGTGATCCACTGCAACATTAGCAAAATTGCCAGTTTTGTGGCCAGTGTATTTAGTTCCTTATAGAGTATCTATGTAACCAACTGATTGTAGCAACATCCTGGAATTTTGCGTTATTTTTGTCCCTATCTTCAAATAATGCCATGAATTAAAGAGGAAAATTTCGTGATCACTTACTCTCTACTGTTGCTGTTTACAAGCACAACATTCTAACATTATTTTTTATTATTATAGGTATTCAGCCTTTGGGCCGGTTTGGGCAGAGGCCAGAGCTCAGTCAGGCGACTGGTAGAGCTCTGGTATGCTGCATCCTGGGCAAGTTCTTAGGGGTAGTTTGCCATTGCTTTCCCCCCATTCTAACATAAAACCAATATTTTAACATATAGGCTTTTGACAGTGGTTATACATGAGTAATATCAGTAGCATATGCAAGAAACTTCTTCCATTTCATAAAAACACCCAATACATTATATTACATTTTGGATGCAAACTGCGTCCTTCAGGTGAAACCACTAATCCTGACACAAATGACCAAAAATATGTTGATGTGTGCAGTATATTTTTGGTCAGTTATGTTTTAGGAATAATGGCTTCTTCTGAAGAAGAAAGCAGTTTGGATTCTGAAACAGTGTTGTGTGTTGAGTAGTCTTATGACAATGGAAAAGGTTCTTGTAGATGCTGCAGACATTACTCATGAAACAACATGCTTATAAGTGTTCTAGCAAAACTTCGGACATCGGGGTGCTGAAGGGAAGAAATTTTGCACAGAATGGAATGGTAAAGACATGCAGTTAGATGCCTTTACAGCTTTGTGAAAATATGAATAATTTGTCTTATTTTACATTGATGTTCAGATCATATTCCCTGTTTGTGCTTCCATTTACAGTAGGATTTTTTTTTATCCAGCATCCATGAGACCAGACAGGTGGAGCATTTTTTTTTAATTAATGCAAATAGGGCCATTATTTTTCCACATAGTCCTGCTTTTCAGAAGTCTTAGCCCAGTTGTGAACAAGCCTATGCATGCACTGAGAAAGTGTGTTCTTGGTTGAATGGCACCCTGCATGTACTGATTTCTTCATTTCTTGTTCACTGCCAAATTGGTGGCCTCTTGAAATGTAATTTTAGTGAACCAAAGAGGTGATCAAAGTGTCTAAGTAAGGTCTACATGGAGTTTGTTGCAATGCTTCAAGGTTGAGTTGCCAGGCAGTTTAGCAGTTCAGACAGGAGTGTGTGGATGGGCATTGTGGTGCTACAATAAAACACCTTTTGACATTAGTCCTGTGCAGTTTCTTTGAACTGTTGGCTTCAGCTTGTCACATGCCCCACATGATTGAGCACTGTTTATTGTTGTGCTCTGTCTTCATAGTGCTTGTGTACTGGTTGTGAATAAAAAATTGCCCTTCTTGCTGTTGGTTGCATTTTGAACTTTATTTTGTTGGGAGATTGTGATGTTTCCAATCCATATTCTGGCATTTGCCCTCTGGAGCTTAGTAGTTGATCCACATCTCATCACCAATGATGATGCTTGTGAAAAAGTGGTCGTATTCATTCTGATACCAGCTGAAAAAGTGCTGGCAGATATCCAAGCATTTGGACATGTGGTCATTTATGAGTTGCTAGGAAATCCACTTTGCACAGACTTGATGAAAACATAGTTTGTTATGGATGGTTTCATGGCTGGAACCATGACTGACTTGCAGATGATTTGTCACTTCATCATCAGTTGCCCTTCAGTTACTCAGAATAATGGCATGGACTTGTTCATTGTTCTCTGTGGGAGTGGATTGTTGCCCCATCATTCTGCATCTGTTACACCTATGCTACTGTTTTTGAACTGGTCAGTCCATTCATACACACTTTGCTTTGGTCAAGCACTTTTCTCATGTAATGCTGAAAGTCTTTGGTGGACTTCTGCCCATGGTACACCTTCAGCCCCCAAAATTATATCATTGCACATTTCTCTGTTTTTGTGCATCCAGCAAATGGAGCAGCCATATTAACCCTGCAGGAGCAAAATGGTTGTTCAGTGTCAAAATGGCAGTTTGGAAGGGTCATAGTGTCTTCATCTGCTACTACATTCTTTTGCAATATTGGGACCTACACACCCTAACTCCACCATCCTAGAATGCTTGCATTGTCATTAACACTGTCATGATGTCCTCAAATCTCGCCATGTTGCCCTTACTTTTCCTAATGTACTGAGTGCCTATATTTACCATAATGTACTGAGTGTATTATAATGAGTGAGCCAACAGGAGGTAGCAACTGATAGTTATCATAAAATAATGACGGCGCTGTAGAGGCATGTGTATGTTGTATGCAACAGATGGTGGTCTGTCATGCAAAGTGGGACAGTATGTGCTGGTAGAGGTGTCTTTTTCAAAGGACTGTAGGTGGTGGTGTGTGAACAGTAGAGTGGGATGGCTCACATATTTAACACCGTTAGTGCCTGCAATATGGGACTGTGTAACATGTTTTAAGATAATGTAGTGCATACAGCTAAGTATTGGTGCTTTGACAGCTGTATAGATTCACTGCTGTGATTCATGAGTAGTGCTGTGAGGTGAACACACATGACAGTGACCAATGATATGAGACACTGTCTATGAGCATAATACCATGAAGGTCAATACTGAAGGAAGGATGTGATGTCATCATGACCAGATAATTCACTGGACATGATCAGACTACAGGGTATCTGTAAAAGAAAAGTATAGAAACACTGTCATTATTTTATTGGTGAAATTATAGTTCTTGAAATTTGTGAATAACTGTGTGAATGATACAACATAGAACCTGAATAAGGGAGTATATTTCTCTTCTGAAACTTCTTGTGTATTAGGCGTACCTCAAACACAGAATGGTATTAGACTAAACAAGGCTGTAATAAATCAACCACTTTGATGGAACTTTAGTGACACAACACTTTGAGTTAGAAACTGTGTGTGTTCATTTTAATTTTTTGGTGGAGAATTAACAAAGATTAATATATATTGTCATCAATATTTGAACTTCACTACAGCGAAATTTCCATACCAGTCTGTATTATCTACATAATACAAGATGTCTGTGTTTCTTCAGCAGCCAATAGTCATTAGGAAAGAAAGATGGGACCTTAACATTTTGACAGTAGTTGTAGAATAATTATAGGATATGTCTTGCCAGACATAATCAAAATTGGTCTGCATGAAGGGGGATAGGCATGGGTTTTGTATTTTGTGGAATAATGAGCCAAAATTTAAGTTGAGCAAAATAGGTCAAGGTGTATGACATTTGAAAGGTCCCACTCCCGTAAATACAGTAAACTGTGCCAAAACAGTACAGTGTTTACTATCAAGGCCAAAAAGATTCATTAACAGATTAGTTCCAGTGAACCCATATTATAATTGGGTTGCCGAGACATTAAAAGCATATAGGTAAAACAAATGACTGGAAATATCAAAGGAAATGCTCAAACTGCCTGTCCTGAGCTTAAGTCGGTTTGATCTGCAGCTTATCTCAGTGTATTTGTGACTGTAAAAGTGACATCTTAGCAAGGTGGCAGGCAGTCTGTATTTTGATAACTTATTCCCTTTGAAGTGTCAGAAGTTGGGAAGTGGCTGAGTACACTTACCTGAAATGGCTTGCACACATCTAAAGTTTCACCAAGCTTATGGCAGTGAAAGTAAAGGATTCTGTATGTAGCAAGAATAGTTTCTGGATTGTGGAATTTAGACCAACAATTTTTGCTGTCACTGACAGAAGGTTTATGGAAAATGTGGGTGACCATGAACAGTGTTATGTCAGCAAGGAGGGTGAACGCTTGATGTGATTTTTGCAAACCCAGAAGTGATCACATGTATAGTAGTCACACACGAGGGAGTTTCAGAAGAGAGAATGTGTGCAGTTCCTCACACACACACACACAGCTCATCAATCCCTACTTTGTGACAAGTGCAATGACTTGTCAGTTGATTCCCGTACACAATACACTCTGTGTGAGTGGTTATTTAGAACATGTACTGGGAATCCTGCATTTCCATCTTAAATATTTACTGATGAGGCAGACTTTGACCAGCTGGAATAATCAGTTGCCATAACCAATGTATGGGCAGATGAGAATCTGAAAAGAACACTGCACTGCCTGTGGAGTTTTCTCCAAACATGTGGGGAGGCATTGTAGGAGACAGACTTTCTATGGTGGTTGTCACGTGGGAGGTCTTACACATTTTTGTGTAATTGTACCCCGCTGTGTATTCACGAATTTAAAAAATATATACATAATGGGATTTCCTTGGAGCCATGGCTCATCCCTGTCAGTAAAGTTTGTGCACGGCATCTGGTTAGCAAATGTTGGTACTCAGGCAATAGTACTACGAGAACTGCGCTGTTGTGTGTTATTACGCTGCGAGCAACGTTAATTTCTTATAGACGTTTTGGGAAAACGTATCGAGGCCCAACTTCAAGGGTCAAGAATGGTTTCCCGAAACAACGATAATAAATCACCACTACTCGCTGCGTAATAACCCAGAAGAGCACAGTTCTCATCCTCTTCGCGCCGGAAGCCTGCAATAACGCGTAATACCACTACGACTTAGCAATACATGACAAATCATACGCGAGGTTCAGGTTTCACCTACATCCTGTAGAGATCACAGATCGTATAGGTGGCGATAATCTTTGGTATCAGTGTCTGAGACAACATTTCATGAGTTAATGAATGATTGCGCAAGCAGAATAGGTGCCAATTGCATAGTGTCACCACAGATTACCGATTTTGGACTCTCCATCTCCGAAGATTATCTGTGATCTCCGATGCTGACAACTTGACTATGGACCATCCATGGTCAAGATATTCATCAAATATTGCTACCTACGTAATGGTCCATCTGAGTACCACTGATCATTGCTGACCACCCATCTCCACTTGGTGCCAGAGTAAATTTCATGTGGAGCTACACCTCCACTCCGCTATGCACTATCTTGCGTGTGCAGGAACAACGTTCTCTTTACCTTACTGTCAAATTCCAGCACAGTTATATAATTAACACGTAACGAACCACGGTGCATTGTTGTCGATATTGGTGTCGGTGCCATGGGGCTGTGACCGGCCTTTGGATCGATTTTTATTGTATAAAAGTCGCAGTTTTCTCGTCTTATTTCAACGAGCGTCAGTTATATCGCGATATTTGAAAACCTCTACTACTCGTTACGAAAATTATTTCTCGGCATTTCGGTAAAAAATACAGATTTTTTGCACTGCGTTTAGCTGTTTGTCTCGCAGATGACAGTTGGTAGTTTGTGCGGCGTGGGGTGTAGAGCGGTTGGTGTGCCTGTATTGACCTTAATGGCCGTAAATGTTATAACTGTGTGTGTAATTAAATGTTGCCATGCTGAAAGAGAGACGTAAGCTGTGTTTTGATGAGTGACTGACTATTGATTATTAAAACTGGCAGGTATGTTGAGTTATATATAACAGGCATAGACATTAGTGGTTTTATGGATAAGTGACCTTCGATTCAGATTAACTAGGGAAAACGTATTGCATTTCGAAAGAAATGTGTAGTGGAAAAAATACTTCTTACATCATCTGAGCGTAAATATGTTGTTTTCGGCGTATTTGTGTATGCTCTGCGCGGTAGTTGACATTGGAAATGGGTTGGTTTGCAGAAATATCATGTCGTGTAGTCCTATCATTTATCTCATTTCGTAGATTCTTAGATTAGATTAGAACATCCATATGGATATGGAAATAGTCAATACTGCACGTAAAAGTATCAAAAATATTTGCTTAAGTCAAGAAGTGAAAGTATGGAAGTATACAACGATATTAGTTACTAGACCTAGGACAATGTTTGAGGATTTAATATAATATAAATTATTTTAATATAACAAATAATAACATAAAAACACCATTTAAAAAGATACAGTACTTACTGGACAAAAAATAATTTACTACGCCATTCTATATAACAGATTAAATTGGTACATACATGCAGTTGTGTTTTATGCAAAACAAGATCTAAAATTCAGATACAAAAAATAAATATGCAGTTAAAGAATAAAATACACATGAATGTATATCTGTTTTATGTGTCAAACTTTCAAATGCTATTTTAGATCATATATAAATAAATTTAATTTTTTTTAATTCAAAATATTTGTTTAAAGAATAGAAGGAATTTTCATATAAAAATTTCTGTAAAATCAATTTAAATTTTTTGGGATTATCAGACTCTATTTTAATATAAGAAGGAAGGATATTAAACACCTTAACATCTATTTAGATATTAAGGTGTTTAATATCCTTCCTCCCCTGCACTCCCTTCCCCCTTCCTCCACAAATTAAGCTTTACTTCATTTTAAATAGCATGTTTTTCATGTATGAGGTTAATTTTTATGAAGTAATGGTAGCCTTTCCATGCTTTTGTGATGAACACATGAAGGTAAATGTAAAACCTGCCCCGGTGCATAATGAAGCGCAATGCCATGAAGGTACGCTGGGGGAGTGAAGGAGTACCTCCACACATCTTATACTTGGTACTAGGTGGAAATTTCGTTATTTTCATTCCCTGCACATTTTACTCCCCAGTACCCATGCAACAGGATGCTAACATGCAGAAGGCAAAGGGTGTGTTTTATGTGCTGAATTTTTTATGTATCAACAGGTCATGAATGTATTGAACATAAAAGTATTTATAAGAAGAGTCATACTTCCTGCAGAATTAAAAATGAAACCATTGTGGTTAGGAAATCCCGCCTGTCACATACAAGAAATATATCTTAAGCTTAGTAGTAATGATGATAAAAAACAAATTGTTTTGTTGAGCATGGAGTTCATGTAGGATGTGACAGTAATAACTGTTTAGTGTGCTGGGTGCAATCTGTGTGCCTAATTATGTGCATTTACTGAAAACCTGGACCTGAGGAGGTACAGCTTCACACATGCTTAATTTCAACACTAGATGAAGGTTGGCTGTCTGCTTCATGTCCCATTTGTTTTGCCCCTGAGTAAGAGCACACTGCACTCAGTGGGCCCACAGAGCAACTGCAGTGTGTTGGTGAAGTGAAAAATCTCTCTGAGCCAAGGAATTGAGGCAATAGTTTATTGTGTTCACTGATTGAGCTACCTTGGCTCCAATTATGTGTAAGGTTTTCAAGTAGATGTAGATAATAATTGGGTTCACACCCGTTTGGTCCCAAAGCACCTGGGCCTTTGTATGGGCTCTTTGTGCCCCACAATCTGATGGAAGTCATGGGAGCCCTGTATCTTTACAAAAGTTCTGGATTACCCACAGACTGAGGCTCTAGAACATCCCCTGGGTCCAGAAGAAAGGAGCTCGGATATGTATGTATGAGTGAAGCCAAAGCTTCGCACTCACACAAAACATGGCCTGAGGCTTCTTCCTCTGCTCCATGCCTCCTACAAAAAAGGCTATTTGGCAGCCCCATTAAGTAAAAATGTCTTCTCAGGGTGTTATCTCCAATAAAGAGGCCAGTAACAACCTTGGGTTGTGTCCTGTTAAAGGACAGTAGTCTGGTCTTAGCAGTCGGACTAAGGCCTGAAATCAGTTTCTGATCCTGTCTCTCGGTACTGATAAGACCTAGCTTTCAGAGTTCCCAGTAAAGGAGCCCTCCAGCCAAGTTCCCCTCTCCAAGCTGCTGTATAGACAGAGACACTGTGTTTGCCGAGCACTCTTTTACTGTCTCTCAGAGCCCCTGGTTAACAAACCCTCCTTCAAATTCCCAATGGGGCTGTTATGGAGAGAGTTGTCCATTTCCAGATCTTTTTTTTTTTTTTTTAACATAGCTCTCAGATTTCCCAGTAAATGAGGTCTTCTGCTAAATCATAATCTCACCTTTCTCTCAAAGTCCCAGGTAAAGCAGTGGCTCCTCCTTGGTCCTCCATTGGGGCCCCTATGGAGACGGACACCCATTCCAGAGCCCTCTTTCATCTGTCTCTAGGAGTCCCCCGTTATAATGCGCTCTGTTTCTTCTCATTTAAGTGAAGAACTGGCAGTTCTGATGTGTTTTAATGATGTGCAGTTAGTGTGTTTCCTGTCTGTGCCATTAGTTTATACGTGTTGACTAATGCGAATGCAGTTGCATAACTGTTCCATACACTGAATATGTGTGTGTGTGTTTTTGCTCCTCATTATGTCATAACACTTTGATGATATATCCCACACTCATCCTGTGTCTATATTAATCGTGTTAAGTTTTCATTTCTGCCACAAGAAAACACCACAAGCTGAAGGAAGGGAAGAAGAAATAATCTGTATATAGACTAATTGTAAACTTGTAACAGCATAAAAATTACATTGGTTTTATTGCAGCAGGAATGTAAAATGTGTATCTGCATGGACAGTTTGATAACATTGTCAGTAACTGAATGGTGGGATGGTACATAAATTAGGGGTCCACATATTTTCTGAAATTTGAGGAGCCTTCCCAAAACTCTGGGCAACAGAAGGGTGTCATGAAACAAGTTTTGTGTTGAGGCTCACAGATACAGTAAATTCCTTTAAACCAGCATCTGGTAATCCGGCACTTGTGGAAGTTAGTCTGAGGACTGGAAGTTGTGCCTCTTACTAGAAGTCAGCTTCATTGATGATCTTGGGCATATTTGAGATGACCTCCAAGAATGTCTGTAGTACATCAACCGTTCTGGAATCTCCTGACCCGTTCACTACTACACCAGGACCTTCTTCAGCTGTGGAGACTCTAAAAAGCACAGAATAGGATGTCAGTGACCTTGAGCTAGCAGATGAAGGAGATATGCAAATGGAATACTTGTCTGTTTAGTTGTGCAACTCAAGTATAGGAGCAGAAACAGGGGTTACATATAACAACACAGGTCAACAAAGGCTCTTTGTGATAAACTTGAATATCCAATAATCCAGCACGCGCTCAGTTCCACACGCGCCAGATTAACGGAATTTTACGGTATTAGGTGCCACCATACAAAATACAAGTCACTACAGTAACCTGGTACCTGGGATTTGTGCAACCCTGACACAAATGATGAATTGGAAAGAAGCAGCAAAGCATTGAATGAGGTATTGTGCTGGCATATGCCGGGAGGGATTGAGAAAAATCTCAAAAGGTCTGTCATGTTGATTTTTCCAAGTTGTGAACCCGGTATCTTGAATACAAGTCTAGGTCAATATTGCTATACCAACCTGCTCTGTGAAATATGCATCATATGATGAGGTTTTCTGCAGGTCCTGTATGTGGGTTCTTTTTTAACATGGCAGAAGTTTCACCAGTATTCCATTCCTGTTCCACTCCTGCTAAACATGGGCTTGTCCACTTGCTGTATACTTTGTGTGATTTGAGTCATTAACACTTGGATGATGTTTGGCATTAAAGGCACAGTTAAGGTGTCCTGGACAAAGCACAAAAAGAATGTCAGTGTGGTTACCTTAGTGGCCATGGGATTGGGCCACTGTCAAGTCCTTTTAACAGGGTATTGTTTATTGTTACAAGATTGTCTTGTTACTGTGGCAAACATAAAGCATGTAAGTGTATAGGTACTTGAGAGAAGTTTGCTTGTGTGTTGCACACATTAACACATTTATGTTTATACTTCTAATAGCACCTTTGAAGATATAACCTCTGTTTTTATCGTTTATGAAACTTACAGTCAGGCCATAAAGACTGAAGTATAGTTGGCTGGGTTGGGGAGTGATAGAGCATATTTTGTGAGCTTGCGTATTCAGTTTTCTTGCAGGTGATTTTGCTGAACAAGACCAATGGATTGTCACGTCTCTGGTACTTCTCAGCCACAACCTGTGGCCTCACCCATGGGGCCACCTCCACCACAGACTCCCTCCCCTATGCCACCTCCCCAGACTCCACCCCCTTCTGTCTCAGGGCAGCAGCAGGTTTCATCCCCAATGGGTCCTCCACAGCAGGTTATGTCTCCAGGACCTCCACCTAGTCCTGGCCAGCAGGTGGCATCTCCATCACATCAGCATTTGAACACACATGGCCACATGGGCTATCAACAATCTCATTGTCCTAATGGCATGCTACCGAATCCACAAGGGGCTCCAGTTCCTCAAATGTCAGGGCAGGTATGCAGTAAAACTGTGTTGAACTTAATTTGTAACTTGGAAGTATATTTTATTGTTTCACAATGCATTTTAATTCACTGAATCTTACATACCAACTAACGCACTTCTATATGCAATAATATATTAGTCTAAAATGTTAATATTAAAACACTTAAAAACACTGCAACTTGTTTCGATCATTATTCAGATCATCTTCAGGGAGCTCGTAGGTTCATTGTTAAAGTCACTGAATTTAAAATTAAAAATGTAAAAGGTCAATTGTGGTGATGCGGCAGCATAACGTTTGGTGTGTGTGCATGGTGTTCTGTGTGGGGAGGTATGCCAC
>Ga0209628_10004121_pt1 | contig 10412 bp, 10 predicted proteins | sample TergutCu122P4_FD_187285 | JGI IMG/M metagenome (GOLD analysis project Ga0209628, IMG submission 187285) | Cubitermes ugandensis P4 segment gut microbial communities from Kakamega Forest, Kenya - Cu122 P4 (SPAdes) (version 2) | ecosystem: Host-associated > Arthropoda: Insects > Digestive system... | reverse complement strand
GCGCGTGCGTGCCGGTCATTGCACCACCTGCGCCAGCTCGCCCGCGGCGTAGCGGCGCGCCATGTCCACCAGCGCAATGCCTTTGATCTTGGCGGCCTGCCCTTCGCAGCCGAATTCCAGGTAGCGCTGTTTGCACACGGCCTTGGCGGCTTCGCGGGCGGGTTTCATCCATTCGCGCATGTCGAATTTTTCGGGATTCTCGGCCTGGAATTTGCGCACCGCGCCGGTCATGGCCAGGCGGATGTCGGTGTCGATGTTGACCTTGCGCACGCCGTGTTTGATGGCCTCTTGAATCTCTTCGATCGGCACGCCGTAGGTCTGCTTCATCTTGCCGCCGTACTGGTTGATGATGGCCAGCAGCTCTTGCGGCACGCTCGATGAGCCGTGCATCACCAAGTGCGTGTTGGGCAGGCGTGCGTGAATTTCCTTGACGCGCTGAATGGAAAGAATATCGCCCGTGGGTTTGCGCGTGAACTTGTACGCGCCGTGGCTGGTGCCGATGGCAATGGCCAGCGCGTCAAGCTGCGTGGCCTGTACAAAGCGCGCGGCCTCTTGCGGGTCGGTCAGCAGCGCGGCGTGGTCGAGCTTGCCTTGCGCGCCGATGCCGTCTTCCTCGCCCGCCAGGCCGGTTTCCAGCGAACCCAGGCAGCCCAGTTCGCCTTCCACCGTCACGCCCACTTTGTGCGAGAGGGCAACCACCTCTTGCGTTACGCGTACGTTGTAGTCAAAGTCGGCAGGCGTTTTGCCGTCTTCGCGCAGCGAGCCGTCCATCATCACCGAGCCGAAGCCCAGCGCGATGGCGCCCGCGCACACACCGGGCGAGGTACCGTGATCCTGATGCATGACCAGCGGAATTTTGGGATACGCCTCGCTGGCGGCGGCGATCAAGTGCTTGATGAAAGACTCGCCCGCGTACTTGCGTGCCCCCGCGCTGGCTTGCAAGATGACGGGCGCGCCCACCTCGTCGGCGGCGGCCATCACGGCCTGCACCTGTTCCAGGTTGTTGACGTTGAAGGCCGGAATGCCATAGCCGTTTTCGGCGGCATGGTCCAGCAGTTCGCGCATGGAAACGAGAGGCATGGTTTTCTCCTCGAAAAAGATTACGATGAAATGTACTAAGTTTAAGGCAACAGCAAATTGTTGAAAGGCCGAGTGTTTTTCCAGCGGTAACCGCCAAAGTCGCGCTGGTCGGTGGACAGAATGCGGCCTTCATTGAGTTGTTCGGCCAAGATGACCAGCGAGGCATCCGCCAAGTCCATAGGCAGATCGCGGTAACGGCGCATCAGTGCAGCCGTGTGCGCAAGAGCGTTGTCGGGCGGCGGCGGCACATCGCACGCGCCTTGTGCAATGGCATCCATGAAATCGAGTGCTTGCCAGATACCGATGCGCCCGGTCAGCACATGCGTGACCTCGGTCAGTACCGGCCAGGTGCTCACGAATCCCTCATCGGCCCAACGTTCCGCGGCGGCGCGCGCGGCGGCATGATGGCGGTCGCGCCGATTGCCTAGGGCAATCCAAAATCCGCTATCGGCGAGAACCATAAACCTAGAAACGGTAGTTGGACGCATTCGCCAGTGCCGTTACGGCTAAGCCAGGCAAGACGCAAACCGCAGCGATACCCGGCGGTCTCGCGAGGATTTGCAACGCCGCATGGCGCGTCGAGCATGGTGCTGGCGAGTGCGTAGCGTACTCACCCAAGAGGTGAAGGTTATCGAAGCCAGAAAAATCAATATCCATGCGGTTTTCGTGAAGATAACAAGCGGTCAACTGCCGTTTCTAGGTTTAATTGGTGGGTCAGACTCGTGTACCGCCAGCGGCATCTTGTTTTCGAGTATCTGGGTCAGGTAAAACTTGTAATTGGCCGACAGGTCGTGCGGCCCATTGCCCGCTCCGATATAGCCCGCCAACAATTCGAGCGGGTTGCGCTTGCTCCGGGTATGGACGCGGTGATATTCGCGCAGCGCGGTACGCAGCAACTCGGATGCCGAAACGCCGCTGTGGTCAAGCAATTCTTGAAACCGAGCCGCGTCGGCACCGCTTAGACGAGCGTTGATACGAACGTCGGAGGTAGTTGTGACAGACATGGTAAAAGACATCCTCAAGGTTTGTCATAATTGTATGACAAAATCTGGGTTTACTCGCTCCCCCAGCACAGCAACGCTTCTCGCCCTTCGACGAACAAATCGACCTTGGCGCCTACCGGCAGCAGTATTTTGGTTGGTACGTGACCAAACGGCAAGCGGGTTAGCACGGGTACCTTGGCGCCAAGTTGGCCGCGCAACCAGTCGACGACGGACGCCAGTTTGTAGCCCCGGTCGGCGGGTGTTGCGCGGTAGCCGGTGAATTGGCCCAGCAGCACGGCGCGCTGCCGCCCCAGTACCCCCGCGTGCAAAAGCTGCGCCAGCATCCGCTCGATGCGGTAAGGATGCTCGCCCACATCCTCCAGGAACAGCACGCCGCCTTGCACCGCCTGGCTCGGCCACCAAGGGGTGCCGAGCAGGGACGTGATCATGGTCAGGTTGCCGCCCCAAAGCGTGGCGCCGTGCGCTTTTACACCGAGTGTGCCCGGCGCGGCCAAATCGCCCGCCGGCAGGCGCCAGCCCGCGCCTTCTCCTACGCCGCTGACCAGATCGTCAAAGCACGCCAGCATGATGTCGTCGGGTTCCGGGTTTTTCGGGTCGTTCGAGGCGGGCGCGCCAAAACCCTCGCACAACGCCGGCCCGGCCCAGGTTATTACTTTGTTATTACGGTTGCCGGTTTGGGCCAACAACGCCAGTTGCAGCGCCGTGAAGTCGCTGAACCCCACCCAGCGCGCGCCGGCACGGGCGGTTTTTGCCAGTTGCCGGTACGGCAGATGGGGCAACAGGCGCGTCAGCCCATAACCGCCGCGCGTGGTGAGCAGCACGTCCGCGCCGCTGGCCGCGGCACGTCCGATGGCGGCCAGCCGGGTGGCGTCATCGCCCGCGAAACGCTGATGCCGCGCCAGTGCGTCCGGGTCGATTTCGACGGTGTGCCCCAAGGCTTGCAGACGCTCAATGCCGCGCCGAAACGCCGCACGATCGCCCACCGCGCCGGACGGGGAATAAACGTAGATGCGGGCCATGAAGAGCAAGTTTAGCGTTTGGCGCGCGGTGTTGCCTGGCGAGTGACGCCATCACTCAATGCAACGCGCTCAACCTTGTTCATAATGCCGGCATGACGATGAAAATCCTTCTGCCCATAGACGGCACTGAACTGTCCTTGCACGAAACGCGCTTTGCGCTGCGCCTGGTCGGCGAAGGCTTGAACGCCAGCTTTGTGCTGGTCAACGTGCAATCGCCTGCGTCCTTTTATGAAATGGTCACGGCCCGCAACAATGCGCAACTGATCGAACAGGCCGCGCAAGAAGCGGGCGAAGACCTGCTCGCGCCATCGGCCCAACTGTTGCAAGCGGCGGGCGTGCCTTTCGTCACCGCCGTGATCTCCGGCGACCCGGCGCAGTCCTTGCGCGAACTGATCCGAGAGCACGAGTGCGATCTGGTGGTGATGGGTTCGCGCGCGCTTGGCCCCCTGCGCCGCATGCTCGAAGGCGGTTCCACCTCGTTGCGGCTATTCGAAGAATCGCCCGTACCGGTACTGCTGGTCAAGCCGCCGCAAACCGAGGCGCAGGAGCCTTGAGCCCAGCATGGCGCTGGCGCACCACCTGCGACGCATGAAACAGTTTTGCGTTAAGCGTTTAGCGTTTGGCGTGAGGTCCTCTTTCGACACGAGGCGCAACGCCGCTATCGGGCAGACGCTCAACGCCAAACGCCAGGCGCTCAACTTTTCATGTACCCGTCATGGGCTGCCGGCGTTGCTGGCGTGTCTGCTGCTTGCCGGCGCGCAAGCCGCGCCGCTTTCCGCGGCAGGCACGGCGGAGCCGGCCCGCGTGGCGCGGGCACGCGGCAACCACGGTCAGGCGGTGGCGCACATGCTGGCGGCGCATGACATCGCGCCGGAGAGGCTGGAGCTTTTCCTGCGCGCCTTCAAGAAAGAAGCCGCGCTCGAAGTCTGGGGCCGCAACCATGGCGATGCGCGCTTTGTCCTGCTCAAAACCTATCCCATCTGCGCGGCCTCCGGCGCGCTTGGCCCCAAGCGGCGGGTGGGCGACGGGCAGGTGCCCGAGGGGTTCTATATCATCGACCGCTTTAATCCCTACAGCAGTTACCACCTGTCGCTGGGCTTGAACTATCCAAATGCGCAGGACCGCCAGCGTGCGGCAGCCGCCGGGATCGGCAATCCGGGCGGCGATATTTTCATTCACGGCGACTGCGTATCCATCGGCTGCTTGGCGATGGGCGATGCGGCCATCGAGGAAATTTATCTGTTGGCGCTGGCCGCCAAGTCGGCGGCGGCACGGCACGGCAACCGGAGAATCGCCGTGCATATTTTTCCCAGGCGGCTCGACCCGGCTGAGTTGGCGAATCTGGAACACAGCGCGCCCGACCGCGCCACGCTTGCTTTTTGGCGCGCGTTGCAACCCGCGTATGAAAATTTCGAGCGTACACACGATTTGCCCACCGTCCGTTAGCCACGCATGACCATTCCCGCCGATCCGGCCCCGCCGCCCAAACGCAGTTTGCGCGAATTGGTCGCAATCTATTTGCAGCCCGCCAGCCTGCGGATGCTGGCGCTGGGATTTTCGTCCGGGCTGCCGCTGCTGCTGGTGCTGGGCACGCTGTCGTTCCGGTTGCGCGAAGCGGGCATCGACCGCTCCACCATTGGGCACATGAGCTGGATGGGGCTGGCGTATAGCTTGAAGTGGGTCTGGTCGCCGCTGGTTGATCGCCTGCCGCTGCCGCTTCTCACGCGTGCATTGGGGCAACGCCGAAGCTGGCTGCTGCTGGCACAGGCGGCGATTGTGTTGGGGTTGCTCGGCATAGCGAGGTCGGACCCCACGTCCGGCTTGTCCGGGCTGGTCGGCTGGACGCTGCTGACGGCGTTCGCGTCGGCCACGCAAGACATTGCGCTGGACGCCTTTCGCATCGAATCGGCCCCGGCGCGAGAGCAGTCCGCGTTGGCGGGCAGTTACCTAGCCGGCTACCGGCTGGCGCTGATCTGGGCAGGCGCGGGCGTGCTGTGGCTGGCCGCGCAGGCCGAGGTTCCGGCAGCGGGCACGGCCTTGCAGGTCTATCAAAACCCGGCTTGGCGCGCGGCCTATATGGTGATGGCCGGGTCGATGGTGGTAGGCGTGCTCACGGTGCTGCTCTCGCCGGAACCGGCGCGAGTGGCCACGCTACAGGCAACCGCGCCGGTGCGCGATTGGCGGCAATGGCTGCAACAGGCGGTGGTTGAGCCGTTCGCCGAATTTTTCGACCGCTATCGTTGGCAGGCGCTGCTGGTGCTGGCGCTGATCGCGGTTTACCGCATCAGCGACATCGTGATGGGCATCATGGCCAATCCGTTTTATGTGGACACCGGTTACACCAAACTTGAAGTAGCCGCCGTTACCAAATTCTACGGGGTGGCCATGTCGCTGGCTGGCGGGTTGGTGGGCGGCAGTCTGGCGCTGCGCTTTGGTGTGATGCGTATCCTGATGCTGGGTGCCTGCTTGTCGATCATGAGCAGCCTGTCGTTCGTGTGGCTGGCGGGGCACGGACGCGATCTGACCGCGCTGATCGCGGTGATTTCGGCCGACAACCTGGCCGGCGGTCTTGCCTCGGCGGCATTCATCGGGTATCTGTCGAGCCTGACCAATGTGCGCTACTCGGCCACGCAATATGCGCTGTTTTCTTCGCTGATGCTGCTGCTGCCCAAATTCATCGCCGGTTTTTCAGGCGACTTTGTCGACGCCTTCGGCTACGTTACCTTCTTTCTCTGCACCGCCACACTGGGCGTGCCGGTGCTGCTGCTGGTCTGGCTGGCCGGGCGGGTTCAACCTAGAAACGGCAGTTGACCGCTTGTTTGCCTTCAGGAGAACCGCGTGAATATTGAGTTCGCGGCTTAGCTCATGTTCACCTTTTGGGTGAGTACGCTACGCACTCGCCAGCACCGTGCTCGACGCGCCATGCGGCGTTGCAAATCCTCGCGATACCGCCGGGTATCGCTGCGGTTTGCGCCTTGCCTGGCACGCCGATCACGGCACTGGCAAGCGCGTTCAACTACCGTTTCTAGGTTCAGGCGCGGCACACAGCGCCTGCCCAGCCGCCTGCCGATTGAAAACGGCTATTTGCCCTTGCGAATCCGGTCGATCAACGTATCGGTCAGCTTGAGCATGCCGTCAAAGCCGCGGGCCATGCCGGAATCGGTGGAAAAGCGCCCGCCGATACCCATGCCTGGGGTGCCCTCTATCTGGTAGGCATTCTGCGCGCTAATGGCGCGCTGAACCTGATTGGCCACGCCGAAGGACTTGTAGGCTTGCTCGAACTTGGCGCGATCCACCCCCTGTTGTGCGATCCAGGGAAACAGCACATCGGGTTGATCCAGGGACTTGCGTTCGGTTTGCAAGGCGGCATAGACCTTGGCTTGCAACGCATCGACCTTCCCCAGCGTTTCCAGCGCATAGTACAAGCGCTGCAACGGCTCGAGCTGCTTGTCCCAGCCGACGTGTACGTGCCGCACCACCACGTCCTTGGGAACGGTTTTGGTCCACGCCTCGAAAATCGGCTCGAAATCCTTGCAGTGCGAGCAGCCATATGAAAAGAACTCAATCACCTCAATTTGCCCGGCGGGCACGTCCACTGGGACGGAAGGTTTGAGTTCTTTGTAGCCCTTGTCATCTTGCGCTTGAACAGGCAGCGCCGTCAGCAAGGATGCGGGCAGCGCCGCCGTAGCGGCGGTTAAAACAAAAGTACGGCGTTTCATGTGTTGTTGCTCCTGCGTCGAATGGGTGATGAATCATCCTAGAAACGGTAGTTGGACGCGCCCGAGGGCGGTCTGTCCATGCGGCTTTTGTGAAGATAACAAGCGGTCAACTGCGGTTTCTAGGATCATGCCGCAACCGGCAAAGTTCCGGGGGCGGACAGGGGTTTTGCACTAACGCGGTACGCGTACCAGCGCGGCTTCGAAGCCGTTGCCGGTCAGCCGGGCGCTGATTTGATCGGCGGCAATCTTATTCTGGAACGGCCCGACGCGCACCCGGTACACCACGCGCCCGGCTTGGTTGCGTTCGGTAATCGACGCTTCCATGCCCAGCAGGGACAAGCGGGCGCGTTCGGCGTCGGCGTCTTGCGGGGTGCTGTATGCGCCGGTTTGCACGAAATAAATGAACGGTGCGTCGGCGGCGTCCGGGGTGGCGTTGGCGGTGGCGGTACCGTCGCGGCTATCCGCGGCACGGGAGTGCGCGGCGGCAAACTCGCCCAGCGCATCACCTGAATCGGCATCGGCGCTGCTGGTGGGCGGGCGCGTGGGCGGCGTGGTTGGCGCGTTGGTGGCGGACTGGCCGGGCGTGGCCGGGCGCGCAACCTCGGTTGGCGGCGGAATCGCCACGGACTGCCCCGGCGCGCTGGCCGGGTCGCTGGCGGACTGCGCTGGGCCGCGCGTTTGCAAAGTCGCGTTGGGATTCCAGTTGCGATTCTTTTCATCCTCGGCGCTGTTGTGCCCGCCGTTACGACCGGGGACGTTGTCGACAAACGGGATCGGCACCTTGGCGACGTATATCGCCACGCCCAGGGCCACGGCCAGGCCAATAATGACTCCCAGAATCAAGCCTAGGATGGCGCCGCCGCGCGCGCGAGACTGGCGGTATGGAATGCGTCCGGCGCATCGGGAAAAGGTTGGGTTCATCTGGATCGGTATCACATCTTGCGCGGGGCCGTTACGCCCAGCAAACTCAGGCCATTGTGCAACACTTGCGCGGTGGCGGCAACCAGGGCCAGCCGGGCTGTTTTCAGCGCCTGGTCTTCCACCAAGATACGCTCTGCGTCGTAATAGCTATGGTAGGCGGCGGCCAGTTCGCGCAGATAGAAGGTAATGTCGTGCGGCGCAAAATCGCCGGCGGCCTGCGCCAGCACGTCCGGGTAGCGCGCCAGATGCGCCAGCACCGCCTGTGCCGCCGGGGTGTCCAGCGGCGTCAGATCGGCTTGTTGCAGTGTCGCCGCGTCGCCGCCCCAAGCCGCCAGCACCGAGCAAATGCGCGCGTGCGCGTATTGCACGTAATAGACCGGGTTGTCGTTGTTCTTTTGCACGGCCAGATCAACGTCGAAGGTGTATTCGGTATCGGGCTTGCGCGAAAGTAAAAAGAAGCGCACCGCGTCGGCGCTGGTCCATTCGATCAAATCGCGCAGCGTTACGTAGCTGCCCGCGCGCTTGCTGATCTTGACTTCTTGCCCGCCGCGCACCACGCGCACCATGGTGTGCAGCACGTAGTCGGGGTAGCCCTTGGGTATGCACGCGCCCGCCGCCTGCAAACCCGCGCGCACGCGGGCGATGGTGCCGTGGTGATCCGTGCCCTGGATGTTGATCGCGCGCTGGTAGCCCCGTTCCCACTTGGTGATGTGGTACGCCACGTCGGGCACAAAGTAGGTGTAGCCGCCGTCTTGCTTGCGCATCACGCGGTCCTTGTCGTCGCCGTAATCGGTGGTGCGCAGCCACAGCGCGCCGTCTTGCTCGTAGGTCTTGCCCGCGCTGATCAGGCGCTGCACCGTGGCCTCCACGCGGCCCGTGGCGTACAGGCTCGATTCGAGGTAATACGCATCGAACTTCAGGCGGAAAGCTTGCAAGTCCTTGTCCTGCTCGTGGCGCAGATAGGCCACGGCAAACCGGCGGATGCCGTCCAGATCATTTACGTCGCCGCTGGCGGTGTAGGCGCGGTCATCGGCCCGCACGGTTTGGCGCGCCAGAAAATCCTGGGCTATGTCGGCGATGTATTCGCCGTTGTAGGCCGACTCCGGCCATTGCGCGTCGCCCGGTTTGCGGCCCAGCGCGCGCAATTGCACCGACTGCGCCAGCGTGTCGATCTGCACGCCCGCGTCGTTGTAATAAAACTCGCGATGCACCTGCCAGCCCTGCGTGGCCAGCAGATTGCAAATCGCATCGCCCAACGCGCCCTGCCGCCCGTGCCCCACGTGCAGCGGCCCGGTCGGGTTGGCGGAGACGAATTCGACGATCACCTTTTCGCCCCGCTCCGGCTGCCAGCCATAGCGCACGCCCTGTGCCAGCACCTCGCGCACGGTTTGCTGGCGGGCGGACGGTTTGAGCCGGATGTTGAGAAAGCCCGGTCCGGCGATCTCGATGGCCGCCACCCATTGCTGGAAGGCGGACGTGCCTTCCAGCGCGGTTTTGATTTGCTCGCCCAGCGCGCGCGGATTGGCTTTGAGCAGCCCCGCCAACCGCATCGCGGCGGTGCAGGCCAAATCGCCGTGCGCCGCCTGCCGGGGCGATTCAAACACCGCCTTATCCCCAGCGCCGGGCGCGATATCCTCCAGCGCCGCGGTCAGCGCGGCCAGCAGTTCTTGTTTTACTGAAAACATGGGGTCAATATTTTAGGGCCTGTCGGTCGCGCTCACGCTGACCGCCCAACCGATGACGCAGGGGAGGATGTCAAAACTCAAAACGCGCGAAGGGGATTGCGCAACAGCGGGGTGAACCACGCTCCACAATGTTTTCAATTTAGTAATTTTAAAGTTATAATACTGCCTGATATTGTTTTTATAGTGACGAATTGGATATTTACGAGTCACTATGAGCCGGATATTTTTTACTGCTGACGGTGGCCCAAGAGGGCTGCGGGGAATGGTGTTGGCGGTTTTTCTGGCGCTGGGCATGGCGGGGTGCGCGGTGGGGCCGGATTATGTGCGGCCCGCGCCGCCGCCGGGCGCCGATGCGCCGGCCTTCAAGGAAAGCGGTTTATGGCAGCCCGCCAACCCTGCCGTTGCGGCGGCCGATAGCGCTTGGTGGCAAGCTTATGGCGATGCGCAACTCGATGCGCTGGTGGCGCAAGCCGACCAGGCCAATCCATCGCTGGCGCAGGCCCAGGCGCGCTACCGGCAGGCCCAGGCGCTGCTGCAAGGCGCGCGCGCGGCCTACTATCCGGCGGCGGGGGTTGGCGCTTCGGGAGGGCGCTCGCGTGCGATCTCCGGCGGTCGATCATCGCTGGGCAATGCCCATGCGTGGTCGCTGCAAGCCTCGTGGGAGCCGGATTTGTGGGGCGGTGTGCGGCGCGGCGTGGAAGCGGCGGGCGATAACGCCCAGGCCAGCGCGGCCGACCTGGCCGCGGCGCGGCTGACGGTGCAGGCGGCGGTGGTCAACAGCTACATCCAGATGCGCCTGAACGATGAGCAGCGGGCGCTTTATGCGCGCACCATCGAGGGCTACCAAAAGGCGCTGGCGCTTACGCAAGCGCAGCACCGCGCGGGCGTGGCGACCGGCGCGGACGTGGCGCTGGCGCAAAACACGCTGGCCGCGGCGCAGGCCCAGTCGGTGGATCTGGACCTGACGCGCCGCCAGTTGGAGCA
>Ga0209628_10004119_pt1 | contig 10412 bp, 1 predicted proteins | sample TergutCu122P4_FD_187285 | JGI IMG/M metagenome (GOLD analysis project Ga0209628, IMG submission 187285) | Cubitermes ugandensis P4 segment gut microbial communities from Kakamega Forest, Kenya - Cu122 P4 (SPAdes) (version 2) | ecosystem: Host-associated > Arthropoda: Insects > Digestive system >... | reverse complement strand
GCTGGCCTTCAACCCCTCTGTGACCGGAGTGACCGGAATGGCAGATGGTGACAAGAAAGTGTTCGTCGTAGCGAGGAACACCCCCTTCACCATGACGGTAACGGCATCCATCACAGCGGGAACAGACACCTACACCCTCGTCGGATGGACGGACAGCGCCAGTGCAAGCACCCCGAGAACCATCTCGGGAGGAGTTGCTGCCAACACCGAATACACCGCGGTCTACAGCAGCATACCGCCGGGAGATCAGGTCAGGATCACTATTGGTTCAGACCCGACCCCGCTGGCATTCAACCCCTCTGTGACCGGAGTGACCGGAATGGCAGATGGTGACAAGAAAGTGTTCGTCGTCGCGAGGAACACAGCCTTCACAATGACTGTGGAAAACAGTATCATTGACGGTGCAGACACCTACACCCTCGTCGGATGGATGGACAGCGCCGGTGCAAGCACCCCGAGAACCATCTCGGGAGGAGTTGCTGCCAACACCGAATACACCGCGGTCTACAGCAACATACCGCCCTCAGAACAGGTCCGCATCACGATAGGTTCAGACCCGACCCCGCTGGCATTCAACCCCTCCGTCACAGGAGTGACGGGAATGGCCGACGGTGACAAGAAAGTGTTCGTCGTTGCGAGGAACACTCCCTTCACCATGACGGTAACGGCATCCATCACAGCGGGTACAGACACCTGGACCCTGGTAGGATGGAAGGACAGCGCCAGTGCAAGCACTCCGAGAACCATCTCGGGAGGAGTTGCCGCTAACACGGAATACACCGCGGTCTACAGCAACATCCCACCCTCTGAACAGGTAAGGATCACGATCGGTTCAGCACCGACCGTGCCGGGCTTCGACCCCGCCATCGCAGGATCGACGGGAATGGCCGACGTTGATAAGATGGTGTTCGTTGTCAAGAGGAACACCACCTTCACCATGACGGTAAATGATCCTATAAGCGACAGTACAGACACCTGGACCCTCGTGGGATGGAAGGACAACGCCAGCGCAAGGACTCCGAGAACCATTTCGGGAGGTGTTGCAGCAGACACTGAATACACAGCAGTCTACAGCAACATACCGCCCTCAGAACAGGTCCGCATCACCATAGGAAACGCCCCGACCCCGCTGGCCTTCAACCCGGCCATCGCAGGATCGACGGGAATGGCTGACGGTGACAAGATGGTGTTCGTCGTCGCGAGGAACACAGCCTTCACCATGACGGTTGAGAACTCCATCACAGCGGGAACAGACACCTGGACCCTGGTAGGATGGAAGGACAACGCCAGTGAAAGCACCCCGAGAACCATTTCGGGAGGTGTTGCAGCAGACACTGAATACACAGCGGTCTACAGCAACATACCGCCCTCAGAACAGGTCCGCATCACGATAGGAACCGCCCCGGTCCCGCTGGCCTTCAACCCGGCCATCGCAGGATCGACGGGAATGGCCAATGGTGACAGGATGGTGTTCGTGGTCAAGATGGATACAACCTTCACAATGACCGTTGCATCATCCGTGAACGACGGTACAGACACCTGGACCCTAGTGGGATGGACGGACAGCGCCAGCGCAAGGACCCCGAGAACCATCTCGGGCGGAGTATCTGTCAACACAGAATACACCGCAGTCTACAGCAACATACCGCCCTCAGAACAGGTCCGTATCACGATAGGAACCGCCCCGGTCCCGCTGGCCTTCAACCCGGCCATCGCAGGATCGACGGGAATGGCCGAAGGTGACAAGATGGAGTTCGTCGTAAGGAAGAACACTTCCTTCACAATGACTGTGGAAAACAGTATCATTGACGGTGCAGACACCTGGACCCTCGTGGGATGGAAGGACAACGCTGACGAAAGAACGCCGCGCACCATTTCCGGCGGAGTAGCCGAGAACACTGAATACACAGCAGTATACAGCAACATACCGCCCTCCGAACAGGTGAGGGTAACGGTAGGAACCAACCCCGCCAACCTCGGAGTGGTCCCGTCGGTCGTGGACGACTCGAGCACAGACATAACAGGAATGGCCTCCGGCTTCAACTGGGTGTTCGTGCTCAAGAAGAACGTGGCATTCACCATCACCATGCCTGCCAAGGTATCGAGACTGGACTTCCTGGGATGGGCAGACGCTGCATCCGAGCCTCCTGTACGAACACTGGGACCGGGCGTTGATGTCGACACGACCTTCACCGCAAAGTACGGCATCCCGGTAACAGAGCCTTACAGCTACTACATCACGGCGACCGCCGACAACGGTTCGACGATCTCTCCGGAAGGAGTGATAGTGCTGAAGAGAGGAGACAGTCAGAAGTTCGTCTTCGCCGAGAAGCCGGGCTTCGTGATAGTTGAGGTCTGGATAGACGGTCTGCGCCAGCTCACGCTGGAGGAGATCGAGAAGTTCGAGTACACCTTCACGGATATCATGGCAAACCACACCATCGTGGTCAAGAGCATACCCGGTTCAAGGACCGGCGCATCCCTCAGGGTAGACGTGATCGACGGACAGGGAGGAGCTGAATACAGCGTCAACGGCGGACCGTGGACCAAGTACACGACCACCGTGATGTTGGACAATGGCGCGAGCATATCCGTAAGGGCAGTACCCGCAGACGCCTTCATCTTCGATCACTGGGAGACCCCGGCAAGATCGGAGTCGCAGATGCTCACATTCAACGATGTGAGAGGCCCGATAAGCCTGAAGCTGTACTTCGTAGATGAGCCGGCATTCAACCCCAGTAAGATCGCTTGGTGGATCGTTGCGATAGCGATACTCCTTGTAATTGCGGCTGCGCTGATATGGTTCATCCTCTTCAACAGGAAGTGGGTGTACGATATCGTCAAGGTGAACTCTGTGATAGGCGAGGACACCGTACGCAGGAAGAAGGCATACACCTTCGGAGTGGCGGGCGGAGGAAATGTGGCATACCGCATCGGAGAGAACGGCGAATGGAAGTCATTGTCTCCGGATGTGGACGGCGAGTACACCATACCCAAGGGCGAGATCACCGACATCGTAACCATCGAAAAGCGTTGAACCAAACAATTTCAAAAACACTTTAAACCCCTTCACAGGGGTTTGGTCTTTCTTTTTTCGAAATCCATATATCAAACGCACCAAAATCTAAATTACCGTTAGCGGCATAGCGAGATGCATGGACTCTCTTCAAGCGGCAAGGTATCCCTTCTTACAGGGAGCTGCGAAGTACGCCGAAGCCAATCGGGCAGACATAGAGTCCCTTATCGAATCTCCGTCCTTCTCCAGCGCCAGGAAAAGGGGCCTGGAACGCGTGCTGAGCGCATTATCTCAGCACAAGGTGAGCGACATCCCTCTTATGCAGGAATACGACCGCCTGATGGAGGTCCTCTCGTATCCCTACGCCAGGATGATCGTGTCCTGCATCAATGATCGTTATCTCACAAAAAGATACGCCCTGGCAGAAGCGGCCAGGATGAACGACCTTCTGGCGAACGACCAAGAGTCTGAAATGACGGTCGCCGAGGAATTGGAAGTTATATCTACAGTCGACGCCGAAGGAATGATAAGCATGCACTTCAGCGACTATCTGAGGTTCTCCCATGTAATGAAAGCAACGGAATGGAAGCTGATAAACACGGATCTGAGGGGGGGTTTCGTGCACCTGAGCCCGGATAAGTTCAACAGGCTTCTTCAGAACGCGTTGCAGGAGAGGATCGAGAAGGAACTCCCTCTCAACGTCCCGGAGGTCATTAAGAAGGCCCTGAAGAAGGACACGGATCACGTGACCGTATTATTGAATGATACTAAGACGAAACTAAGCCCGACGGGCGGGGAAGGGATGAATCAGAGCTATCTTCCGCCATGCATCAAAGCGATATTGGCAAGCGCGCAGAATGGGGTGAACCTTTCTCACAGTGCACGTTTTGCCCTGGTTTCTTACCTCAACGCACTGGGTTTGAGCTACGAGCAGATAATCGTCCTATTCTCTCAGTCCCCCGACTTCGACGAATCGAAGTCGAGTTATCAGATCAAACACATCACCGGAGAAGAGAGAGGAAGAGAGGGATACACCCCTCCGGAATGTGCAACGATGAAGACGAACGGCATATGCTTTGACCCCGATAATCTGTGTGCGAAGATCAATCATCCTCTGTCTTATTACAGGATCAAATCAGGCAACATTCTGAACAAACAAGACGAAAAGAAAGCATGACCTTCTCATATGGCGGTCATGACGGTAAATGACCAGAAAATAAGAAAAAATCTATTGTTCCAGCATGATGATTTCATAAATATTTGTTCTATGCGGGTGAGTAAGGTAATATCTACGAGGCTTCTTTTCAAAAACAAAATTCAATAATGAATATCTGGGTATATGGATATCATAGATAAAATTGAACCGTTCAATCCACTTCATCGAGATAAATCAAGCAATGGGTACGGGATAGTGAGAATCTCTCGGATCCTTCTCAATTACACAACTCCTTCGGCGCAGGCTAAGGTGAATATAGCCATGTTCTCATCCCGACACTCGTCTCCTCCGGATGCGGATGAGATAGTGATCTAGAAATGAATGCGGGGGGGGGGGCTTTTGTGATATGATAGGGGGCTCGCCGATCCATCGCATTCGGTTAGATGCAAGTCCGGGGTTCTGTGTCGAGATCAAGAAAAAAAGAAAAAAGCCCAGGTGGACGTGCATGCGAACCGTTCTTATGATGATTATTCTATGTTGCTGTCTGTGAGAAAGGGGCTATCGCTATATGTGGGCATCCTATTGACATTCGGAAACCCGCAGCAGCGGCCTCTGTAGGTCATAGCGATGCTTGTAGAAGGGCTGTGTTATAGCAGGCTCTTATTATCAAATATTATGGATAGAAATGAGCAAAAGCGACCTTTATTTGGCAATATCTGGAAGAAAAATATCTCATGATTTGTAGAAGTGAGCAGAAGGGCTATAGGGGCAGTATAAAATAATATCTATAGTTCCAGAGTAAAAAGTATAAAATATATATTTTATGGCGAAAAGTGATGAAAGATCCCAATCAACCGCTCCATTTTCAAGCGTTTTTAGATTGAAATTCATATATCCAGATTTAAATTTAATGAATATCGAATGCGAAAAGTAACCATATATCCAGATAATAAAAAAATGGCAAAAAAAGCACTAAAAAAACAAGTGCTGGCTCTCTATGGTATGGCTTTAAATAATATGTTAAATATATATTCGATAGAGAAACCGGATCTGAAATGGTCTATAGGGGTATAGGGGGGCCGTGGAGGAATGAGGGATGAAACTCAAATTGGGTTCTAGCGGGCGAGTTTCCGCATTGGTTGCAGTAGCAATCGTATTGGTCATGGTCGCAGTGTCTTTTTCTGCAATATTGATCGATACCAGGGACAGTTCGGGCGGCATAGCCGCTCCGACCAACACAGTGAGATATTATAACTACGACGGCAGCACCTTTGGTGCAGCACCGCAAGTAGGTCAGATAGGGGAAAAGGTAGAGGTTCTTTTCAACTACATACCACAGAATAGTGGGAAGGTGTTCTTGGGATGGGCGGACCATCCTGGTGGAACGATTAACGACGTGATCTTTTCGGTGCTTGATAGTTTTGAGAGCAGATTCACGACCATGCCTAAAGAAGGCATAAAGTTGTATGCGGTCGTGGCGCCGGTAGGTTATTGGATCGGTAATTCGACATTCAACTTCGCAGGAGCCGGTATCGGCGCTACCGAATCTATGAATGCGGGGAACACAGATCAGATCAGAATATCGTACGATGTTGCAAACAGCAGATATCAGATCCAAAGGTTTGCAAGCCCAACCGCCGTCACTCCATTGGAAACAGAATATACCTCCGGAAATATCATACAGTTGCAGAATACCTTCAGCAACGCGTCGGCGACGACCCTCGGATTCGGGGTACGTATCGACTCGACCAACCCGAACGGAGCCCCTTTGTATGTATTGCTCGACCAGTTCTCCTCAAAGAGCGTGTATAATCAATACGCTGCGGCATCCTATTTTGATAACGTAATAAACGTGAACGGCAACTCGAAAGCGGTGTTGCAGTACATCGGGACCAACTCCGTGCAGGTATATCAGCCCGATTCAGCCGTGATCAGGGTCGCAAATTCAAACGGCGACGTATACGGAGGCACACCAGGCATCGCCACGCTGTATTTGATGGGTCAGGGGAATTCTACGCTTAACGTGGACGGTGGTGTGAGAACCGCTGCAAATGCTCCAGCCGCACCGGATCACCAAAATGGTGCAGGGATAGGAGGTAACGGAGGCGGCAGAACAGGAAACCAGACTGCTACAAACGCCCTCAACAGCATCAGGGGAGAGACAGGAGGAAATATCCACGTCGAATCCGGAAATCTTAGTATATACATTACAAATAATGACTCCGAACACGCCCCCGCAATAGGCGGCGGAGGAACCAATGCGGCCACAATTCCGGGAGACGGCGGCAACATCAACATCCGCGGCGGGAACCTGACAATAAGGACATACTGCTCAGGAGTATCCGTGTCAGGGGCCGCAATCGGCGGAGGAGCACCGAACGACACAGTAAAAGCAGGCGGCGGCGGGAATATTACGATATCAGGCGGTAATATCTCCATAACGCAGACCGCAGGGACCTACGTCGAAGGAGCAGGAATAGGAGGTGCGGGAGCATATGCCGGCTCCACGACCGGAGACAGCGGAATAATTAAGATCACCGGCGGGAAGATAACCGTTGTACAAAACGCGTCCTCATTCATCGGCGGTGCGGCGATAGGGGCAGGCGGAGGGGCCACCGGAACAACGTCACCCGGCAGTGCAGGCAGCAGTGCCGCTGATAACAATAACTACATATACATAGGCGGCACCGCAGAAATCAGTTTATCCACTTTCTCGACTGCCAACATATATGCAGCCAGCATCGGCGGAGGCGGAGCGCCGGCGGGAGGCAGAGGCGGTGATGCCAAGGTCATAATCGAAGGCGGCAACATTTACATCAACAACTCTACCACGACCACAAGCAACATCTTGGGCACATGCATAGGCGGCGGAGGATCCAGTACGGCAGCTTCCACCACCAGCAGAACCGGCGGAAATGCATTCGTGACGATAAACGGCGGTAACCTGCATCTGATCATGACAACAACCACTACCGGGGACTTTGCACCGGCGATAGGCGGAGGATCATACAACTCCGGCTTAGGAGGGACCGGAACAAGTTCTTCCACTGCCCTGAAAGGGATAGGGGACGTCACTATTAACGGCGGAACCATTACGATAGAGAGGCTGCGCAACACAGTTGGAACAACCACTTCGCAGTATACTGCATCGGATTTCGTCGACATAGGCGACGGGAACACGTTATATAATCTCACCACTCCTCAAGGATCAGCCATAAAGGTCAACGGAGGCACGATATATACATCGGGCGGATTGGCAAAGATCGACTCAGGTTTCCCTGTCTCCCCGCCGACATCTGCGGTAAAAACGTATAATGTATACGGATTTGCAAGCAGACCGTTGCCGAAGGCTGTCGACAGCGCCGGGAACAATCTGTATCTGACGGTTGTCCCGCTGAACGATGATCAATCCAAAGCGGACACGGTGAACTCAGTATACGTGGAACCGGAGATCGGTCCGTATGCGGGTGAATATGTCAACTTCAACATTGATTCGAAACACGCTGCATCTCTGATCAACCTCAGAGATACCAGTCCAGCAAACAATATCAACACTAATTTGATCAACATCGGAGGAGCCGCCGGAAGCATCAGGATATCGGGATTCCTCACGACCGGCGCGGCGTGGACTCAGACGAACAGCACAGCGAATTCGTCTACCAACTACGTCGTGCCTACCAACTTTGATTACACCAGGCCTCTGACGGTCACGGTCACTCCGACGTCGGGGGTCCTGGGTGCGGTGTCAGTAGGCGGTACGACCTACGCCGACGGTGTGGGAACAGGATTCACCATGGCCTTCATGATCACTCCTGCTCTCGAAGTATCGCCCATCCAGGCGATATTCAGTGTTAATCCCATCGACACCAGGGTGAACGATTTCATTTACCTGTATCTTCCCCAGTCACAGAAAGGATTCCTTCTTGACAGCTACGATCTGAACGATCCGGAAGCCGGATTGGGCGACCCGCTGAAGAGCACCAAGATATCCGTTGAGACGAACGACATCGGATACATCAAGTTCTTCTATTCCTACGGAGGGAACGGAACCTCTATAACGGGAGGAGTTCCGACGATAGTTGCAAACAGGATCAACGATCCGATGGTCCCCCTGGGAGATAAGGATCCGATCACCGGATACGGCGAATATTACAGGATCATGTACATGCTCGGAAATGAGATCGTTTTCGGAAAGGACGTGGTCCACTGGCCGACCGGCAATGTAAGCGTCAATTTCAATCAGACCTTCAAACCGATCCGAACGACGGGAGGCTATTCAGCTCCCTACAATGTAAGATATGTGTACATGATGGGCAAAGACGGGGATTGGGTCTTCTGGCCGGACACCATAACAGCCAATAATTTCTCTTACAGCATCAGCAGCTACAACAGCGTGGTCAACAGTACACCGCAGACCCCGCCGGCCGCTGCGGAAATTACAGAGACCACAGGAAAATTCCAAATGAACGTTGCGCTCACCGGAAAGCTCATCATCGCTTTGGACAACGGCATCACCGTCGAACTGAATGACCCGCTGATCGGTAATGCGAGCTACCCCGGGCACAATGTGAACGCGAAAGCGACCTATTTGCTGCTTGACAAAAACATAACGGATGACGACATAACCGTAAGCACCGCCCTCATAAAACCGAAGGGCTGGTCGGCCACGATCGGAAAGCTCACTCTCTTAGGATGGACCGACTCCAACGGCGTATGGTACGACCTGGGAGCAACATTCACTTCCGATGTTCCCGCAAAGGTGTATGCGGCATGGGGCGCGGCACCCGAGAGCGTGACCATAACCCAGCAGCCGGCGAACACCACGATCGATAACAAATCCAACGCGGTGTTCACGGTGAAAGCGTCATCGACGACCGGCACCCTGACATACAAGTGGCAGCAATGGGTATCGGGATCATGGACCGATATTACAGGCGGAGGCGCCTACGGAGCGAACACGAGCATGCTCATGGTCTCCCCGTCGGTCTACAAAACGGGAGATACATTCCGCTGCGTAGTGTCCAACGGCACCCTCACCGAGAACTCACAGTACGCTGTACTGACAGTGAGCGGAGTCGCAGGGACGCCGCCGGCGATCCCGCCGGCCCCGGTGAACAGTACGATCCAGATCATTACGAGTCCGGACAGCGCTGTGCGCATGCCGGGTTCGAATGTAACATTCTCGGTAACAGCGTCGTGCACTGCCACGATCCTCTATCAGTGGCAGGTAAGCACCGACGGCGGAGCAACATGGCAGCCGATATCCGGTGCGACCTCGTCCGCATACACCCTGGCAAGCGTATCTCTCGCGGACAACGGAAAGAAGTACAGATGTACCCTGACCACAGCGGGAAGCTTTGTCGTCTTCGGAACGGCACCGGCTTCGCTCACAGTGCTGAACAACAGCCCGGATCGGTTATACACCATGACCCTCGATGTGGCACTGGCAACGACCGACACAGGCACGGGAGGTTTCATCCACCCGAACAACCCCCAAACGATCGTTAACAATGTCACCGCCACAGCTTCGGACTCATCCTTCAATGTTGTTTCCGGCACCGACAGAACGTTCACCATCACGCCCAGGTTCGGCTTCGGGTTCGTTGAACTGACAGACAACGGCACGAAAGTTGATGTGGTCATGAACACGGACGGTTCGGCGACGTACACCTTAACGGGTATTGCCGCCAACCACAATTTGGTGGCAAAATTCGCTCCCGGATACTATGTGTTCCTGACGATAGTCGGCAATGCTTACGGAGATGTTCAGTACAAGATATCAACGGAGGCCGCACCGGTCACCGTTACTTCATCGACAGAAATCTTCGTCTCATTCGGATCCAGCATAACTCTCACTCAGAAGGTAGCATCCGACGGAGTGTTCGTTTCCTGGACCGGGGACACAACAGCCGGAGCAAAGAACTCCGCTGCGGACAGCATCACGCTGACTCCCATGCTGGACAACTCCAACATATATCAGACGGTAACCTTCGGAACGTCGGCCACCACGTGGCAGCTGACGCTTGATCCGGGAACGGGCGGAACAGCCACCGTTACATACGGCGGGGCTACTTTCGACTACCCCGGCAAAACGATGAACATACCGAACGGAGTGGCTCCGGTCATCAACCTGACATCGGCCGCGCCTACCGGCACGGCATTCACGATGTGGCAGGGAGTGCCCCCGACCGCTGAGAATTATGTGACAAGGGAATTCACGACCAACCTCGGAGGCACTCC
>Ga0209628_10004118_pt1 | contig 10413 bp, 9 predicted proteins | sample TergutCu122P4_FD_187285 | JGI IMG/M metagenome (GOLD analysis project Ga0209628, IMG submission 187285) | Cubitermes ugandensis P4 segment gut microbial communities from Kakamega Forest, Kenya - Cu122 P4 (SPAdes) (version 2) | ecosystem: Host-associated > Arthropoda: Insects > Digestive system >... | reverse complement strand
GTGCCAGGCAAGGCGCAAACCGCAGCGATACCCGGTGGTATCGCGAGGATTTGCAACGCCGCATGGCGCGTCGAGCACGGTGCTGGCGAGTGCGTAGCGTACTCACCCAAGAGGTGAACATGATCGGAGCCGCGAACGTTAATACCCATGCGGCTGTCGTGAAGATAACAAGCGGTCAACTGCCGTTTCTAGGTTTTACTCGCCGACGGGGTACTCTTCTTTGACGTGGGAAACCAAGTCCGCGCCGAACCACTTTTTCGAAATGGCCTGGAGCGTGCCGTCGGCGCGCATGTCATCGAGGATTTTGTCCACCTGGGCCTTGAGCGCGGTGTCGTCTTTCCTGAAGGCCAGGCCGATCGGTTCCGGCGGCAGCGAGGCCGACGCATAGGCAAAGTCCTTGCCCTTGTTCAGCCCCACGTAGTACAGGCCGACCACGCTGTCGACGACCACCGCCTGCACGCGGCCCAGGCCCAGGTCATCGAGCGCGCGGGTGGCTTCCATATAGGACTTGAGCGTGAACAGGCCGGGCTTTTCCTTGAGCAGTTTTTGGGCGCCGAACTCGGCCGTGGTGCCGGTTTGCACGGCCACGGTCAAGCCCTTGAGATCTTCAAGTTTGTTAAGTTTTTGGGCCAGGGCTTGTTTGGAGATGATGACCTGCTCGTTGGCAATGTAGGGTTTGGAGAACAGAAAGTTCTGCATCCGTTTTTGCGTGATGGAGCACGAAGACACGGCGGCGTCGTAGTGTTTGGCGTTGAGGGCTTGCCAAATACCCTCGAAGTTGATCTCGGTCAGCTTCAGCGGAGCGCCCAGGCGCTTGGCGATTTCTTTGTTCATATCGACGTCAAAGCCGATGATGGCGCCGGTCTTGTCCTTGAATTCCATCGGCGGATAGCTGGGGTCGGTGCCAACGCGGAAGGCTTGCGCGGCGTGGCTGGGCAGGCTCAAGCCCATCAGCGCGAAGGCAAAAATTGTTGTTGCGAGCGCAAAAAATTTGGCACGAATGCCGGGAGTCAGAAGACGCATGGTGGTGGGAGTCAGAGAGTTGAGAGTGCGAAAAGCCGGGCAGTTTACAACGGCACGCCCCAATGTTGAGCAATTTTTAGGCCAAGCCCGCGGGAACTTTTTGCATGTGGACCATGCCATGCGTGCATAATCCACATAACTGACATGATTTGAGGAGTTTGGTTATGCTTGACCGGGAAGGTTTCCGCCCGAACGTCGGCATTGTCCTGCTCAACCAGAAGAATCAGGTATTTTGGGGTAAACGCATTCGCACCCACTCTTGGCAGTTTCCGCAAGGCGGCATTGACCGCGGCGAAACGCCGGAGCAGGCAATGTTCCGGGAGCTGCATGAAGAAATCGGATTGCAGCCCGAGCACGTGCGCATCGTGGCCCGAACCCGCGACTGGTTGCGCTACGAAGTGCCCGAACGCTACGTTCGCCGTGACGCGCGCGGCCATTACAAAGGCCAGAAGCAGATCTGGTTTTTGCTCCAGTTGGTTACCCACGACTGGAAGCTGAATTTGCGCACCACCAATCATCCCGAGTTCGATGCTTGGCGCTGGAACGACTATTGGGTACCGCTGGACGTGGTGGTGGAGTTCAAGCGCGGCGTATATCAATTGGCGCTGACGGAACTGGCGCACCATTTGCCATACGCCGAGCCGTGGCGCGGCCACCCGCGCGAGCGTGCGCCGCGCGGCCGTGCCGCGGGGTTCGCCGCGGCTGGCAATGGCCGCGCCACCCCCGGCGCGGCGCTGGCCCCCATTCGTACCCTAGCGCCGCCGGTGCGTCCAGCCCCGCCCGATACGGTGGGCGCGTGGCTGGCCGATCAATAGATCCATGAATGATCCTGAGTTGAAACACCAAAAGTTGAGCGCCCGGCGTTTAGCGTTGAGCGTCAGCCTGACGGCGGCGTTGCTGGCCGGCTGTGCGGGCGGCCTATTCGGTTCCACGCACCGCGCCGGGGTCAATCTCGACAAACCCGATCAAGACCAAGCGGCGTGGGTGGAAGACACGCCCCCGCCGCCGCCCGCCTACGACATCAAACGCCTGATCGACATTGAAATGCAGCCGGGTGCCACGGTCAAGGTGGGCATAGACCCCAAGACCATCACCATCAACCTCGCCAGCGGCGTGGTGCGCTACGTGGTCGTGGCGCGCGGCCCGGCGGCGGTCAATGCCATGTATGAGGGCATCCGCTGTTCAACCGGGGAATTTCGCGTTTACGCCCGCCAGGCCAAGGGCCAACCGTGGGAACCGGCCAGCGACACGGCTTGGCGCGGCCTGGACCCCCAAACCGGCGGCGTACTGGTGCGGCATCCGCTGCGATTGGCGCGCGGCGGCATATGCGATGGCACAGCCATCACGGCCACCGCCGAGCAAATGGCGCAACTGCTTGAGTCCAGTGAGCTGCGGCCGGATTGGTATCGGCGCTAGGCCATCCTGTCAGTCGTCAATCAGATTGCGCGGGCCAAACAGAATCAACTCGTTCTTTGGGCAGTATTGGTACATCAGCGGCGATTTTGATAAATCCAGCGCACGCAGCTGCCGCGCAATGTCATGATCGCCGAGTTGCAAGGCGGCGGCTTGTCGAGAGGCCGATTGCGCGAACGCCAGCCGATTGGTGTAAACATTAGCGCATAGCGGGAGCCCTTCTTTCATCGAATAGGCGCGGTAGCGCAGCATTTTTGCCGGCGCCGTGGGCAGCACTTTGCCTTCTATGGTCAGAATATGCTCGCCATGCAGGGAGAGCCGGCACGCAAGCTGATTCGGCGTACGCATAAAATCAATATCGGCAATAAACTTTGGATAACCATAGAGTTCCACACCGCCCCAGCGGGCGACTTCGGTCGTTACCGGCAGCTGCCACACGTAAGCTTCAAAGCAGCGATTCATCAGGCCGTTCAGCAATCCAAGCCCCGGCAAGGTATGCCGGCCATAGCTCATCAGAAAGGCGATACTGAACTCGTTATAAGGATCGATATCGGTATCACGGTATTCAAAGGCGCTGAAAGCCACGGCGCAGCGCCCAGGCAGCAATTCCAACGGTTTCATCTTCGGGTCCGGCAACAGCGCCTTGACCTTGCGCGTCGCGGCGGTAAAAACCGCCGTCATGGAGGTATTGTCATAATAAAATACCGGCAGCTTACCCACCAAGCCATCAAATGGGGTGAGCAAAAGATCGTTTTGCGCGATACATTTGAAGAACGCACTAAGATGCCGTGCCGGCACGGGTTTGATTTCCGCCGCGGCGGCAGCCGTTTGGGTTTCCATGGTTATTTCCTCCGCTTAAAAATGGTAGGATTTGTGGCCGGCATGCACTCCGGCCTGGGTTATGTGACTTTTATTCAGTCTTGCTCAAACCTTGACGCTGACCGCGTGCTTCAACAGATCTATGGTGAAAATCGGTGTGCCCGAGGCTAGAATCTTGATATGCCCCTCCTTGATCCCAGCTTTTTCCAGAATCAGGTTGGTGGCCCATTTCGCGGTAACGTTGGTCTTTTCCATGAATACCGCCGGATGCGGTACGAAAGCAAGATCACCGATAAAAAGCAGATTGTCGATCGGGGATTGCGTGGCTGGCCGCCGCTGCTCATCGCCGACGCCATAGCCATTGTAGTTATACCAGCGATTCACGTAGGCCGAACGCGGCGGCGGCAGGCCGGGCATGACGGCTTTGAGTTCTTCGTAGCAAAGCTGCGCGATTTCGGCGGTACTTTTACCGGTAACCAAATCGGTCTTGGCGATTTGGGTCTCGATGATGGTAACGTCGCGATCCGGGAATTCCGTTGACCAGTCCCATGGAAGATCAGGGAATTTCACGCGTAATGAGCGATTTACCGTAATACCCAGATGCTGGAAACCGGTGGCAAAAAAACAAAGCGCGGGGCGGCCATCGGCATCTTTTATACGGCGTTCCCAATGGCCTTTTCCATCGAACCAGAGATTGGCGACAAATACCGCCTTGGGGTGCAGTTCCAGAATATTTTTAAAGTAGGGAATATCGCCCAGTGTGCCGATATTGGTTGAGACCAAACGTTGGAGGCCCGGAATATCCAGTGCCGATATGTAGTAATCGGCGCTCCAAGCACGCTCGGCGCGCTCGCCGGGGGACAACTCATGCAGCATCTCAACATGGGCGCCACAGAAAGGACATTCGCCATCTGCTTCCATGCCGTCAAAAATCAGGTTGCCGCAAACCGAGCAGCGCCGTATCCTGTTTTGACCGTGCAACGATACTTCGCCGGCCAGTACGCGGCTGATCAGGCCATCTTTTTTCTCAAACCTGGTAACCTCGGTGTTGTAGTGAATTTCACCACCACGCGAACGAATGAAATCGACCATCGGTTGAATAAAAGATTCCTGTACCGGGTTGTTGTACAGGCTAATCTTCATATCGTCGGTTGAGCCAGACACCAGCTGAAAGATATTGGCCAATGTCACTGCTGAAGCGCTGGTGACATTATCAAAATAAGCCATTTCCAGCAAGCTGTCACAGATTTTAGTCAACAAGGTTTCTGTTAGACCCTGCCTGCGCCCGTATTCCATGAACGTCATGGAATCCATGTAGGCTCGCTGCTTGGGGTCGGTATAGTCAAAAGTGAATAACTTGAACGCGAGCTTGACAAAATCCATTCGATCGGCTTCCGGCAAATGTTTTACGCCGCGGGCATTGAGCACCAGATGCAGCTTGTCATAGGGCTTGGGCCAAGTACAGTTGCGCAGATGACTTTCGGTGCCGTCTTTGTCCAGAAAGTTGTATACCGAGGCATCGCTGGGCATGTTTGCCAGCCGCCAGCCGTGGCGGCCCAGGAATTCGCGCAGATTGTTGTAAAAACCCCAGACGGCGTGAATGCCATGTTCCCGGATATAACCGGGAAAGGCCGGATCTTGCTTGGCGGGATCGTCGGCAGGACCAAAGTGGCGGTCGCGCCAGGATTTGAGTTTGCCGCCGGGTATGCCCGCGCGCTCCAAGATGGTTATCTTGAAGCCGCGCGCGGACAGCTCGACACCGGCTTGCAAACCGGCCAAACCGCCGCCGATGATGAGCACGCTCTTGCCGTTGGGCGGCAGTTCGACTTTATTTTCCGGCACCTCCGGGTAATCGTCATCTATTTGCGGATCCTTGGTCAGCGGCACGGCCAGTGCGCCGGCGCCGACCACGGCGGCGCCTCCCGCGATAGCCGCGCCTTTAATCAGGCTGCGGCGGCTGATGCGCTTTTTTCCCTCGGTCATTGAGTTGGGTCTCCTGTTGATAGTAATAATCTTGTTCATGGCGCTGGCGCGCCACCCGCGACGCATGAAACAGTTTTGCGCCCGGCGTCCCGTGTTTAACGTGAAGCCCTCTTTCGGTGCGAAGAGCACCACGCCGCTACCGAGATCCCCCCGGCAGAGCCGGGGTCAAGACGGGTCTTACCAGGTCGGCCGGCGGTCGGAGACCGTGCCTACCGTTGACAGCACATGACGCATCTCCTCGATTTGATGCGGACCAAAAAACTTGTCGTGATGCGAGGGATAGACGATGCCCGCGCGTGTCTCAAGATGCTTGAGCGGGCAAAAGGACGATTCGATTTGTTCCAGCGCCATCGAAAAGCGCAGCACCAAGCTCTTGACCGCGCGCAAATAAAGACGGCCCAATAGCGGGTATCGGCTGCCGTAGTAATCGTGTTCGAGCACGGCGGCGGCTTGGGCGATGGTCACGCGGTGCATACCCAGCGGACGCGACACAAGCAGGTTGTAGATGATCTGGATGCCCAGTTCAAAGATCAGTATCACCGGAACAAACAGCAGGCCCAGGACGACCAGCAGCGGCACTTTCCACAGGGCTATCGGCGCCGTGGCGCGGGCAACATGGTCAACCTCCATATTGGCCATCGTGGTCAGGCCATTGGCATAGCCGCAGAACATACAGTTGAACTTGTCGAACCAGCTCATGCCGGCAATGCGGTGCCGGTCAATGATCACGTGGTCAGCCCAGCGCACGCGCGGCGTCCCCAGCAACGGCCGCACCAGCCATTGATACAGCGCAACGCAGGTGGTGACGTGCAGGGCGATCATGAGCGGAATGCAGGTATACATGGGCAACCCGCCCGCGAAGGTTCTGACCCAGCCGATACGGCGAATATGACTGCCGAAGATGGGATACATCAGGGTCCAGTCCTTGGGCGGGGTATTGTTGCCGCGGGAAGTGCCGGCAGCCCGCGCGCTGGGGGACTGGTGCTGCAAATCCGAGAGCGGGCCCGCTGCCACGGGGGTGTTGGCTACATTGCTGGTCATGGATATAACTCCTCTCCACTTAGGTTAATTTGATCCAGGGGATGCTTTAAAACGCCCTTGATGGCCAGCGCATCCAGCGGTCTGCCGTGTTGCAAGTCTTGGCCTTGGTTTGCGCCTGTCAGCTTATGTCTAGCTCGGGCGCGCAAACTCACGCAGGGTTGTTTACAAGCCCCCTAATTGTCTGCCTTTATAGGGCAGAATCTCGACCAAGCGTAGGTATTGCTTTACTGTTTTGCAGGGCCATGCCTGGACGCGACGTAGGCATTGTCTCATGATACAAGCTTTTACGTATCAGGGTTTACTATAGTGTCTTCTCCTGCTTGGAGAGTCGTCACAAGACGCGCCGTTCTTGCTCCCTGGCACCACGCGGTGGGGAGAGTCTTTCTGGAGCGGTTGGGGGTAGGGACGACCGACCGGTCGCCCCTACGAGGGGGAAACCTGTGCTGCGCGCGTAAGCCGGTAATGCGGTGCGCTATATCAGTCTCCGCGCCTGTGGGGCGAGAGAGAAACACCGGCCTAAAGTGCCGCCGGAATCCGCATTCGGGCGCCTGTCAGCGCCCAAGGTGTTTGCTCAATAGCGCCGGTGATCACGCTTTGGCCGGCATGTCCATGACGCGCCGGTACCACTCGTGGAAGTGCTGCATGCCGTCTTCCATCGGGCTTTGGTAGGGGCCGGTTTCGTTATCGCCGCGTTCCAGCAGCGCTTTGCGGCCGGCGTCCATGCGTTCGCCGATTTCGTCGTCTTCGATGCAGGTTTCCATGTACGCGGCGTGTTCGGCTTGCATGAACTCCGGCTCGAAGGCGACAATTTCCTCGGGGTAATAAAACTGCACCATGTTGAGCGTTTCGCTTACGCCGACCGGGTGTACGGTGGAGATCACCAGCACGTGCGGGTACCACTCGACCATGATGTGCGGGTAGTAGGTCAGCCAGATGGCGCCGCGCGCGGGTTTTTTGTCCTGGTTGTAGGCCAGCAGCGCCTTGTGCCAGCGTTCATAGGCCGGGCTGCCCGCGCGCTTGCCTGGCGCCAGGTTGGCCGAGGTGCCGACCGTCTGCACCGAGTAGTCGCGGCCAAATTCCCAGCGCAGGTCGTCACAGGTGACGAAGTTGCTCAGGCCTGGATGGAAGGGCACCACGTGGTAGTCTTCCAAATAGACTTCGATGAAGGTTTTCCAGTTGTAGTGGCAGGTGTGCAACTCGACGTGGCCGAGCGCGTAGCCCTCGAAGGACAGTTCCTTGGTCAGCGTCATGCCCGCCAGGTCGGCGGCGATGTCGCGGCCGTTGTCTTCAAACAGCAGTCCGTTCCATTCGCGCAACCCGTAGCGGTTTAGGTTCAGGCACGGGTCATCCGCGAAATGCGGCGCGCCGATCAGTTCGCCGCCGGCTGAGTAGGTCCAGCGGTGCAGCGGGCAGACGATGTTGCCGCCCGCCGCGCCTTTGTGGTCGGTGTTGAGCGATCCGCGGCCCTTGAGCATCACGGCCTGGCGGTGGCGGCAGACGTTGGAGACCAGCCGCAAGCCGCCTTGCGGGTCGTTGATCAGTGCGCGGCCTTCGCTTTCTTGCGGCAAGGCGAAGTAGTCGCCCGGCTTGGGCACGAGCAGCTTGTGGCCGACCAAGCGCGGGCCGGATTCAAAGATGAGCTTTTTCTCGCGCTGCAACAGCGCCTCATCGAAATAGGAATTGACGGGCAGTTGGCTTGCCGCCTGCTTTAATTGAAGACTTAAATCAGACATTGGTTTTGTCCAACCCAAAGACTCCCCCGATCAAGGGGCAGGAAGACCGAGAAAGATTACGCTGGCCGCATCCGTAAGGAGAACAAACAAGTCCGCCTTCCGGGCAACCGGCGCACCGAATCTTGCATGGCTGTCCGCATGAGTGCAGGGCCCGCCGTGCAAGACGAGTGGGATTTTACCTGGCGCTTTTAAAATTATGCTTTTACGAATCCTGTCATGACCAAAAAATCCGCCAAGGACGACCAGCCCGCCAGTTATGACGCGGCGGTTGCGGAACTGGAGGCGCTGATCGCCAGCCTCGAGTCGGGCCAGCTGCCGCTGGAAGATCTGCTGAACCAGCACCAGCGCGGCGCGGCCTTGCTGAAATATTGCCGGGAGCGCTTGCAAGCCGTGGAACAACAGGTGAAACTGCTCGATGACGATGGCGCGGTCAAACCCTGGCCTTCAACCTAGTTGTTCGTGATAGCACGCCACCCGCGACGGATGAAACGGTTTTGCGTTAAGCGTTGGGCGTTTAGCGTGAAGACCTCTTTCGGCGCCAAGCACCACGCCGCCATCGTGTTGACGCTTGACGCTAAACGCCAGGCGCTCAACTTTTTATGTTTCATCTCAGGTTCAACCCCATGACCGAAACCTTGTCATTTGATGCCTGGATGAGTGCCAGTCGCGACCGCGTGGAGCGTGCGCTGGCGTGCTGGGTGCCGGCCGACGCGCCGGCCGGTTTGGGCGATGCGATGCGCTACGCGGCGCTGGGCGGCGGCAAGCGGCTGCGCGCGTTGCTGACGCTGGCGGCCCGCGAGACGGTCGGCGCGGCGTTCGAGGCGCCCTCGCGCGCGGTATTTGACGAAGCGGCGCTGCGCGCGGCGTGCGCCGTCGAACTGATTCACGCTTACTCGCTGGTGCATGACGATTTGCCGTGCATGGACAACGACGTGCTGCGGCGCGGCCAGCCGACGGCGCACGTCAAGTTCGGTGAGGCGCAAGCGATGCTGGCCGGCGATGCCTTGCAGGCGCTGGCGTTTGAGTTGTTGTGTCCCGCCGATACCGGCATTCCCGAAACCACGCAGGCCCAGTTGTGCCGCTTGCTGGCGCAGGCCGCTGGTGCGCAAGGTATGGCGGGCGGGCAGGCGATTGATCTGGCCAGCGTCGGCCGGCCGCTGACCGAGTCCCAGTTGCGCGTCATGCACACGCGCAAAACCGGCGCACTGCTGCGCGCCAGCGTGTGCATGGGCGCGGCCTGTGTGCCCGGCGGCACGGACGGCCTGCCGGCACCCGCCGCGCAAGCGCTGACCCGTTACGGCGCGGCGCTGGGACTGGCGTTCCAGGTGGTGGACGATATTCTGGATGTCACCGCCGATGCCGCCACGCTCGGCAAAACCACCGGCAAGGATGCCGCCAGCAACAAGCCCACTTATGTGTCGGTACTGGGCTTGGCCGCGTCCGAGCGCTTGGCGCAAGACCTGCACCAACAAGCACTGACCGCACTGCATGCCAGCGGCTTGCCCGATGTATCCCGGCTGGCCGCGCTGGCCGGCGAAATGGTTAGCCGGGGGTATTGAATTCATTTAGCGTTGTGCGTTGAGCGTTAGCCCGATGGTGGCGTGGCGCTTGGCGCCGAAAGAGGATTTCACGCCAAACGCCGGGCGCACAACGCAAAACTGTTTCATGCGTCACAGGGGCGACGCCGGCCTGGGATGATCGGATGATCCGCGGCGGCGCATCAGCCGGTAAACTTATTCGTTTGCCCATTTGCTCATTTCCAGGCGCCGGCAAAACGATTCCCGGAGACTTTTACGATGCTCATCACCCTGTCCATGCCGTCCACGCCGCAAGCTCAGGCCACGGATCTGGGTTATCTGCTGCACAAGCATCCGGACAAGGTGCAGCGGTTCAAGCAGAGCTTTGGCGAGGCGATTGTGTTTTATCCGCAGGCGGACGCGGCGCGCTGCACGGCGGCCTTGCTGGTCGATATCGACCCGGTACAACTGGTGCGCGGCAAGCCGGGGCAGGGCGAGGGGTTGCTGGCGCAGTACGCCAACGACCGGTCCTACGCGGCTTCTTCGTTGCTGGCCGTGGCGCTGGGCGATGTGTTTCGCAGCGCGCTGGGCGGGCGCTGCCCGGAGCGGCCCGAACTTGCGGCCGCCGATTTGCCGTTCACGGTTGAAATTCCCGCGCTCCCATGCCGGGGCGGACAAGCGCTGCTGCGCAAGCTGTTCGAGCCGCTGGGCTATGCGGTGCAGGCCGAGCGTTTGCTGTATGACGAAGCCTTTCCCGCCTGGGGCGGCAGCCCGTATTTCGGGACGCGGCTGGAAGTTTTGTCGCCTCTGTCGCGCGTGCTGGCGCAGCTTGCGGTGCTGCTGCCGGTGCTCGACGACGACAAGCATTACTGGATCGGCGATGC
>Ga0209628_10004117_pt1 | contig 10413 bp, 8 predicted proteins | sample TergutCu122P4_FD_187285 | JGI IMG/M metagenome (GOLD analysis project Ga0209628, IMG submission 187285) | Cubitermes ugandensis P4 segment gut microbial communities from Kakamega Forest, Kenya - Cu122 P4 (SPAdes) (version 2) | ecosystem: Host-associated > Arthropoda: Insects > Digestive system >... | reverse complement strand
TGTCCAGAAAAACCCATACAAACGGCACACCACCTTTTGTTCAATTGTAGCTTACTGCAGACCGACCGCCCACCGGCACTCAAATCTATCCCACCGCCGCTGTTTCTTCAGTACCATATAAACACCGTCGGCACCACAAGCTTCCTAAGAACCATCTTCAAACAACTTCAAGATGAGCTCCAGGAAAATTAAACACAACAAAATAAGATCAGACAACAAGTGCAGCTAGGAAAGAGCATATGTAATGTAAATGAGTAAAAGAAAACACACTGTAAATACCCCGTGACATACCCAGGCGGTAAAACACGGGTTGAAAGTAATAAATGCAAATAAAAAAAATAGAGTAATTTACAGAGCAGAGGACACTGAGAAACATAGAAGGCAACAGAGACTTCAAAATGGAGGATAATAGACTGCCTAATAAAGCAATACAATAGAGCTGAGTACAGGAGAAATGTTGGGAGACATGAAAGGAGAAGGTCAAACAATCAATGAGGTTTGGATAGCCCTTAAGGACTGAGGCATTAACAGAATCAGACACCCACCCCATCAGATATCTCAGAAATGGCCAAGTACAGCACTTTACATTATATATATCTTTAATCACAATGCATATGCTCATTTCCTAAGCACACACCATGGTCTTAGATCCGTAGTCTTGGTGTCTTCCACTGTGAAAAGGTAAGGATTACAAATGGCCATGGTAAACTCCAAAGGTTTAAAAATTATAGAAACGCAAATAAGTTTAAATAGTACAATTTAATAACACAATCAGAATATGATCTATAATAATCTATTGTGAATTTTAATGCGCTTCTGAACTTATATGAACTGACAGTAACTCACCATAAAATACAATGTACAGGAAAAAATGGGGAAACATCAAAGTACCAAAGAGAAATAGAGCTTTAACATTTGAAAGAGCACAGTTATTCTGAACTGCATTTTAAAAATTGGCTTATATGTCTAAGGAAATGGACAGCATCATAGTTACAACTATGTCTTATTAATGGTGTTTAGGAAAACGTCTGCAGTTTATTGTGACAACCAAATAAAACCAATAAAAATTCAACATGCCACATTACAGAATGCTACAGCAGGTGGCATGCAGGTGCCCAATAAATGGTTAGATACCTACAGCAAAATTATCTACCATGATAAATAATAATAAGAATACAAAACTGGTAAGGCCAATATACAGAAGATTAAAGGGTGGCATACAAAGAGATTGAGCCAACTGGCTCAAACAGTGAAGTACCTGATATCTCTTTGGGAGGTGCCCAGACAGGACTTCCCCTGTGCCACTGATTATTTTGACAGAAGTTTCTTGTGGGTTTCTTTACTCCTCACATGCAAATGTCAAAAAAGCACATTAATTAGGCCATACTACCTTCTCCCACATTCTTCCCAATTCACTATGCACTATCATCCCATCATTCAACACAAAACATACATTATTATGAGTCAAGAGTGCCAGGAAATTGTTTGCAAGGTGATGAAAATTACCGTTATGTAAAATGACCAGATATTTTAATCACCAGTACTGGACAAGACAGTAACATAGTTGTCATTTAATTAAAATCCTTAATTCTTGTGACAAAACCATAGGAAATGCCTGAAATTTAGTTTTTTGTAGACTTTTGAGTGTTAGATTTAATAAATTATCAAATACCAAAATCAAGATGATGCAAATACGCCACCTTGCACCATGCTGCCAGTGCCCCTATTATGAGTTAAGGTCAGTGTTGTTACATAAACCATAAATGAATGAATGAATGAATGAATAAATAAATAAATAAATAAATAAATAAATAAATGCACACACATACACATACAAACATATCATGAGTATGATACAAAATAAGAAACCAAGATATTATGGATGTACTGAATGTTGAAGGTACTGTGCATTAACTAGAAGATTAAAAAGGAAGGGAAAAGAAAGAAAGAAAGAAAAAAAGAGAGAGAAGGAAAGGGATGGAAAGAAAGAAAGAAAGAAAGAAAGACAGATAGAAAGAAAGAAATTGAAGCAACACAAAAGCAGAACTAATATTCACTCCAACAAGGTAGATGTAAAATTTGTCCCTGTGATTAATTAAGCACCACACACACTGACTTCATATGAGGTATTAGAGACACAGCTCCATACAGCCAGTGCTTCCACACCAGATGGACAGCACTGGTCACCCTCATGTTCCGACTACTGTACCCCAGGAAACAAGCCCTGGTGTACATTGAGCAGGACAATGGATGGGATCCAGAGCCAGACTGAACACTTGTGAAAAAGGGAAAAATCGCTTGGACTGCCCATAGCCATATCACAATACCTAATAAGCTCTCTTGCCTCTCTAGAGCTACGTATGTCAGGGGTGTACAAATCCTAGGCGCCAGGTTGCCATGGTGACTACATTTTGTGCAGTGGCACCTAATATTTGTTGATCCTCAGTATGGAACTTGCTTCATGTCCCCTTTCTAGAACTTTTAGGTGGCTCCTAGATTTTTGAAAAATTGTCACACCCCTGCTATACACACATTGACTTATATACATAAACACACACAAATACAGTACATACAAACACAGCACTCACTCAAAAGACACTCAAAATGAGGCCACCTGACCTACTACTTATGCTCCGTCTGTTACAGGAAGGCCATGGCTTGGATATAGTCATATTTTTTGCCCTGATGGCAGTGTTCCTATTACTCTTCTGCATATTTTCTATGTACCGGTCAAAGGAAACACGTGACCGTGTGGCTGCAGCTGTTACCTCATCATCACAGGCACCACATTCCACAACCTCACATCAAGGACAGGCTCAGGTTCATGAGACTGAGATTGCTTCCAGTGACGATACAGGTCTGGGACAGATCACAGATCACTCCAGTACTATCATTCTTCCACCAACGTCAGGTTCACCTCAGGTCTCTGAGCTACCGCCACCACCCTACCATATTGCAATACTGCTGCCTCAGCAGACACAAAACTCTGGAACAGTACAAGCAGATGAAGAATCACCTCCACCATCATATGATAAGGCTGTCAGTTAGAACAACAGGTGACAGCACAGGGTGGATCACAGTGGTAACAAGTTTGTGCATGTTATTGGCAGAACGCTGATTTATAAAATAAGTTAAGGCTTTGCAATTGGGAAGGGTAGGGGAGGGGGGGTGTCTTCCTGTCTTGTATTATTTTCAGCCCATATGTCTTTTCATGATCTACCTGAGCTGAGTTACAAACACCCTTATTGATTGATTAACATTGGGTTCGAGCCCTTAAGGTCCTGACACACCTAGGCCTTACAGACAGGCCCTTTGAACAAACAACCTTAACATTTCACATTCTTTTCAAAGTATATATACAGTTCACATTTTTTAATCTTTGAGCATTATAATAATTATATGACCATAATGCAGTAATGTTGCAACAGAGTGTTACTGTATTCAATAGCACATAACCATTTGAACTCCTACATCCTCATACATAAAGTGAAATCCTATTAAATATTTCAAGCAGAACTTGAAGGGAATAAACATCTAAAATGAGATAAAACACAATAATGTCCATCATTTACAAATATAAATGAAAATTACTTTAGAGGCTCATGTTATTTCTGTTTTACTGTGTCCTATAATAGACTTCACTCATAGACAACTTCACAACTAGTGAATTGCTGCGAGGAAAGATAATAAACATACGTTGAATTGTAATAATTGCTTCTAATGTTGTCATTATAATGAACTGTGTGCTGAAGGCTAGGATTGATTTAACTGATCAAAAATGCGAGGGTTATATACAAAAACCAAAAGGTGATTTCATCAGCTGTGTGACACAGTCAACTCTGGTTCTGAAACCTTTTTGTTGTGGCCAAGTGAAGTGAGATGTAAGACAAGATCATGTCTTCTGAGAAATGTGAGGCAATGCTACAAACTGTTCATCAATCACTGATTCATGCCAACAAGCTTATTTATCACAGAAAAGTTGGACTTCTGGACTATCAGGATGATACAAATACACCTTCACAAATGAACTTTTGAAGCTTCAAAATTCATCTTAATTTTGAATCAGCTAATTTTGAATTTGACTCAGTCCTGTTAATTTAGTACCAAAAATAAAGGTACATACATGCATTTAGTTTGAATATAATTGTGTGGAACTGTGATTTTTATGATTATTATCAAACTCAAAAATGAAGCACAAATGTTCAATGCCTTCCAAGATGCTACGACATCCAAAATGGCATCCATTTACAAAACTGTTGTTCAACTGTTTATTAACTATGTCTGTATTTTCTTAAACTCTTTCTTACTATTTTAAGTGTGCTTTGTACTCTACAAAAGCCGTTGTGTGTATTTCTCTGTGTCTATCTACTGTATTTCTGTCTTTAAAATGTTGTAAGAAACATTTTCAGTCTTACAAAATTTAGGATAATGAATCTGAAAATTCCTATCTGTTCAATTATAGAAGTGTAATAAGATGGTGCTGTCAGCCCAATATCATATCATGATTTGAAATTAGTGCCAAGATTTCACACATGTTACTAATACAAGATATTTTGAACTCAAGACAAAGTATATGTAATTCTCAAAAGTAAATTTTGAAGAAAGTTTATGACTCAAAATAACAGAAATTATAACTAAGTAACATGGGGAAAAACACATTTTAACTCATTTATTTGCATGAACAGGATTCTTTGTCACGACTATACTCTTCCAGGACACGAGACTGCGTACTGTTGTAGACAGGCACCAACATTTTGGAAGAACTTGCCACCACCAAAATGTCAGTGTCCATCTACCAAACCACAAGACGTCTGTCATCTCCAAGAATATAATCCTGACAGTCATCACCACAGAAGGTTAAAATCTCACAGCACTTGTCAAGTGTTTCAGAAAGACTGAAATTTATGGCTACTGCAGGAACAAAACTGCTCCACTCTGACAGAAACATGATGTGTTCTTAGAAATGAATTCAATGTTTATCAATAACAGAAACACTATTCTTTCTAACTGCATGCAAAACATACTGGATTTTAAAATATGGAAATTGAGAATCTAATTCCATATGGAGAAATTTGGCAACTTCGAGCATTAATGCTGAACGTATTAAAAAGCAGAAAAATACAACCAGAAATGTTAAAAATTATGACAAAATTTAGAAGGTACAAGTTACAACAAATAAGTAGTTATTCATTAAATGCTATATAACAAAATCTCTACATTCAAGATTGCAAATTTCATTTACATCATTACATAGGTCAAATTTTTAAAATGAACATTTTAAAATACATTTTAATATGATCATTATTCACTGCCTCTGTTTACTGAAAAATATGGCACTGCAAGTGCTGATTTGTTCTCCAACGAAAGCAGGTTTTTATGTAAAGCGATTTCTGATCATAGAATTTACAACCTGAGAAATAAATTTAGAAGTATATTTCAATATGAGACTGCTGTAGTACAGGTACTGACACCATGTTGTCTTGTAGACAGATACCAAGATTTTGGAGGGAAATACCACCTCCAACTTCAAGGGCAAAGTAGCAATAGGATCCTCTGACTACATTGTGTCACAACACAGAGGACCACAATCTGAACATGCATCACAGCAAAAACCTCAAAACTCATATACATATACTTTAACATGTTTGAAAGATTGCACGTCACCCTTTCCCTGTAAGTTTAAAGTCTGTTGAAAATAGTTCGATAACAAAATGTACATAGCTGTTTCAATTTGTGGAAACAATTGTCAAGATTCATCTACTTTTGGGTACTGCTCTCACTTCTGACCATGTATTTTATAGACATATTTATAGTTTATTTATAAATAACTTTGTATGGTGTTATGATTCTTTCACATACATTATATGCTGACAATGACAAAATAAATGACTTTCTCGTTACTTAAATTTGATTTTAAATACAAAACAGAGGAAGATACTGTTAAATGGAATAAAAATTAATTAACCTGTATTAGAACACACATGTAATTAACCCTTTAAAGATGAAGGAGACTGCTTTATTTAAAGACCCAGTCCATACCACGCAGAAAACACTTCTCAGCTCGGTTATAAAAACCTATCAGTTTATGGTGTAAGTGGCACAAGTCGCTATTTGTTCTGAGATAAATACAAAATACATAAATACAGTGTGGGCAGAGCATACAATTCTTGAATGTTAAACTCTTGGTCAATCACATAACCAGCAGGCTTTAAAAGGTTAATGTGATGCACAGCTGTAAGCATAGAGGAAGTAAGAAGGGTAAAATTTTCCCCATGCTTAATAAAGCACTATGCCTTGACGACATTAGAGAACTGCACCTACAGCTCCACTCATTCTTTTTGTCATCAGATACAGTTCAGTGACTGCTTCGTGCCCCAGAAAAAAAGATCCCAGTGTCTGTTACCATTAATTATTGAATATGCTGTTACTAACCATATCAGAAAGACTTTCACCAGGCTGACAACATGGCCTGATCTCCCCCATGATAAATTATGACATATAATCTCTGTAAAACATGTTACTAATGAGGTTTACAGCATAACTAAAATTGTGCCAGTTCACAAACTACAACAGTCATTCCAGATGTACTTTGAAAAGCACAAACTGTCAACACATTTCAGGCATAGTCATTTTAAATGTTGTCTTCAGCATCAGCGATCTGATCACAAGTACTGAAATTGAATTATTTTCCCAGAACACTCAAACTGAAAATGGACATGACTGCATAAACATGGATTACTGTGTCATTACTAGCAGGATGATCATGTGCTAATAATGTGCACATAACTGTGATTAGTATATTATGTGTATCTAACAATGCTTTCAACTGATATGCATATATTTGTCATCAAGCAAATTAACAGCTGTAAGATGACCTTCACTGCAGACACTGTAGCAGGTAAAAATTTGATAAATATGCTCATATAAAATATACAAAAACATGTACTTAACTGCTAAACTCACTAAAATTGTTACAGTCATATTATAGCACTGATGAAAGTTAAGTTACATGTTGGTTAAAGCACTGATAAATATTAAGCATGCTGTTCAATAAAACACTGAAGAATATTAAGCACAATGTTGGTTAAAACCATTTTCAATTAAAATAATGGTGGCAGTGCTGTTCCAAGACTTAGGTAAATTGTGCATATTCCTTGTTCTCAGTCGCAAAAACACAGCCAGTTCAAATGGAAAAACATTCCTCCTTCATATGCAAGTTTTTGGTTCATCCAGACAATTGGTGGGATAATTTGGCCATGAAAACTTCAAAAAACTTTCCAACTTGCTCTTCATTAATCATTCTTTTTTTTTTAAAGCTATTTAATCTTAGCAAATGAAAAACTCAATTAAGCCATTACCAAGTATGATCATACTAGTGAGAGTAACACCAGCATGCCACACAGTGTACAACACACCCACATCCTTTTATTTCTGAGGACTACCAGTACAGTGAGTGTGCCTCAAGTGCCTGCCATTAAGAGGGGAGTGTTCTAATCTAGTGACGCAAAGAATGAAACCTACCGAACATCACAATGACTGTACGCATATGATACATATGTTAGGGCAAAAAAATCAATCCCCACAATCACACTGGATCCCAAAAATGCATAATTAACGGGATAAACAAACCAAGAAAAATAAAACAAAAAAAGAAATACACTTTCTATAAGTTCCCATGTAAAACAGACATGTTCACATGTCAATTATGCCAATTACTTCTCTCAATATTAGGAACTGAGGCAGAATTAGTCCTTTGCTCCTACAGCCCCAAGTGGACCTATTAACTTAGATCCTGACATCAGGGAGTAGAGAGCATCAATGGACTGATAATTTACAGGGTGAAACTGAGTGTTGAGATAAACCTGCCCTACCACTACTTTCCCTCCCACAAATCACTTACCTGAAGTATGGCACAGCCTAATTGTATTAGTATACGCACCATCACTATTGTAGCACAAGATAAAGCATTCTCAGTTCCACTGTTAAAGAAGAAACACTGCAACAGCATTTTATAAAGCCTTAATCCATTTCTCAGTCTGCATTACAGTTGGCATATACTGTGTCTTCTGAACACCCACATTGTGCTGCCACATAAGAGATCACGATGCCTTTCAGGCCATTCCCTTGGAGACACTTAAGCGTCATTCCCTGGATCAATGTGCTCACAGTTTGGTAAAGTATTTTTTGCCTGTATTTAAGGGCATCTGTTCATATCAGTGATCTCAACTACACACCACAGGGCACTCAAAAGACTGCAGATATTCTTCAAAAGAATATCTGACTCAAAACAAATGTGATTACTGCCAAATTGTTAAATTTCTGAACATGCTGAAAGCAAAATTGTGTTCAAGTACCATGAAAGCATACAGTGTGAATATTCTACCCAAACCCTTGACCATGAGGTCACCTTACAGAGAGTATGAGTGTACCAACAGTGTGAATAAAACTTGCTACCTCCAACCAATCTCTTAGGAAACAGGTCATTCCAGAACTACAAAAGAAACAGCAAAATGGTTTGGTTCCCCACCTTGCAGAGACAAAAATCCTAAATTCTGAGATGTTCCAATTTTGACATAAATCAGCCCTGGCTGTGCCACAAATTATTCCTGTAATATTACCAAATAACTGTTGTTCTGTCATAATGGTAATAATTCAAAAGCAGGTTTTGTTGACACAGCTCCTCATAAGATGATATGTAGTGGTTTCTTTGTCCTTACAGTGACAAAGATTCTTCTTACTATGAATACAAAAATTTCATTTTCTGACCTTCAGTAAATGGCAAAATTATCTTACCTCCCAAACATAAGGAACTGATTGCATAGAGGGACTTTATATGCACAACGAACAGCTTTAAAAGTTGCCAACTCTTTTTTTTTTTGCAGTAGAATTTGCACAGAGGTTGTTTTATCAGTTATAATAAAATGTTGAGTCCTTTAATACCTCTTTAAATAGCATCAAGTCAACCTTTGCAGCTGCAGTTCAATGAGCAAGTCCCTGAGTTTACTGCACTAAATTAATTTAAAATATCCTGTGGTATACATTAATAATATTCATTCTTCATTCGAAGCAAACCGTAGAACGATTTAAGGCTTCCATCTGTTCATGTAAAGAAGCAGCACCACAGCCTAACCTAAGCACATACTTCAAAAATCTCTAAGGCATGTACAGCTACATGGAGACAGTAGCCAACCAACCCCAGAGATGAATTTAGATGAAAACTGCTGAACAAAAGCTAGAGAAAACTCCTCGAACCTATAAATTCTGTTAGTGTAGTGCCATTGAAAACTGTCCAGAAACCAAATAACAAAATTCTGAGAAACTCAATATATCAGGAAAGCACATGACACACATATACATTAGCAGAGTAAATAGCTTGTTTTATTTTGAAGTCTTAAAATCAATAATTAAGGAACGGCACAATGCCAAGTAAAATCTGTCGTCACTGATAAACAACTGTAGTGACAAAAAACAACATGACACACAGAACTGTGAGGAAGTACTTAAAAAGGAGGAAACGAGACAGGATTAAGCACGGAAAGGAGGAAAACCCAGAAGTGAAATGACATCGACATTGAGCCTCATAATAAAATGTGCATCCAGTGGTTTTCATACTGCTTTTATTGTTGAAGAAAATAAATTAATTTTTATGTTTATTGAATATCCAAAGAACCTTTGCTGGTTCAGAGGCATGAATGACAAATTTCATGCTTACAGCAGAGGCTCTTGGCCCAAATATATAGTCTACATCAGACAATGAAGTTTCACATCATATCTTTCATTTTAAAATAAATATTATACAAGTACTATTTACTAACATAAATAAAAATTACTCTACATACATTATAATTTAATTACTATGCTACCGCACTACTTCTATGGACACTCAGTTATACATAGGACCCTTAAAATGGTTTGTGCTGCATAAAGACGGTGCATAAAAGGCAGGTTTTAACATATTCCATCACAGATGTCAAACAGTACAGAATGTCTGCAAGACTGACTTAGATTCTATATGATAAAATCCTTCTGAAGTCAACATTAAGAATTGCATTTATGAACTTAACAATTCAGACCCAAAATTAAGAACTGAAGTCTTTGGTAAAACAAAGTAACTAAATTAAACATGCTAAGGACTGGAAAAAATGTCACTTATCTTCAAACATAGCACCATATTTAATGCATTTATATAAAGTACAGCTTAGCATATAGGCACTTAGATGTTAAAAAAACTCATGCTTGTAACATGTGTAATAAAGATATTGTCCTCTGCTTATGACATTCTCGGACTTGGTTGCTAATAAGGAATGTAAAATTAATACAAACTGCCATATTTTCTTCTAAAAAGTGAAAACTGAGTTAATTCTTGAAATAGCTGGAGGAAATCCTTACATATTTATTTATATGCAACTGAGG
>Ga0209628_10004116_pt1 | contig 10416 bp, 10 predicted proteins | sample TergutCu122P4_FD_187285 | JGI IMG/M metagenome (GOLD analysis project Ga0209628, IMG submission 187285) | Cubitermes ugandensis P4 segment gut microbial communities from Kakamega Forest, Kenya - Cu122 P4 (SPAdes) (version 2) | ecosystem: Host-associated > Arthropoda: Insects > Digestive system... | reverse complement strand
CCAGCGAGAGGATTCAGTTCTTCTGGGATGTTGTGCCATGTCAATGATAAATATTAACCGACGTTTCGTAGGAGCACAGTGCCTCCATCTTCAAGGTAAGGAAGCCCAAACACTCTCAGATTGAGGGAACCTGAAGATGAAAGCACTAAAGCTTCTCCGAAACGTCTGTGACTACTTACCAGTCAAAGTGGCGTAACATCCCACAAGACTTGAATTTTAATAGACACCAATGTGCGAACCTCATATGCCGCAGGAGAGACACCGTGTTTTCTGAGAGGTAGGTACCCACACGTATTATTTTTTGGCATTCTTGAAGAAGTAAAAAGGAACGTTTTGTGTAGAGACCACATCTACTATCCACCGGTCCGTCTATAAATGACATACCCTTAGCGGATAGACCGTTCTTCGCATGTTCATGAAATACTGTATAATAGTTCCTTACAAAAAGCTGTCGGAGAAGAGCGAGTTTCGTGAAAATCGGCTCGGTGCCAGTCATATCTTACCTACAGGCGTAACAGAATGTTGTAAAGCTGCTTTTACGCGCGTAACGTGGAATCTTTGTCTTCCAGTTTGCTATCCAAAAATGTAAAAATTATGATATACAAAATTATAATTTTTCCTGTTGTTTTGTATGGGTGTGAAACTTGTTCGCTCACATTGAGGGAGGAACATAGGCTGAGGGTATTTGAGAAGAGGGTGTTGAGGAAAATATTTGGGCCTAAGAGAGACGAGGTAACAATGGAGTGGAGAAAATTGCATTATGAGGCGCTTAGAGATCTGTACTCCTCACCCAATATTGTTCGGATTATCAAATGGAGAAGAAAGATGGGCGGGACATGTAGCACTATGGGGGAGAGGAGAGGCTTATACAGGGTTTTGGTGGGGAAACCTGAGGAAAAGAGGCCACTTGGAAGAACCAGGCGTAGTTGGGAGGACAATATTAAGATGGATCTTCAGAAAGTGGGATGTGGGGGCAAGGAGTGGATCGATCTGGCTCAGGATAGGGATAGGTGGGGGCACCTGTGAATGCGGTAATGAACCTTCTGGTTCCATAAAATGCGGGGAATTTCCTGACTAGATGAAAACCGGTTAGCTTCTCAAGAAGGACTCTGCTGCATGGAGTGTGTAAGTGTACGAGTATAGCGTGACACCGCATGGCATTTTGAAAATTCAACACGCTTTGGCAAAATGCGTGCTCTACTTGGGGAAGCGCATCACCTGCAATCTTGCATTTAGAAGAACTACAGGCTCCATATGGCTAAAGATCTCGAGAACGCGTTGAAAGTCCCAACCGTTCTGCAGAAATCAGTTTTTTCTCAGAGGTGAGACTCTACACACTTCATAAGACGAAGTTCGTCACTCCATCCGCTTGTCTGCCCTTCCTCAAATAATAGCTTTGATTTCAGTTAAACCCCACAGGACTTTACACGATTGTTAGTTTCGTAATTACGTAAGTTGCGACAGCTTTGTCTTTCTTTCGAAGCTCAGCCCCGTTGCAGTGGTTCAATAATTTCACGCTTTTGAGAAAAACCGAATGTTTACTACCAGGCCACAATGCAATGCTGCATCCGGTAAACACAGATTTGAAGATTACCGTATTTTAGAATGTGATGCCTTGCAGTTTACTGGACAGGTAGCAAAGTTTCGGAGACGCCTTTTTCCCCCATCTTTAAACACTCACGGACGAATCCAGTCCGTAACCTAATATGGTATATTATTCCCGACATCTATTTTACCATTACTAACCCCAGATATATGCATACTGTTCATAATGTTCGTGTCATGTAGCTTGTTAGTACATATTTAATCACTAAAAGCATCCACTGGGGCTCATCCGGCTTCCTAAGGATCTTTCCCTGGAGGTAAGGCTACCCAGGAGTGAGCCTAATCACTTAGCTCTGTCTAGCACCGAGGTAAAGAATGCATGGAACCACACGTAAACACAGCCTATGTTTAATACCGTGGTGCTTAATGACATGCAGAAACGTTAGTATGTGAAATTTGGGGTTCTGACGAGAGTGACATGAAGATTACCATCTTCTGGGATAAATGGTTATTGTTTTGCTGGTTACTACACCACTTCTTGTGAATGACGTTGGTGTTCAATTTGTTCAGGCTCCAGTGAGCCTGCGTTAATACTTCGGCATCTACACAGGTCCGTGTCTGGTGTACTAACATTTTAAGTTCATTTTGTTTTCTTATTCAATTCTTATTAAATGAAACCCAACACAAGACTCACTGAGCCTTCCCCGGCGGTGCCACTGCTGGCGGTAAATCACAGACAGCAGTCACCTGAAACATATCCAACTAGAGGTAAATAGTTTCCGATTTTTAAAATCTCTGTAAGTTTCTCAGAACTGTATCACGTCAGCAAGAGGTATGTGGGCCCCACAATATCGAACATTTAACTCAATCGACCCATCACCAAGATGCGCCAGCGACACTCCGGCCTTGCACAAGGTGGCAGTACTGTGCTACGCACGAAGCGCCTTTACAAAATATGAGGTTCTCACTGCGGGAAAGATTGTTCTTGCGATTCTGGGTAATAACCGGGGCCCAGTACGAAGTGCAGGTAAAGTTTTGCATGCCGAAATGCCGTCATGAGTTGTGTTTTAAAGGCAGCAACGTCGAACATAGACGACTGTTATTAAAAATCTAATAAAGTTTAAAAGTTTGAAACTTTCAAAGTACGTTTATCGACCGTTTAAACGAAAAGAAAACAACATCTGATTAAAGACTAAAAATCTCTGCTCTTTACTACAGAATATGTTTGTGTTCCCTGTGGTACAGTGAACAGCGATATTTTCCCTAAATTGCATTAACCCGTTGGTCTTTGTAATCACGGCGATGTATTTACTATCAGGTGGTAACTGAAAGTCTATACATAATTAGACTGACGTAAGGCTTTAAGGATTTAAGGTATTACACACATTTCCCTGAATCTAATTAGGTTTCGTTAGCATTAACGAACATTAATATCCCTTTATCCTGAGACAAAGTAAGATGTCTCTTATTCTAAGATGCTGAACGGTGTCAGTGAGTAGTTTGTTACCGGACAAGACGTACAAGAAGAATTCTTAGACACCTTGACCCTTATAGACGCGACCGACATGGTGTCATGAAACGTAGATAATAAACTATCCACTGATTCTGCGCAGCGTCGCACAAGATCGAAGACCTCAACCATACCGCGGTGAAAGCCTTAAAAAAAATAAAGGATTTTAAATTTCTCCTTGCAGTAGCCCATGGGTATATACACGCACAGAGATCAACACCACACAGACAGAAGAGAAAAGATTATACGCATTAAACCTGTATACACAATTGCAGAACTAGATCGCTTCATTTGCAGTATTAACGAAAAACGGAATCGTACAGAATATTCAGGCTTGGTGGTACTGTATCGTCCTCAGGGAAATACGACGATCTGTACAGCAAATGACGAGCTGGCCGGACAGGATTTAGGAATCGGAACCGACTAATAGGAATCCAAACCGTCTAGCTGTTACTGAAGATGACTGATAATAATGATAATGGTGGTGATGACAATTTCCGAGCTGTAAATCCCGTACGGAAAGACAGTACTTAAATCTATATCAGACACTTCAAACAAAATCTCTTCCAAATACCGCACACAATTATAATTGGACATGTCAATAATACCCCAAACATGCATCAATCTGCCTCGTGCATCACTTTGCGGCCAGTTACTGCAGTCCTCTGGGGGGCCTCGCCATTCTCGGATAACACACCACCAGCCATGATTAGCTGTTAGTTTATGTAACAGCACCAGCATAAACCCAGTCAGTTTTTCTGCTACATACGGCAGTTAATTCTCACGTGAAAGATGTACAGTTTGTGATATAATAAACAGGTATGCCCATAATTATACGACAAATAAGCCCCTGTTTAAAGAGTGCAACACAGTACCCGTTCTGCGTCCGCGATATGGTTGTTTTCTTGTCAATAACTCGATATTTAGCGGGTAGAGCTTCCTACAGACAGAATACATTAAGATGGGATGAACTGGGCCGGCTTTTGAATCGGACCAGTTTTGAAATTTGTTTCCTGTAACAGAACCTCGATGCACTCAAATTTTACGCTACTATCCAGTGCAGCATTGGTTGAAGTTGGCAGGAAACGTATGATTTTTCAGCTGCAAATAACCAAACAAAACAGCTGTGCGTAAGATAAACCGGGGAAAAATTCTGTGTTTTAAGTTTGTACCACATTCGACGGAGTAGTTTACTGAATTTTTCGTCCCGATTCCGAAAGACTTATGCTTGATAATTAACAACAGAAAATGCCTTGACCTCTCACAGATTATCACCTCCTATGTCACCAGTACATAACGCTAAGTGTTGAAAATTAAACTCTTGCATTTTCTGTACACATGCAGCCATTGTTTATGCTCCCAAATCGTTATATTCGTTTTATATGAAGTACCCCGCATTAGTAAGAAAGACACAGACGTCATGGTTGGGAAATCATAACGCAGATAAGATTTCAAAACTTTTCGGAGGGAATGAGTCAGCAACGTGCTGCAATCCTGTTCAGAATCTCCCTCACTATTCACTTTGAAAAAGGGTGCACTGTATTTGGGCAGGTACTTAAGGAACAGAGGAAGACAACCCGTATCTGTTAAGGATCAAGCAAAGTGTTAGTATGGAGAATTCTGAAATTATATGCATGCGAATTTCGAACATATAAAGTTATTGCCAGAAAGTTTGCCTTCAGATCTGCACAGTCAAATGGAATAAACCATAAGTTCTCAGTAATTAAGAAAATGGCAGAACCTGGCTGACTCAAGAATTCCGAAAACCAACCCAACTTCGAGTATTGTTTTCTTCCTGGAAGAATTGTTTTCCTTCGTTTCTGATGAGATGGCACTAAGTCTTCACAAGATATTGACCTTGATAAAAGTCTTGACGTTTCAGCTGGCGCTTTTGGTGAGTCTGGGGAATTTTTCACAGACCGATTTTAGCCAGTTGTTGGGAGTTGGATGGTGGTGGTTGAGCGGGACAGGGAGCATACTGTAGAAATGAATGACGGCGATAAAGTATGCTATCTGGAAATGCTGTAAATTTAGAAGCAATTATGTTCATCTCTGCGGAGAAAAGGGGACATATGACGAAGATGTAACAAAAAAGAGAAAGCGGAATCGAGACACACTGAGGTCAGCAGGTATCAACAAGACGACACATCTTCAGGCTCAGAGACAGAGTGCACAAATATGGCAGTGAAGATACTTACGTATTCTGTGAATTCTGGACCGTTAAATAGTCGGACATCACTGCAGAAAAAATGGGCAACTGGAGGTTCAATGCAAAGGGAAAGCAGATAAACTGTATCGTGAGAGCTGGGTTAGTGCTCTGGGAAAGAAAACGCGTCTTTGCGGAAGATATGCTCACAAGAAACGAAACAGAGTGAAACTTACTTACTTACTTACTTACTTACTCCATGGAGCAGAGTCCTTCTTAAGAAGCTAACTGGGTCTGCAGCTAGTCAAGAATTCCCCGCATTTTTGGAACCCGAAGATTCATCACCGTACTCACAAGTGCCCGCCACCTGTCCCTATCCTGAGCCAACTCACAGAGTGAAACTACTATGATATTTGTAAATATTCCAGCTTCTGTTTTGATATGTAATTTAACTTTGTAAATTACGTGTTTTTATTGTTATGTTTATATATTCTTATTGTTATGTATGTTCTGTTCTGTGTATTCTGTTTCATTGTGTTGTTCTGAGCATTGTTTGTGTGTAAATGTGTACTGTATTACTGCCACCGGGTTTCAATATAATCATATCATATCAAATACATAATGATAATTCAGTTAACGTACAGACACGATTCGTCAATCAACCCCATTCATCCAAGTTGATTAGGGTGAACAGGTTGATGCAGTGGTGAATTTCAAACGGGTCTTACTCAGAAGTGTTTACAATTAGATTCTTTAATTATATGAATTGCAGCTCAAGGATAAGAACGGAGAAATATGCATAGCGATGATTAGTGCACAGTAATCTGCTGTTTGAGACTAAACGTTTTCTCGTTCCAGGCACCCTACCTAACCTGAACAATGGCATGAAGCAAGTGAAGTTTACCCATCTAATTACAAAGAAAATGCAGGTAATGGCGAATCGAATCGCATACAGCTTACGCAATGCTACTTGCACTTGCGTAAACAGCAGTGGCTCGCAGTATATACTGGCAACAGTGCCAGTGACATTTCGTAATGCCTTCTTCATATGTCCTGTCCTGTTAGGTCCCGCAGTTGGAAATAGAAAGGTTATAAACTCGCACACACGCACACACATGTATATAATCCAAAATTCAGAGAAACCTGCCACATAACGATCGAAGCCACGAACAGGACCAGGTCCATTACAGAGCCACTATAAGTTTTATTCTGCTTCCAGGAAAATACTAAAATATAAGTAAAGACTGACAAGCTGGAGGTCTTTTATCTAGACAAAATTTCGCTGTCTGTCATAAAATCTTGAGGTTCAGTACCATGTTCACAACAGCCCGCTATTCTACCCGACCATGAGCCAGATGAATCTAATTCACATCCAAGTACTCTACTGTTATATCCATTTTAACATTGCCTTTCCGTTTATACGTAAGAATCCCAAGCAGTCTCTTCCATTCAGGTTTTCATCTTTGCCACTCATGTTACACTGTCAGTTCATCTCATCCTCCTTGATATGAACACCTTCACAATGTTTGAAGAAGAGTACGCATTATGAAGTTCCTCAACACTCAATTTCCTCCTTCGTCTTGTTACGATCTTTCCCTAAGTTCCAAAGTCCCTGAACACTCTGTATTCCAACACGTTCAGCTTGTGTTTTACCCTTCCACGCCCACAGGAAGCAAACCGTAGAAGTAAATATCACACGAACTAATGAAAAAATAGGAGATAGTCTGCATATACATGGCAGAATAAATTAAACAATGAAGAAAAATGTTAGGAGTAAAATGAGAAAAGATGTTGTGTGACCAATATAAACTCCATAAGTATGTAATGGAAGTGAAACTTGGGTTATGAAAGAAAAATGAAATGAAATGTCTCAGGACAATACCAGGTGCAAGCAACTTCACTACAGTAAATACAAAATGAGAAATACAAGCAAGAGGTAACTGGTAGAAGTAATGAATATCACCTGAACCAGAAACACAGTCGAAATAGGACGATCAGAATTAGCATCTTCTGCAGTCTATAGTGTAAGTACTGGTGTGATGATGTGAATGAGTAATGGTGTCACATACGAGTGGCCACGGAGCTCGAGTCTCCGTGGCAACTATACAAAAATCAGAGTTAAGACAGCACCAGCAGACAGAAGCACTGACATCGCAATCCGAGTTACTTGCAAGGCTACCACACTGCGTGAAAGAGTGACTGAGTCAGACGCGGGTTTACACGGTTATCAAGTTGGCATGATTATGCCAGAGTTTGGACTGGGTGTGTGCGTGTGTGTGAGACGTTCACAACACCGGTTTCTAGGATTGCGGTACAGATTGGTTGATAAATGACGTAACTAACTGGAAGATCTGCGTGAATCAAGAAAGGGGGTATGGGTTAAGGCATGAATATTATGTCACTCCGTCACATGATGGGGTCATTTCTAGTAATTTGTATAATTCCTAAGGATACACAAACGTCGGAAATGCCAGAAGTAGATTAGTTTTAAAATTTCTGAACAACGGTACACACACGTAGCGCCCAGTCCTTGAAATATAAAGAAGATGAAGAGGAATATAAACCAATACGGTAACTGTATTAACTGGACTGCAGTTCGCAAGAGAAACATATGACTAGCACTAGCACTAACACTAGCACTAGCAATGCAGTTCGTATGAGGAATTTTCGACTAAAACACTTCCAATATATATATATATATACATATATATATACACATATATATATACACACACACACACACACACACATAATGTGTGTGTTTTACACCATATTTTTCGTCCATTTAATTTATCCATCAATTCACAAGTTTGTGCTTCAAAACACTTGCCTCCATCTAGTCTTCCTAAAAAATATATATGCAAACCGAGAGGTACATTTTATTATTTGCATTCATTTGATGTTGCGTAACTGCATCTATTTCGAGTGTTCAACAGCCTCATAACATGACAAGTCGGTTTATTGTTGACAGCGAAAGACAGCTGGTCACTGTGTTTCTCTGAGTGGTGCAGCCAAATTCATCCACATTCCGTTGCAATTAAGCACGCGGTTTGGCACTCGCATGTCACGTCGAGAATGCACGTTACGTGAATATAATCGCTTTTATTTAGTCTCAGAAACACCGCGCAAAGCTAATCAGTAACCCTTGTTAAGCAGCTGTTGTATTAAGACATGTCCACATAAACTTAAATTACTGTTGTCTGGAAACTGCGTGATAATTCAGACCATCGACGGACATTAGGAAAAGGTTATCAGGAAGACAACAGCCAGACGGGGCAAAAACACTCAGGTTCGTCTACTTTTATCTTCTTCGTAGCACGCTAAGTTTCATGAACTAATGTCATGAAAATACATCAACAGGTGCTGCAGTAACCAGGTTGATTCCACTGTCGTGCTTGGTGTAATAATCATGGAGACACACATCAGTACCACTGCTTTTTTAGACTGAGGTTTTTCACTGACACCAAATACTCTTGAGGGTGGATACTAACATTTCGAAGGAATATACTGACGCCATCTTCAAAACGTTATGTGAGGCCAGAGATACTTAAATTTAAAAATAACGAAAAAAATGGTCATATGTTCCCAATATCATCTTCGACAATGAAGGAAGCGAAACAAATGCAGATCCACTGTCAACAAATATTGATTATGTGAGCTACGAAACCAAGAAACAATACTCTACACAAATTAATACCTTATTTTAAGACGCTTTCACACGATACATCAAATTACGTTTATATCAAAATATACCTAGCATTTATATAAGAGAAAAAGTTAAAAAGTATTAAAAACAAATGGCGTTCGGATCATACAACATTCGTCTCCTACGAATATAACGCAAAAAGTGATGACAATGAATACAGACAGATGCACGCTAAGCTTGCATCATGCACAATGTATTTTATTTTTGTTTTTGCTCTTGTCGGCAACTATGTGCAGTCTCATGTTTCAAACGAACTCGCTGTTCTAGCTGCCTAGTTGTCAAACTCCCAACTAATGAAAACCGTGAGCATCCGAGGAGAGAAACTGCCTCACGCCTTTCAACGTATATGTTTCAGCAGTGGCTGTAATTAACATCATTCAGAGAGATATCCGCAAAAACGGCCATGAGTCACAACTCTGTGTGTGTGTGTGTGTATCTGTGTGTGTATCTGTGTGTGTGTGTGTCTTTTATACAGAGGGTAGTGCAGTGTGTCATAGTTCAGGTGGTTGAGGAGCTGTCTTTTGAACCAGGGCCCTCCGGTTCATTCACGGGGTAACTTTGTATGAGGTGTGTGGTGGACAAGTGGCACTGGAGCAGGATTTTATCCGAGATTATTCGGTTTCCACCTGCTGATCACAATTCCACCACTACCTCATACCATCAATCACTGTACGACAGTCCCGCCAGACAGCACATTACCACCTCACAGGCACAATATTTTGAGCTGTCATTTGTCTGCTCGGCACTACGCTGGACACACATGACGCAAGTGAACCATGAAGCAGAATGCGCTGACATTTACGACATGTGTACAGGCACTACGTTGCCTATAACCCGTTAATACTTGCAGGATTAACCACAATCACATAACAGACTATTTGCACTTCAAATACACTGGTTCGAACAAGATAATTTTCTCAGCCCACGAAACATGACAGAAATTGTCAATGTGGGGTTTAACTATAGGCTACATGTAACGAAAACTATTTTCGAAATTATAATATTACACACTCAATTCAGTTTTACGGACTTCAAACACCGAACGAAGACGTCCAGCCATTAGCACTCCTGCTTCGTATTCCGTAGGCTCCAGATTCAATTATCGGCCCGAAGACCTCCTGTCCTGAGGCTTCTCGTGATTTTCCCTACTCCCCCCAGGCAAATGACCGAAAAGTACCTCAAATTAGGCCAAGACCGTTTCATTCCACATCCCTTGCAGTTCATTAATGTATCGTTCTACCACTGGACATTATGTAGTCTCAGCTACTAACAGTATCGTTAAATAAACGGCGAATAAATAAATAAATACAATAAGTAATTAAACTACTACCACATACGGGTTAAATCCTTCTGCAATTCTCTGATTTACAAGCGCACCTTTCTATTATACAGGGTGTCACAGGAGGAACGGACCAAACTTCGGGAGAGTGTTCCTTATGTTAAACTATACCGATATAACCCAAAACACCTATATCCAAAGTTGAACGGTTACGGAGATAATGGCCAGAG
>Ga0209628_10004115_pt1 | contig 10417 bp, 7 predicted proteins | sample TergutCu122P4_FD_187285 | JGI IMG/M metagenome (GOLD analysis project Ga0209628, IMG submission 187285) | Cubitermes ugandensis P4 segment gut microbial communities from Kakamega Forest, Kenya - Cu122 P4 (SPAdes) (version 2) | ecosystem: Host-associated > Arthropoda: Insects > Digestive system >... | reverse complement strand
CTTGTGAATACTGTTATGAACTTACGGGTTTCATGGGGTCTTGTGAATACTGTTATGAACTTACGGGTTTCATGGGGTCTTGTGAATACTGTTATGAACTTACGGGTTTCATTGCAATGCAGGGAATTATTTGATGGCAGAGAGCCTATTAGCTTCTTAGGAAGACTTGTGCTTCATGGACTTAGCGTAAAATACGGAGACTTTTTGGTTAAAAAATGTGCCGGTACGCACTTCTTCCTAACAAATGGAAGGTGCCGTTATTCACTCATTGACTGCCGGCAATGATGAAAACTTCCCTTGCCTTCATATTTCAAAGTTCACCTTAAAACAGGCCACGACAGTTCAGAGAGAGGAGCAGAGGTATAACTCTACTTTTTCTTTAACCTTAGCGCTAGATGGGGACGGATGGTCAACGCCACGACTCAGCAGCTTTACGCCCGGGAACGAGAGGCGGTACCTATTGTACAGGAGGCTGGGTGGGTCCAGGGCTAGTCTGGAGTGGTGAGAAAAATTTCGTCCCCACCGGAATTCGATCCTCGGACCGTCCATCCTGTAGCGAGACGCTATACCGACAGCGCTATCCCGGCCCGTCTGCGTATTATAAGTAATAAAAACACTATTGGTTGATGCAGTTGTGTAACATTGCGATGATATTTTTGGAATAAAAGCGACAAATAACATACATTTCTCGCAAGTTATTAATTTATAATATTTATCTAATGTGTCATCGTCAATAAATGTGCCTGTAAGTCGTACCGCTGCGTACCGTCACAATCATCCAGTCTCCTGTGAGGACTTGCCATTAAGAAGCCTTGTAGGGGGATCAGATCTATCGAATGGGCCGAATAGAGTAGGGTTTGTACTTTTTTGTTTATTGTATGATGACGGAAGCAGACGCACCATCAGGTATGATGTGATGTAACGAAGAATTAGACGAAAAGAAAGGTCAAATATATGTGTCACCATTTGCTATATACCGCTCATTGGCGACAAGAGTGTCACAACTCAAAATTTGGTATTTTTTGAGTTATTGGTATAAACAGAAACGTTTGCAGATGCACTTTTAACAGGTACAGTGTCATAACGCAGTTTGTAAAACTCGCCCCTAAAGAGCAGTTGTGTCATCGTTGCATTCATAGAAAAGTATAGCACTTCAAAATCTTTAAACGTTTCTCCTGAAAAATCACTAATTTTGAGTTGTGACACTGTTGTCGCAAATGAGCGATATGTTTTCATTTTTGTTTTGGAGTGTGGAGTGAAAACCTGGGTAACTATCTATTGAACGTACAGTAGGCTTGGCATTAAAAAAAAAAAGTGTGTGTGTGTGTGTATATATATATATATATACATACATACACACACACACACACACGTACAAGAATTTGTTTTATATATATATATATATATACAGTATCTGTGGCCACATATGGAGGCAAAGACATTGAACGTATGTTTATGACGACTACACGACCTGTATAGATATCCCTCTCAATGACCAATTTTCTGTTATGTACGCATAGTACTGCATTGTTAATAATTAAAAGCCCGGCATCGAATCCTAGTGTCCCTCCTTTAAAGGAGAAAGTTAATTTTGTTTGTGTGGATGTTATAAAACGTCAGCAAATTTGAGTCCCTACGCAACACTGTGTTGTCACTCAAATACAGAAAAAAGATGAAATACAAACAGCCAAGAAGGCCAGAAATTTTTTTTAGATCTAAATTTTGTGAAGATGATGGAGCCAATATAATTTCTTGGCGATATCGCCCAGAAACCTGCTGCAGATTTAAATCAGGGCAAGGAATAAATGGACAGAGGACCATTGTTTTATTTTATTTTCCCAGGCAGGGATCAAATTACGTAAGAAGAAAATTACCCCATATGAAAGATTCAGTGTGTGTTATATAGAACTAACACCAACGCAACAACGTTTGTAGTGGAACTGAACAAAGATATGTGGTAACGGCGTGAAGGAATGTTGCCCATCCTCCACATCGCATTATATATTTTCGTGATGGACCAGATGGCATCTAACCTCTAGGACGGGACGTGAGGAGATTTGAGAAACGTGTTATAACATTTACATATTATGAGTGGCTTATAATAAATTTATTTAACCACCTCTCCGTGATGGATTTGCCCTTTTCAAGAGGGTACTAAAATAACCTACTCATCTCCTTCCGCGTCTGACACAAACACAAAGCATGTGAAGTCGTCACAATCACTCCACAATGAATTCAACTATTTTTAATTGTTTGAAAGGACTACGCCAAGCATAAAAATTGGAAACCTGCTATATAAATGTCAGGGCATACAGAAGCAATCTATCATCTGAATTCTCTTATTGTCCTCGATGTCTTGTGCCTTGACTAAAGCCACCATAAGAATTCTTACCTTGTCTCGCATCTGCATTACGTCACGACATTTTACATATTTTGTTACGTGGGAGCCATAATTTTATGTTTTTTTTCTGGGTACAGCTATATAAAATAAGGTGGAAAAATGGTCTTCGATTCCGGGAACCAAGTGTTACAAATCGAGTTCAAGTTGTCAGCCCCTACTTCTCTTTATGTCGGGGAGGGGGTGGGGGGCAGGCACATATATTCCAAAAGCTATAAGCCACCTCAAAATTTTAGGCGCCAGAAAAGTGGCAAGAAGCAGTTCCATACTGGACCCACAAACATTAGGCGTCACTGTACAAAATTCAGTCGCCACGGCGATCTGGCGCCCGGGATTTGTGCACCCCTGCTTCATGTAATTTCCTTCTAAGGCCGTTAGGTATCACATGCAACAACAAAAAAATATATGAATAGGTTTTAAAACTGTATCCATATTATAGAAAGAGTAAATGAAGTACTTATACAATCAACATATAGCTGTTGTAAGGATCCAGTTTTGATATCGACATTGTAGTTAAATCCACATATTTTAGAAAGACAGTATGAAATAAAAACTACATTTAACGGATAAACAAAGAATCGGTTGAGTGTGCTGAATTCAGTTCAGAAAATTTTGTTTTCCCATTTGTTTCTTATTATGTAAAATTTGTCCCTCACGCTAAGGGAACAACATGAATTGTTGGTATTTGAGAACATGGTGCTGGGGAGAAAATTTGGAAGCAAAGAGGTTCGATAATGCAGAAAAATGAGGACGTTATAATTTTTAATATTTACGGAATGTTGTCGGTTGGATGATATTAAAGAAATAACACAGGAGAGAAACACAGAATTTCGTTCGGAAAATCCGTTATAGCGAATTTGCTATACCGGCTCAGGTACAACTGTAGTACGACTCGGTCATCACATTGTCCTTTGTGAAGTGAGAAGGCAGTTATATAGCTAGGGTGAATAAGATGACTGTTATAGGCAATGATGTTCTGCAGAAAACCTTCTGAATTAAATATTACATTTGCTAGTCTCCATTCAGTGTTGCAGTGCAGTGAGGATGTTTCTGACTTCTGTCTGCGATGCACGCCGTTCAAGTCTTAACCACAGCCAAAGGCCGTCCTTACTGAAAATTTCTGCAGGCTGTCAGATGCTGGGTTCACAACCCGGTAAAGCAGTGGTGTAGCTAGGGATGGAGTGGTGCAGCCGCCTAGGGCGGCAAAATTGATATTTTAAATGAGAGTTTACTTTGCTCAACAGATTTTAAATTATTATGCTCAATAAAAGGAAATTCAATTAATAACTGTGATTTATTTTAAGTTTGTAATTTGTCAGGGGTGGCCAATGTGATTACTCGCCCTGGGCGCCATTAAACCTAGCTGCACCACTGTGCTGAAAAACTCTACATCCCAAGAGATTTGTTTTGAAACAGATGACTATGGAGATTACAGCCATCTGAGTTGTGATGCAGTAAGTAGTCTGATGGAGACCCACATAATTTGGAGAAATCTGCTGCCTCATTCGCATTTGATACTACAGTATTTTTTATATATGTGGCACCACTTTAGGGAAAATATCTATGTAAACATGGGTAATTAGAAGCTTCATCTTTATGACCCACTTTATTTGGGAAGAAGAAGGATACAAGATACAGCAAAAACATGTTCTATGCACTGGAAATTATTTACACATTGCTGTGTCCTACATTAAATTTAAGATTTGACAACAAATTACTAAAAAAAAAAGTGCACAAGGTTTTGTCCTTACGCTTTCACGCAGCCCCTTGCATGTCTCACCAATTGTCACACATGCTCAGAAATCCCAGGCATGTTACAAATCAGTTTCCACACATCCTGTACCATTTACTGTAGTTCCACCACACTGTTACCTGCTGTAGCAAACACAATACTTTTAAGTTTGCCCCATAAATATAAATCCAGCAGCTTTAAGTCAGGTGATATGGTGGGCCATGCAAGTAGTTTTCCTTATACTCTGGATATTTTCATCAAACACGTTTCAAAATGGTTACTAAAATGATGTGAAGCATCAGCATACATGAACCACATGCACATCCTTTGTCTGTAGGGCAATATCCTGCAGTAGCTGTGATAACGGTGCTGAGTAAATGTCATAAAAAACAGCCCGTCATCCTGGACTGGAAAATGAGGACCTAGTAATGCAGGGCTGGCGAACCCATGGCACATGGAAACATCTCTTTGGCACATAGCATTCACTGCTGTACCAATTTTCTATTGCTTTTACCACACCAGCATCTCCATAGTGTGAAGAATGTGTGTAAATATACACATATCTGCCTGCGTAGAGAACGTGTGAGTCACCGCTGCTACCATATAATACTGCGAGGGAAACATTTTTACACAAATCGGGAATGGTGTAAAGTGTTGACTGGATATTTATCATTTGGATGCCAACCTGGGAGTGACTGGGTGAATACATGACAATGGACAAAACATTTTGCAATCTTCTTTTCCAACAGGATATAGTTAACACCCCCCGTTACTTCCAAATGTTCTTCCTTATTACATTTCTGGACAAAGCCTTTATTAAAAATATAATAATTATACTATGCATTAACCATACAATTATAATATGCATTAATGATAATAATTCAGTAATTAATAATATTTATGGAAGATATGAAGACCATATTTTGTTCTTCCAAATTCCCATGGGCATGTGAACGGATTTCTTCAGAATTTGTAGAAAATTTGGGCATGTGCCCTTAGAAAGGTTCGCCAGCCTTCAGCAGTGTATTTTCCATTACCACCTACTGACTGAAATCTGTTTGCTGGTTTCACAAGTTCTGCAGCAGCAATCCTCTGCAGTCAGCAACATAATTTTGGATTCAGTCTTCCACTTCTTGTGTCTGGACTGTATGTCACCCTGCTTATTCTGCTGCCACAAACCCTTATGTCCCTCATTCCCTGCAGCAGTGACCAATGCTCATAAAGTTTTATCCATCTGGAATATGGCAACAGTAAATGCATCCTGGTCAATATGACATGCTACAATTCAATGGCAACAGGCATGGCCAAACATGATGTGCAGCAACTGTATCCATGAATGTGTATTTGCCAAAAATATTTAGCATGGAACAACTGGATATACACAGAAGTAATGTCACTTCATACTGCATATTGACAGAGGGAAATCTGCATAGCTGGGATTTCTCCTGCACTTGCTTGGCACTTCTCTTTTAAAAGGGCCACAACTTGAAAATAAAACATCCAAGAACTCATGCTTGCAACACAGACTTGTTTTGCTGCTTCTGTAAATCAAATAATCCCCTAAGGTGGAACATCAGGGATATTAAACTTGTATAAAAAACACTTCACATATTTATATTTTATTTTAAAAATAATTAATATTTCTCATCTTGCAAAACATACAAGTAAAAACCATACCAACTATATACAAATGTTTTAAAAATGTAAAATTAAAAAGGTTTTTAACAAACATGTATGTAAAACACAAACTGCATTTGGCATGGTTCAAGGACGGATTACATGCATCATGAACACTAAAGGTTGTAATATATTAAACACATGTAGCAACATTTCAAAAAAAGATTATTGTACTCCAAAAAAAGGCATAACTGCCCTGTACATATCTTCAATTATGACATTTGATGTTCTCATAGCAGTGAGTATTAGTACCATGGTATTCTTTAAAGTTCATTTTATACAAACAACAGCCACATGGACCAACAGATTTGCATAACACAGTGTTTCTGAAACTGTGATCTGCTAACAACTGCAGGAATGTGTGTAAATCAAGGGTTTCCCATTAAAAAGTCAAAACTTTTTCTACACCAGAATGATGTCTGCAAGGAAGATTTGGTGATGACAAGTCAAGATAAACAGACCCAGGATTCTAATTTCGACCTTCAGCCAGATTTTCATGCTCTACCCTCTAACGCAAGTAAATCTTTGGGAATTTGAACAATATGAGACCACTCACCCACCAGTTTAGAGCTGTTGGAGACAATCACTTCATCATTCTATTGTGAGAATAACAGAATCTGCATTATGAGTGTCACTGCCCACTCAAAAACACATTCTCTGTCCTTGCCTATGTGGACAAGGTTCAGCAAGGTCTACACATAACATACATTGGGACACTAGACAAACAAGAACAAACATTATCTTAGACATCACCAGCTGCCTCAGTTGACATACTTCCAGAGCTAGCACTCTGTTTCTGGTCAGCATTAAGACTGGCATTTTCCTTTTCCATTACATAAGCAACACCCAATATGGTCTAGTGGTCTATGTGCATGATCAGTGCTGGGGGCATTAGGATTCAAATTTAACTGCCACTGTCACTAATATTGTGTAGGCAGATCAGATGACAGCAATCATAAAAAATACTTGTATAACAAATCACCAACTGTCACAACCTTTCTGAAAATCATCACATTTTTATGCATGACATCATGAAATCACTTGGCTCAGGGCAAGATGTAGTGCCAAAGTCTGTAACATGGTAACAAACCTCTAGGTTCCACAAAATGCAGGCACTTTCTTGATTGGCTAAGCACAAGTTACCTGCTTTGTTCAACATCACTGGTCAGCGTCAACACAGAAGGATGAAATTTGGAATACCCAGTTCAGGTAGTACTGTGTATGAGGTGAAGTTTCTGTTTTGCCCTTCACGATTCACTGAATATATTCACACCAAAATACTTTATATAAGCTATGTCTTCCAAAGAAAACTATCCTAATAAAAGCACAGATTTTACACAGACCTGTCACCAAACAAAACATCAAGACTTACAGTGAATACAGTTACATCACTGCACAAAAGTGTACAGTCAGCATGTTGGTGCCACTGGTGACAGAGAATTAAAACAGGAAGATGCCCATTCAAAATTTCACAAAAATAAACAAATACTGCTATAATATTAATATCAAACTTGAAATATGAGATATAACACACACCACATTAAGAAATTGCCTCAATAAATGCTGTATCTACTTAACAGACCTTTGACCAGATAGATTCAGGATCTGGCACTAGTTAATTATAACACACCTTGTACCTCAACAGTTTATACAGATGTCATGCTGGAAATGTTAAAGGTGTGGTGTAGAGGTAACACTGTCCTTATGCCTGAGTATCATGATATGAAGACATGTAGAAGAAATGGAGGTAAAGGACCATACACCTTAATCATTGCATTAGACAGAAATGAATAATGACCTTCACCATTTGGTTTACCCCAGGGAAAACTCCCATACCAATCTAACAGAGGCACTGTAAATGTGGTAGAGATGAGAAAATTCTACGTCTCTATAGAATAAACTATGCTGGCCCAATACTGTTCAATATATGATTTAAAAAAGACATGGAGTGTGTTCATCGTGAGTATGATATTCCTACCGAGCTGATAATGCTACTTCATTAAAGTATCATTAGGAGACACATATATGTGGGAAGAACATGCAGTTATCACCCTACTTTGCTTCTGGAAACTGTACAAACTGGGAACTGAATAAACCCAATAAGAATAACAACAATGTGTACACATGATGAAGTTAATGGTAAGCTCTAGAACTAAACAGTTTTCAAGGTCTTGTGATGCAACATGAAATAATGTTTAGGGATTGCCCTGCAATCCATTAATCATTAGCAAATTCATGGTTGTATCAAAGTGTTATACCAAATACCATAACAATTTTTTTGAGTATGTTAATGCATTTACTGCTAATTATGGCAGAAGCTGTACCAAGAATACCACCCCAGCATAAAAGATAACTCAGTATGAATGAGATATTGATTTTCCAACCTGCACACACACACACGCACGCACGCGGCAACACACACACACAAAAGCTTAAGAACTGTCATTCTGCTGTTACATGGCAGAGTTTCCAACAGTTATGGATAGTAGCCAGGGGTGAAATCTGCGCTCTTCAGCGATATTACACGGCATATAGTGGTACAGGGCCAAGAATTCCAAGACAAAAGCTTTTATCTTGGATAGCTTGACTGTTGAAGATGCAACTGATTGTCTCAACATGGCAGTAAGGAATTACCACTACAAGCTCTGTAATATCCCACAAAAGTGCATATCTCATCTACTTCGCTGTGGAAGCCTGAAATCACACAACACTCAGAGTTTTTGTTACTTATGGTTGGCACAAGGTGACAGCAATAAACTGCAGTGAGAAGTACCTACACTTCACTTGGCAATGAAGTCTTTGACTCCTAACCAATTACAAATAAGGTAGCAGCAACAGTTATTCTATCAAAAACTATTCAAGTTCACAGTGTGCATGTCCCTCGTGTGCCATAACAGGTAAGAGTAGCTCAGTGGAACAATCATGTGTGGAAACTACCTAGATTCCAGAGATGGCAGTTGTGAAATTTTCACATTGAATTTTCCACTGGCTTTACACTATTGGTTACAATAACTACCTTTGTGTATGCTGCACAAATATCCTCAACAATTTCCAGAATGCCTGATTGTGGTGAAGTAGCATTTTAAGTGGGTGGAAGTGAGTATGTTACAAATGTTATCTTATTGCAAGAATATGCAGTCTAATCTCATGCACATTAACAGAATGAAGCAACAATACTGAGTTCTGAGATTCACTGTGTAAGAATGATGAACTTAATTATGTTGGTGCTGCATTTTCAAACCTCCCATCATTACTACATTCAACGAGGAATGTTTTCTATCTGTAAAACCCGTGGTCACAAAGAAGTCCTCATAAGAAGCAGCTTTCTGCAGCCTGTTTGTGAGGTGTATGATGATTTTACCACACTATGGGTATAAAAGTTCAATATTTGGAGATTGCATTACCTCAAATATCTGATACTGGGAGTATACACACAACCAGCAGTAAATCTGAAAGCAAAAAGACAACAAAAACTAGTTCACACTGATCACTATAAAGCAGTTCATCTGAACAGATTGTCATAAAGTTTAAAGCTGTACTGAAATTATTTTATGAATACTTTGCATGCAGGTATTTCAATATCACACACTTGATTCACTTGATTTTTCTTCAGCAAGCCTGCGATTTTCAAATACCGGACATTGAGAATTTAAACAGCAAAACATGGGTTATGGAATAGGGTCAGTGAGTCTAACCACATTAATTTTATGTACTAATAAATATTATACTTAAGATACATAAAACCTCTTTCACACAGAAAGCTAAGTCATAAATGACTTTTCTACCAGAGACAAGTGATTAGTCTATTACTGATCAGCAACTACAACTAACTAATAGGTGTCATCAGAGAGATTATACTTACCATGTCTGAAAATGCATGCTCAATGAAATGCTACAACTGGGAGAGAAGGAAAATGAAAAGGATGAAGAAGAGTAGAAAAATGTGTGCATGCCCTAGGTGATGGGTGAAACAAAGGGATATTTTAAACTATTTCTGATAATGTGAGGAAAGACAAAGCAAAGTTTTTAATCTTAAGTTGTGACATCCCCATTGTGTTAGATACAATAAGACGGTACAGGATAGTACAGTCAAAACACAACTAATAAGGTAGTGGAGTATTTATTACTAAGACAACATGTTTCGGCCCTTGCACTGGGCCATCATCAGGTCTCGAACTGTGCCTCAGAGGAGACTATACAGTGTAGTATTCGCAACGAGATCTCGTTGATAGCGTGACCATTGACAATTGTCAGGAGAAGCTAGTATTATAAAATCAAGATCATAAGCTATATCAGGCATGAGTACTCTATAAGTAAGGTGGGCATGGTTATGGACTAAATGGAGTGGGTGGGCAATAGGAATAGAAAGGCGCGGGATGTTTCAGGCCAGATATGCATTTAGTAAGGTTTCCTCAGCATCATTGGTAGGAGGCCCCCCAGTAGGCATGGGAATTGACATCATAACCACGGGTGCTATATGCCGTGATACAGATGTAGCGATGTTCACAGTGCTCGTGAATTAGACAAATATTTTCTATTCCAAATACCCCAGGGGGTATATGCTGTAATATAGATGTAGAGATGTCTATAGTGCTCATGAATTAGACAGG
>Ga0209628_10004114_pt1 | contig 10418 bp, 10 predicted proteins | sample TergutCu122P4_FD_187285 | JGI IMG/M metagenome (GOLD analysis project Ga0209628, IMG submission 187285) | Cubitermes ugandensis P4 segment gut microbial communities from Kakamega Forest, Kenya - Cu122 P4 (SPAdes) (version 2) | ecosystem: Host-associated > Arthropoda: Insects > Digestive system... | reverse complement strand
AGCTTTGACGACCAATTTATCCTCTGTTTCGTAAACATCGACCGCCAACTGGCCTGGCACTGAATCATACTCTTCCTCAACCGTGGTAACAGTGGTCACGACGGCCGGTGTGGCCGATTCCGCTGCCGGTTCCTCGTCAGCCAAAAACGCGGCTGCTAATTCATCATCCAGCAACAAATCATCTGTTTGATCGTCTTTACTTCTCGCCATTTTACCCCTCCTTACATTATCTCGCTTAATTCAGGCGTTTGTGCAATAATTATAACGTATATCATAGCAACGCGCAAGTTTTTTGGTTTAAGGAAGGTAAAAATTACAATGATCGATTGGTGTCTCGGGTGGCTGTCACCCCATATCTGCGAAGGTTGCGGCCAGGTCGGCGAGTCGCTCTGTGAGCGTTGTAATTTTAACATTTTAGCGTCAAAATCGACCAAATGTATCAGTTGCTGGCGCCAGATGACGACTGCTGAACTGGCCAAATCTGGCAATATATGTCGTGATTGTGGCCGAATCTTGCCTTTCAGCAAGGTTTTTTTGGTCGGCGAACGAACCGGTACTCTGAAAAAGTTAGTCGGCAATTATAAATATTTTTCGCGGCGAGCCAGCGCGGCGGTCATCGCGAAATTGCTGGGCCAGGTTTTACCAGCGGCGGATTTGGCGGATCTAACGGTAGTACCGCTGCCGACTATCCCGAAACATATTCGCGAGCGCGGTTTTGATCATATGAAGCTGGTGGCGCGGGCCTTGGCGCGGCGGCGGGGTTTAATGTGTGAGCCGGATTTGCTGCGGCGGACGGACAACATTTCGCAACACTCGGCCGGCCTCAGCCAGCGTCGAAAACAGGCCGCCACAGCTTTTCGCATCAATCTGCGTCGTTCGATGTCGCCCAAAATTCTGCTGATTGACGATATTTACACCACCGGCGCTACGACTGCGGCAGCGGCTAAACTGCTTAAAAATCATGGTGCCAAAGAGATTTGGCTGGGCGTGGTGGCGCGACAAACTGATCAATCTTAGATCCCGAATCACCGGTCGGGTCGGCGCTGGTCCGAGGTCAATTTCCCTGCCCTGTCGTGGTTACGACTGTGTTATAATGGGCGAACTATGAAGGTTTTGCTGGTCTTTGGCGGGGCGGGCTCGGAGCACGATGTGTCGCTGCTAGGGGCCCGAAATGTTGTCGCGGCGCTGTCTAAAACCGGTCACGAAATTGTGCCGGCCTATATCACCCAATCTGGTGCCTGGTCAGTTGGCGCACCGGAACTAATGGACATTGACGGCCTGCGGCGTGCGATTTTGGGTGATCATCTGACTGGCAGCACGGAGAAGTTAGCGGTGCAAAAGGCCGCGCCCATTGGTTCTACGGCCACGCCCAGCGATCTCTCGGCACATAAATTCGCCGGTGCAGAGGTGATTTTCCCGCTGATTCACGGCCGGGGTGGCGAAGACGGCGCGATCGCGGCTCTGGGGCAACTGCTGAATATTCCGGTGATCGGCTGCGACGTGCGCGCTTCGCAAATTGCCTGGGACAAGGATCTGTGCAAGCAAATCGTGGCCGCGGCCGGCGTTCCGGTGGTGCCGTGGCGGACTTTTCACCGTCACGCCAAAATCCCCAGTTTTGCCAAATTAACCGCTGAACTAGGATCGAAAATCTTGTTTGTTAAACCAGCCCGCGAAGGTTCCAGTGTCGGCGTGTCGCGGGCAGCTTCGGCGGCGGAATTCTCGGCAGCGGTCGAAAAAGCTTTTACCTATGACGATAAAATTTTGGTTGAAAAAGCCATCTCGGGCCGCGAGCTGGAATGCGCGGTTTTAGGCAACACGCCGGACGTCACAGCGACCGATATCGGCGAAATCAAACCGCCGGCTGGCGATTTCTACTCTTACGACGAAAAATATTCGACAGATTCGCGAACCGGTTTGGACATCCCGGCCCAAAACCTGGATCCGTTAGTTCGCGCCCAAATCCAAGATTATTCCCGGCGAGCCTTCATCGCGATCGGCGGCCGCGGCCTAGCGCGAGTCGATTTCTTCCTGTCCGACAGCGGCGAAATCTATCTGAACGAAATCAACACCATGCCGGGTTTCACGAATATCAGCATGTATCCGAAACTGTGGGAACAGATGGGCTTAAGCCAGATTGAGCTGATTGAACGGTTGATCGAGCTGGCGATAGCCGATCAAAAATAGCTGGCGGAGGAGGAGGGATTCGAACCCTCGCTACAGATTTCTCCATACTAACGATTTAGCAAACCGTCCCCTTCAACCACTTGGGTACTCCTCCAATCCTTTAATTATATCAAATATTCATCACTGAGTCTAATAGATCTGCGCCCATCAAAACACTTCTTGAACAGATAAGTTTTTTTGCTAGAATGCAAAACGTATAGCCAATCATAAGCATTATGTTTTGTTTTATTAATTACATAGCCTTTAGAGTTGGAGTGTATTCTACGTAGCTCAACATCTATCGAGTTGCTGAAGCGTACCTGCACGCGACGCATTTTCCCATTGTCATCAACTACAATATCATAAGCAGCAGACTCGGTTAAAGGAATGGATACGTCCATTTCCATTTCGGTAAATCTAGCTACAGCATTGGCGACTGCGATATCGCCCTTTCTCTGCGTGGTTCTCATATAATAATTATACAGGTATTGCCTACCGATTGCAATATGTGATATAGTGTTTTTGGAAAGTTGGCCGAGTGGTTTATGGCGCCAGTCTTGAAAACTGGTGTGTCGGAAACGGCACCGGCGGTTCGAATCCGCCACTTTCCGCCAGGAGCATGTAACCGGAAGCGTTTTACGCTATTGTAATAAAAGTAGACTTTTTTTTGCGGCCTTGATATACTAAGCATATGCAAGATGACGAGACACCAGCGGACACCACACCGCAGCCCGATCAACCTGATCCAGAGCCGACGGAGTTAGAAGAGCCGGATCAGCCGAGTGAACCGGAAGAATTAGATAAGTCGGAAGAGCCAGAAGAATCAGAAGAACCGGCCGAATCGGACCAACCGGATGAGCCAGAAGAGCCGAAAAAGCCAGCCAAACCCGGCCTGAATATCAGCTGGACAGCCAGCGAATCAATCGATCACGAGCGCGGCGTTTGGTGGTATGTCATTGCGGTGGCACTGGTCCTGATTGTGTTGGGATTGGATTTTTACATACAACATTTCAGTTTCAGCTCGATCTCGATTGCGGTACTGACCCTGGTGATCCTGACGGCAATCTTGACCGTGTCGCGACGACCGGCTCGCGAACTGCATTATACTTTGACTGACGAGGGGTTGACCATCGAAAACCAACTACGTCCGTTCAGCGAATTCAGCGCTTTCGGCGTGCGGCACGATGGTGCGCTGTGGCAGCTGGTGCTAATTCCGGTGCAGCGGTTCGGCCTGGGCGTCACCATGTTTATCAACGAAGATCAGGGCGAAGCGATCGTCGATGCGCTGGGGGCTCGCCTGCCGATGGAAAATCTGAAAAACGACCTGCTGGACAAATTAATTCGCAAGTTAAAGATCTGATTTAGTCAAAATTTTCCACCCTTTTATCCCAGAATTGATTCCGATAATCTGAATTTACCGGATATGCTACAATAGAATCACGGAAGGGTGCAGGAGTGGTTGAACTGGCCGCTCTCGAAAAGCGGTAAATGGCAACATTTCGAGGGTTCGAATCCCTCCCCTTCCGCCAAGTGTTGTAAATAATACAATGATAAGGAGGACTATGGCACAAGACAGCATTTTCACCAAAATTATCAGGGGCGAAATCCCAGCACACAAGATTTACGAGGACGATAAAACCCTGGCCTTCTTAACTATTCAACCGGAGTCGCCAGGTCACACTTTAGTGATTCCGAAAATTCAAGTTGACAAAATCTATGATCTGCCCGACGATTATTATCAAGCGGTTTGGGCCACTGCCAAGAAAGTTGCCCAGCATATGGAAAAAGTCAGTGGTAAACGCTCGCTGATTAAAGTTATCGGTACTGATGTGCCACACGTCCACATCCATGTTTTTTCGGCTGATGATAACTATCCGATTCCACCCAAAATTCCTTTTGCCGATGACGTTGATTTAGCCGCCATGGCCGCTAAATTACGCATAAATTAATCCTAAGCATAACCTACTTGACATAAACACAAATCTATGCTAAGCTAGCTGCATAATGGCTCAAAATCAACAGACAACCCTAAACACTCTGGCAATCGACATCCGAGAAGTCCTGGCCGGTGTGCTGAGTTTCGGCGTGGTGGTAGCCAGTCTGCACGGCGCCCTGTTGCCCGGCCACTATCAAAGTGTCTCACCGACCGATTTCAAGGCCAAAGTGACCGGTGAACTGCATGCGCACAGTGATCTGCAGGTGCAAACCAACCATCTGTTGATTGACCCAAAATATCTGCGCAGCGTTCGTTCAGAGGGCGACAAAGAGAGCGACAGCCGGCGTGACAACTGGGACATCTACTTGGTTTAAGGATTTTTTAAGGTCAAGCCTTGCCGGGCGCGGCCATCTGAGGTATGATGGTGGCATAACCGAGAGGAAAATTATGCCTAAGAATAAGAATCAGCCGTGGACGACTACCATATCACCAGCGGCCAACCACCAGCGGCCTAAAGCTTGGATGATCGCCACGGCCGTTTTGGCCGCGATTTTGGTGGTGCTGGCGATTTTGGTGGTAGCACTGACGATAGCTGTGAGCGACGGTCACCCCTCACCCGCCAACCAGACCAATTCCGGAGGCAAAGCCTCGTCGACCAGTGGAGCCGGCAACGTGGACGTGAGCCACCTGGACGGATCAAAATTGATCACCAAAGCGGATTTGAAAGACGGCGAAATCCCCGATCATTTTATGGGTAATAAAAATGCCAAGGTGGTGGCGATTTCTTACGAAGATTTTGCCTGTTCGCACTGCCAGGCTTTGTCTGCTTATGCCGAGCAAATCTGGGCCGATTATCAGGATCGGGCGCTGTTCATCCACCGCAGTTTCTCGCTAGGTTTTCCGAATTCCGACAAAACTCTGCGGGCAGCCGAGGCGGCCTATCTGTTGGGTGGCGAAAAAGCCTATTGGGCGATGACCAAACTACTGTACCAGGATACCCAGTGGACGGGCGAAGACTTCTTCGGCAGCCAGGGAGTTTTGAATGGCTATGCGGAACAGATTGGGCTGAACGTTGATAAGTTCAGAAAAGCCATGTCAGACCAAGCGGTGACCAACAAACTCGATCGCGATAAAGCCCTGGGCACCCAGGCTGGCGTCGCTGGCACGCCGACCTGGTTCATAAGCGGCCAACAAGTCACCGCCCGAGATGCCGACATCCGAGCGGCTCTGGATGCGGCTTTATCTCTGTAAAATTTGAGGGTTGACTTTTATGCTTAAGTGTGATAAAATTAGAGGCGTAATTATCAATTTTAAGGATTAATTATTTAATCGAAGGGCGTTATTGTGGCAAGTCAAGCATTGCAAGCACGGCAGAATGGCACCGAACAGTGTGCACAAAGTATGGGCGATTCTTTTGCTGAAGATAATGGTGATAAATGTGGTAGTACTTTGCAAAAAGCTTTGAGAAGCCGAGTAGGTCGTATAGCGCTGGGTCTTGTTATCGCAATAGCGTTGGTAGGAGGGACAGCAGGGGCAGCGTGGCATTTTGATCAGCACGATGCACAAATGCAGGAAAAATACGGTAAAGGATATTATGAGGCTAGCGACGGCTCTGTTTTGTCGGGTGATGGTACTTATATTATCTTGCCCGATGGTACCAAAGTCGCCACGCCTAATCCACCAAATGGACGAGTGGATCATCACATGTCGCCGGGTTTTTAAGAGGGTCAGTGTTCCTTCCTCGGCGGGCTTACGCCGAGTTCGATCATCAAGCGCGTCTCAGTGGCGCGCTGTTCGTCTAGCTGGCTTTTAGTTTCCTGGACCAGATGGTCCGGGGCTTTTTTGACGTAATTCGGATTAGCCAGGCGGCTCTCGAGGGTGGCGATGGCTTGTCGAGTCTCGGCCAGGCGAACCTCGAGGTTGGTTTGGTGCTCGTAAATCAGTTCGTCAGACAGATCCAGCCAGGCCTGATGGCCGGTCGTGGCGATTTGTAGACCTCTGCCCTGCTTGACTGGCTTAATCGATTTCAGGCCCGCCAGCGATCGGATCAGATCAGTTTGGTCGGCGATCAGCGGGTCGTCCTGGTGTAGCAGATCGTATTTACCGGTCGGTAGCTGGGTGGTAACCAGGCGGATGTTGCTGACCAGATCCTTAATCTGATCGAACTGACCGGCTTTTTTCTTATCAAAAGACAATTTTTCGGGCCATTGTTGTGATATTAACAACGAATCATCGTCATGTAGGGTGGTCCAGATGGTTTCAGATACAAACGGTGCGAAAGGATGAACCAGGCGCAGCGTGATATCCAGCACGTGACGCAGGAATTCCGGCCGGGCAGCGGTTTTGCTGGCCTCGATGAACCAGTCGGCCAGATCGTCCCACACGGCGTGATAGATGGTCTCGACGGCCTCGGCGAAACGGTAATTCTCGATGTTTTTATTGAGATTTTGGCGGGCGCGGTCGAGTTGGCGCAGGATCCAGTGTTCGGCGATAGTTGCGGGTTGGATGGCGGCTGAATCATTTTCCTCGGGGCGTGCACTTTCGCCTGTTTTTCCTTCAACAAATCGGGCCACGTTCCACAGTTTATTGCAGAAATTGCGACCGGCAATAACAGAGGCGGTCGAGAAAGCTTGCGCCTGGCCGGCCGAGCGATTCATGACGATGCCGATACGCAGGGCATCGCTACCGAATTCATCGATAACTTCCATCGGATTGATAACGTTACCTTTTGACTTGGACATCTTTTGACCATGTTCGTCTAGAACTAGACCGTGGAAAAAGACGTCATAGAACGGTACTTGGTCAGTGCGGTAAAGGCCTAGCATAATCATGCGCGCAACCCACTGGCGCAACAGATCAACACCAGTTTCCATAACGGATGTTGGGTAGAAACGAGACAGATCACCCTTTTCTAGATAATCTGTAGTAATAAACGGCCATTGGCCGGACGAAAACCAGGTATCAAAAGTGTCCTCGTCGCGGCGATAGGTTTTACCATCAACTTTTATCTCGTTTTGATCAACGCGGGTATCGAAAACCCAGTCCTCGGAGTTGTCGATGTTTTGAAAAGCCGGAATCGGAATGCCCCAGGGAATCTGTCGACTAATATTCCAGTCGCGCAGTTCATCAAAATACTTTGTTAGTTCTTTTCCCTTCTGCATAGGAACAAACTTGATTTGGCCGTCCTCGATAACTTTTTTTGCTCGCTGTGCCAACGGTTGGACGCTCAGAAACCACTGTTTCATTGGCAATGGCTCAATGATTGTGCCACACTTGTAGCAGTGGCCGATGCGAGTTTTGTAATGTTTGTCGATTTTGATCAGCAAACCCTTTTCCTCGAGAGCCTGGACAACGGCTGCTCGTGCTTCCAATACTGTCAGACCGGCAAACCGTCCGGTGGCTTCGGTCATACGCCCTTCCCTGTTAATGACAACTTTCATTGGCAAATTGTGGCGCTGAGCGACATCCCAGTCGTCGAAACTATGAGCCGGTGTTATTTTAACGACACCAGTGCCAAAGTTCGGATCAACCATTTCGTCAGTCACCACTTGAACCTCGAATGGACCATTGACGCCTTCGACAGTGACAGTCTGGCCGACGTACTGCTGGTAACGTTTATCATCTGGGTGAACAGCCACCGCAGTATCACCGAACTTGGTCTCGGGACGAGTAGTGGCTAATTCAAACGGGCCGTATTTCATGTAATACAAAGGTGTTATTTCCTCGCGGTACTCTACTTCAATGTCAGCAAAGGACGTCTGATGCTTGGTGCAGTAATTAACCAAGCGTTCACCTCTGTAAATTAATTTGTCATCCCAAAGTTTCTTGAAAGTTTGGTAAACTGCGTCGACAACTTTTTTATCTAGGGTGAAGACTAACCGAGACCAGTCACAACTGGCACCTAGTGCTCGCAACTGTAGTTCCATATTACCTCTGTTTTTTGCAACAAAATCCCAAGTCATTTCATAAAGTCTTTCGCGTGAAAAATCAAATCGCGACTTCCCCTCCGCTTCAAGAGATTTTTCAAAAACCACCCAAGTTTCAAAACCAGCATGATCAGCACCTGGAATCCAAATCGTGTCACGTCCATTCATCCGGTAATAACGAGTCAATATGTCTTCAATCGGAATCATATAGGCATGGCCGACATGCAGATTACCATTGGCGTTGGGCGGCGGCATGACAATGGAATATGGTTCGGCCGGTTGGTCGTCCCCTACCCCAGTTTGGTTATCTCTGGGCGCAAAGGCTCCCGAAGCTTCCCATAGCGCGTAAATCTCGGGTTCGTAACTCTTTGGTTCGTAGGCTTTTGGTAATTTCATTCAACTCCTTAAATTACTCATATTTCACGTGAAAGGTTAACACCAAACAACCAACCCTCCGGTCTAGTTTCGCATGACTCACGTGTTTGTTCATGACAATTATATCACATAATGCTAAAATATTCATATGATCAAGGAGATTAAGGATCAAACCGAGTGGGACGCGCTGGTGACGGAGCAGGGCGGGCATCCGCTGCAACTGTGGGCCTGGGGTGAGCTGAAAAGCCAGCACGGGCCGTGGACGCCGATTAGATTGGCGGTGGAGCAGGGTGAAAGATTGGTTGGCGGAGCGCAAATTCTGGCTCGCACCATGCCGAGGCCGTTTGGGCGCCTGTTTTACATACCACGCGGGCCGTTTTGTCTTAAAAAAAACAGAGGCGAAGTTTTGCGGGACTTGGCTGTTTGGGCCAAACAACAGGGCGGGGTAGAGTTAAAAATCGAGCCGGACTGGACAGAAATGAATGATTGGCCGGCCGGTTGGCGGCGATCGAACAATCGAATTTTAGTGCCGCAGACGGCGCTGATTGACCTTTGTCAAACCGAGGATGAAATCCTGGCGGCGGCGGCCAAAAAAACTCGTCAGTATATCCGAAAATCCGCCACTGCCGGTGTTATGGTGCGGCGCGTGACTGATAAAAAAGACATCGCGAAGTGCCTAAAAATTTACCACGCCACGGCCGAACAGCGGAAATTCGGCTTGCATGACGACAGTTATTATTACGATTTGGCGCGCTTAGCCAGCGAGGCTAATCTGATTTACTTGGCGGAAAAGGACGGCCAGCCACTGTCTTTCCTGTGGAATTTGCGGACGCCAGCGGTGGAGTTCGAGCTGTACGGCGGTGTCAATGCGACCGGGCAGGAACTGCGGTCGAATTATGCCTTGAAATGGCAGGCGATTACGGCGGCCCGGGCGGCTGGGGTGAAAACTTATGACATGAATGGGCTGCTAAACGACGGCATTAGCAATTTCAAGCGTAGTTTTACTGGGGCGGAGACGACCTGGGTGGGGACCTGGGACAAACCGCTGTCGCCACTGTACCGGGTGTGGGAAACGGCTTTACCGGCGGCCAAAAAAACTGTGCGGGCGGTCAATAAATTGCGCTCTAGTTGCGCAAAACCTTCTTAGGCAATAATTTGGCGCGCTTTTAGTAGGCCAGTCGCAAAGTAAAAATAATCAACTCGCGGTCTTTCCTCGCCAAGACAAGAGAGAAAAACCAATGATAACGTTACGGTGATGTTGTTAAGTTATAGATAGGCACTATGGCACTGACCACCTCTCGATTGCATCACATGTGGTAGAATGGTCTTATGAAGTTTTCTGAACTATCCATGAACGAATGGGATAAGTTTCTCTGTTTGTACTCGGATGCTAATTTCTACCAGAGTACAGTGCGAATTAGAAAACGAACAGCGTTGGGCTATCAGAACTACATTTTAGGCGTACACGAAGGTAAGAAACTCCTGGGCGGCGGCGTACTGCTGGGGCGGAGAGGTGAATTTTGGATGGCATACGGTCCGCTGCTGGACTTTGACAATATAGAATTGCTAACATTTTTTCTAGAAGGCGTAAAGTTATTCGCTAAGCAGCGGGGAATCGCCAAAATCGAATTCTTTCCACGGGTGATACATCGACTGAGAAACGCGAGATTGGAATTGATCGAAGAGCGTGATTTAACCAACCTCATTGAAACGTTTCGTCAAGCTGGCTTCACCTATACTGGTGATCACGTAACCTACGAGCCGAAAGCAGCTCAGCGTGTTTTCGTTCGTGACTTGACCGGTGTTAAGGATGCGGACGAACTGTTTGCTAGTTATCGCAAGACGCTGAGGGCGCGTTTTCGCAAAACTGCCGGTCAAGTTAAGGTTGAGGAACTGAAACGCGAGCAGCTACCGGAGTTGGTGGCATTGCTTGACGAGTCAGATGAACGCCACGGTATCAGCGGTCGACCGCTGGGTTACTTTCAGACAGTTTTTGATACGGCGGGAGACAATGTGCG
>Ga0209628_10004113_pt1 | contig 10419 bp, 5 predicted proteins | sample TergutCu122P4_FD_187285 | JGI IMG/M metagenome (GOLD analysis project Ga0209628, IMG submission 187285) | Cubitermes ugandensis P4 segment gut microbial communities from Kakamega Forest, Kenya - Cu122 P4 (SPAdes) (version 2) | ecosystem: Host-associated > Arthropoda: Insects > Digestive system >... | reverse complement strand
CCACTTTGCCCATTCCTCATGCATAAATCCCTTGAACGGTTTATTAACTGAAACGTCCAGAGGCTGTAATTGACTAGTTAATCCACCAGGAATTACTGCGAGATGCGTCTTCAGTTTAGTGGCAAGCCTTTTTGTTGATTCTGTTACATGTGCCTTGAACTGATCGCACACTAATTAAGAAGGTTTTTTTAAGATGACCACCTGGACGCTTGGACCACACTTTCTCTAACCACAGCTTCATTCCTTCTCCATCCTTCCATCCATCCACGAATGTAAATAGCACGTAGAATTACATCTTTAAGCAGCGTTTTTCTTTTAAAGATTAATAAAGGTGGAAGTTTTGTGCCATCAGCAAAGCACACAAGAACAACAGTGTAACACATCTTCTCATTACCAGAAGTCTTTATCATAATTGTCTTAGCACCTTTAACATCCACTGTTTTATTCAATGGAACATCAAACGTCAAATGTACCTCATCCATGTTCCCTAATTTTCCTATCTCAAAACACAGTTTCTTTCTCAGGTTTATGACATATTTATGGAATTCTATAATCTTTCTTTCATATTCTTGGGGCAGTTTCTGCGCTATTGTAGTTTTAGTATGCATAAAAAGGTCATTTCATCTCATAAATCTTTCGCACCACGAAGTTGTTCCAGCAAAATCAGTAATAGACCTTTCAATGGCTAGTTTTCTCGCTTCAATTAAACTCATTTTCGTTGAAACAGCAATTCCATTCTTCTTGTGATCTATTATCCAGTTCTTAACATATTCTTCAAGTTTTGGCCATTTAGAGGCACAAGAACGTAAAGTTTTTTTTACTGTTATCTGTTTTGATTAAATCTTTCCTTTGCTTCCTCCATTCTTGTATCATCTTCTCTGTCGGAGGTGAGCCAAAACGCCTCTCAGCTGTCCAGTTTCCATGTTTTTTTTTAGCGTAATTCACAACTTCAATTTTAAATGCAATACTGTAAGATAATAGTCTCTCTTTTGATCCCATGAGGGTTTTCTTTGATTTTAAACTTTGAATTTAACTCTTTTCATCACTGTTTGTAAAAACGTAAATACACACAAAACAGATATACTTTAAGGAACGTGTAACACACTTGAATTACATTGGACTACACTTTGCTACTGCAGCAGCGTAAATACCCGGAATCACACGATGCAATGTATACGTTAAGGTAAATCTCTGGATAAGAAAGTAAGCCGTTCACAAGCAGTGATGCCAGATCTCATGATCTGGAAGCAAATTTCATTTTCTCATGATAAAGTTGTTGTATAATAGATGTACGGGTATTTATAAGTTTGGAAATAATACTCACCCTCGGCGCATAACGCGCAGGTCGAATTTAGGTCACATTTTTCAGGAAAAAAACGTGCATCTTATGGGCCGGGAAATATGGTATATAAACTGATGTTCAACATTGAATATGACAAAATTCAGGACAGGCAGGAGGTATTGAAACTCCAAATCAGGGGTCCATAAATTTTCCAAAAATTGAGGACCCTTTTCAAAATTCTAGGTGCCAGAAGGGTGACATGAAGCAAGTTCCATACTGAGGCCCCTCAAATGTTAAATGTCACCTTACAAAATTTAGTCACCCAGGTGACCTGGTACCTAGGATTTGTGCACCTCTGCTTCACATATTGACAGTCTATAATAACAGACCTCATGAAACAAAAATAAGTCATATTTACCTCTAGTTACTTAATAACTCTTACATTACAACATTATTCATACATGTTCGATCACTTTACATACAAAACAATTATAATATTCAATCAAAAACAAACAAATTTAAGAGACTCTTGGCTTGGAGATTCACTCTTCACAAATGACAAAATCTCTTCTCAGTTACCGACATGTGAGGATATTTAATGTGCCATTCAAATTTTTACACTACGCACATTAATGAAGCCCTGCCTTAACCTTGGAAAGAAACATGAACTTCCTTCCTTCACACTCCAAACAACAAGCTCAGTCACAACCAAGGACAAAAAACATGGAATTACTTCTCTCACATACCAACAACTAAGTGAATTACACATAGTAGATTATGACCATTAAATTCTTTTACTATGGGACATGAAGATGTATGATTCTTGGTCAATGACAAACATCTTTCATATTTCATCTGCTACTGATTTCCCCTGTCAATGCAATTCTGATTTTATCTAAACTTTGAGGCATTTCTGAAGGGTTTAGCTAACATGATAATAATGTCATATAAACAGACAAAGAATTAACACTGGACACATAATTATATTGCATACACACAAACAAAAAAGGTTGTAATTTTTCTAAGAGTTCCAGTAAATTTCAAGAAATATATTCAATATGAACCATGTGAACATGAACAACCATTTATATCCTTCTACATATTCATGAGTATTTATTATTGGTATATTTAATTGCCCAATAACAAAACTTGGAGAAATGTTGAATTATATGATGTCTGGTGAACTATGAAATCAAACATGTGTACAAGGAAGCTCTCACAGCTTTCAATGGCCTGTAGTGGCTGAGAAAAATCAAGAAGAAACATAGGACAGTTACTGCTCTATCAACTGTGATGTTCAATTGACTGAATGTATCACTGGTCACGCAATACCTGTTCAAGAATTTCTTTTAATACTTGTCATGTAGTGTAACAGGTTTAGGATTTAGTAATACTCATAAAACAAGATGTACCCATGACATATTTTTTAGGCAGAATATCATACATTAAGCAATGTAAGTCAAAATGGAACTGTACTTGAGGAATGTGTGAAACTGAATTTAAGCCTGATTTTAAAAAAATCCAACTAAACAAATAATATAAAAACCTTTACAAAACAGAGAAGTCTGTATGTGAGCCAAGGTCTTACATACTGTGCTACATAAAGACAAATTTATACATGAAAATGAGTAGATTTCCATGTACTACACCACATTTACTTATCAGTGGTCCTACTGGTTTCAGCATTCTGATATATGACAGAGATATGGCAAAACTTGTTGCATCCAATGTTGCAAACAACTTACATCATTTGTCTTGTTACTGTTGCGTCTTCTTGGTCTAAACAGTCAATATTAGTCACACAGTTCTCAAAGAAGCCTCACTGTTTTGCGCACTGTATATTATGTTATGATGTGCTGTGCAATTTTTGTGTAGATCCAACCTGATATGACTCACCCATTATTAACACCGACAGGATTCAATTCACTTACAAAACTGGTTGTGTTAGATTAATTTGTGTAATCAAATCTTATCATAAGATACAGTAGCACATTTAATCAGTAAACCTCATGCAGCAAGACCTGTATCTTACTAGGTTGAGCACTTAAATTTTAGCACACAGTTTTTGAAAAATGTATTAATTGAACTGAATAAGATAAAGTTACGAAATAAATGGCATTTTATTATAGATAACACAGAGATTAAGCAGCATGTCTTAAAAAATGCAATAAATTTCTTATTTGCCTAAATATATAAAATGAATCTCTATTGTTTTTTTTCTATGTGCATTCCTATACGCCAAAGTATGTCTTTGAAAGGTTAATCTGCTTGAGTTAATCAACATAATATCATCATCCACTGAGAACTTTCTATCTGCTGGTCATAACGATGTAGACATAAGAACATTCTTATTTAACTTGTTTTATTGTGTTGTGATGCATATGGTTGCTTTGAACTGTTTTCTTTGTGATTTGTCATGTTATTGCTAATTTTGTGTAATTTGTAACTTGTTGATATGACTTATTGTGTGTTGCAATTTGGCTCTTTTCATGATGAATTCCACATTCAATCTGACTTGTGCAGATGTGGATCTGTGAATGAATATCTACATATGTGTGTGTGTGTGTGTGTGTGGCTACATGGTTGTTGTAGCAGCAGCAGCATTTAGCTTATAGACATGGCAACTGCAAGGGCTAATTTATACCTACCAACCACAGAAAAGATTGAGATCTTCACTCTTCTGGGATGTTATGGAGCATAGATTGGTAGTTGGTTACCACTTCTGGGACAACCTATCAGTCCCATCTTCAAAGCCCAAACAGTCCAAGTTCTTCTTGAACTGCTTTGCCATTAAAGATGGGATGTAACATCCCAGAAGAGTGAAGATCTCATTCACATCATGGCAGAAACCTGACATCACATACAGATAGCTTGTTTCCTCCAGGCACATTACATACCCAATCAACTGAACCTCCCTTGTGGTCACCACCTGTGTAACACTATAGAGTGAAACTAGGAATTTTCTTGCCACATACAGTATTTAGCTGAATATAAGAAGATCCTGTATATAAGAAGACACATCTCAAAAAATCCTCAGTTTTCAGGATAATACACCAATGCAGAATATGATTCATTTTGTGCATGATTGTAAGGCAATGCTCCATTTTTCCATAAATTATCAAAAAACTCTCATCTCATGTTCAGGTAAATATGGTAATTTTCTCCACTCCACTGTTATTTTAGCTCTCTAAACCAAATTCCAATACCATTAAATCCATATAAAAATGGTACATTAATAATTGCTCCTGTACAATGGGTACCGGGTCTTTCCCGAGGGTAAGGTGCTGCCGGGGCGTGACACTGACCCCTCACCCCCTTCTAGTGCAGAGGTCTAAAATAGAGTAGAGCTATACCTCTACTCTCCCTATGGGCCTTCGTGGCCTGTGAAAGGGTGAAACCTACATTAATAATTGGTACCTGTAGATTCAGTTTTTCTGGGATATGATGCTGTGATTGGTAAATACAGAAAATGTTTTTATCACAAGACTGCCTGCCTCAGAACAGAAGACACAACTGCTGCATTGGGATTGATGATGCCACCTGTCTGCAGTGCTCAGTCCAGCAATAAAAAACAATCCACAGTTACAAAATTTAGAGAGGAGCCTACTGCCTCCCTCTCCTGGGACTATGCATGTAGCAAAACAACATAAATAAAATATAAACTAGCATAGCTACTGACACTCATACAACCAACATTAACCAAAGATAATATTAATTATACAATCTGAAAACAATAAAAATATAACTATACATTTCACTCTAAGTGAACACTGACATTATGAAGCAACAATATATACTGTGCACATCGTACGTTTAATACTGGATGTAACGTGCTTTACAAAACCACTATCTACAGTTTATGCAGAATGTGACAATGTGAGAAATGAGAACATAAGGAACAAGGGCCTGAAGATCAGTTTCAGTCAAAATATGCGGCATGAATCCAGTAAACTGTACATTCAACCCCCAATTCACATGAGTTCCATTTACGCAAATTTGAATAATTGCAACTGTGTTCTCTGGTGCACAAAATAATCTTTACATATGATACAGGCTGCCTGTAGTCTTCAGAATTAAATAAGTTCCATTGCATCTGTGCCTGTGAAGGCATAGAGAAAGAGTGAGCTTGGAAAAGCTTGAAAGCATCACAAGAATTGAAGCTGGTCAAGCTGAATAAGCCTTCGGAATTACTGAAATACAGTGCACCACTTGCATGAAGAAGGCATCCGTGCAGCTGTCTAAGCCTCTGAAAGAAACAAACTGTCAACTGTGTGCAGAACCCATCATTCATATGCATGGTATCCAAATTGCTGACAATGACTGATTACAACAAATAAACTAACATCCTTGGTGATAAATGCATCATCAACAACAAGACCACGCATATCATACAACACATATAAGTTGAAAGTATGGCAAGGTCCTGCAGTTTTCTGCACATAATTGCAGCTGTATCAAGTTTCATCAGCAATGTGATGTGCACCATGTTCATTTCAGTAGTAAAGATGAAAGTTCAGATCAGTCTACAGCCATACCATTTCCTGCAGAGCTGCTTAATGTCATCAGGGGTGGTAGGTTACCTAGCGAAGCAGACAATCAATGCTGACAAGATAGACCTCTTCTATATGCAGATGCAAGCAAGGTCTTTCACTCAAATGAGGACAGGAAGACCCCACAGCTCATTCTGTATAGTGTATGACGATACCACTAGTGGACATACAAATATGTAGAGTATATATGTACTGTATATACAGTATATATATATATTTCTCTACAGTATACATACATTTCTGTACAATATATTTATTTGTTTCTAATGCAATAAAATTATAAGAGACTTGCATGCATAATTTTTGGTAAGGTTCACTCTGATAGGACTGTGGTAGTTTTGCTACACAAACACCCTAGTTCTTGCCTTAGCACTTTCTGCAATTCTATCGGCATTATCACAAATTGTACGTACACTACTATGAGCAACTATAACATTATGGTATATGTCAACAATTTTTTCACCTTTTCCAAGTCAACTTATTATGTCTAATTTCTCTTTAATGCTGATTGTCTTTCACCAATTTTTGACTTGGATTGCACCAGGCAATGTAGATTTACATTTATCACTCATTTTAGTTATAAAATCCTATGCTACTTAAGGAGGAATTACATCAGCCACATGATTATATCACCAATGTAATCAATCCATACACATGTCTGATGGTGTGAGAGTGACGTGACTTTCTGCTAGTCTCCAACACAAGACAAGTGTGGCCACACATCATCTATGCCAAATTGCATTAAACTGAAAATTATCGCGTAATCATGTTAAAGTGAATGTTATTGCATAAATTCAAAAAGTGGTAGAAATTTTCAAATCATGTTAAAGTGAAATCATGCAAGAAATCACATAAAATGGGACCTGCCTATGTCACTCAGAAATTTCTGGTCACTATATCTGTGGTGTGATATCGTGGTTTAGGTTCCTTTCTTGAGTGAAGTTTCTGCAAGGTAAATTAAGTGTCAAAGTAATTAAGGATCAATGTAAATATATAGTCAAAATAAGATGTAGAAAGCCTTAAAGTTGAAGATCCTTGGATTTTTTGCTGACTTTGAATGTATGCTTCACAATGGGACGTACCAACCAAAGTTCAATACTGCACTACACTCTTTACGAACAAAAATAACTAAATGGATAAAGTGGCAAACATTCAAGACATAGTGGCATGAAAATCAGAAGCCACCATGAAACAATACAAAGAAAGAGCATTGTAGAGAAATTTTGGTGTGATGACCAATGTAGAGAAGAAAGAAAACACGTGAAATAAGCTCTACAAGCTTTCGGAAGAAGGAATGATTATGACAGTAGAATAAAACACTAGAAGAAAATGGTGAGATATGTTAGAATACTGGAAGATAAAAAAAGAGTGGGGCAAAACTAAGAGTAAGAAAAACTAAATCAAATGGTGAAGTAGAAAGAAACCCAAAAATTGTGTGACGCCATCATAAAAATAGTTAGGGAAACAAAAGTGACATGTGAGGATGAACTTGGAAGTTGGGTTATCATCACCAGTGATGACCCTGGAAAAGAAGGTTTATCAGAGGCGAGCTGACGAAGTTCAGTGCAGACGTTGACGCGCTGCTGCCTCTGGTCAGCTGTCAGGATCCTGGGCACAAATTTGGCTATGACACAGTGCATGCCAAATTCTTCCATCAGAACCCATTGGCATGTCCTGTAAACAATTCCCACCTCCTCAGCAATGTCGTGAATGGTCCAACGTCGATCCTGACGGACGAGCTCTTGAATTTGTGCAACAGTTTCAGGAGTTGTACAGCTTGTGGGTCTCCCTGTGTGTTCATCATCATCAACTGATGTGTGACTGGTCTTGAACCAGGCATGCCATTGAAACACCTGTGCATGACTCAAGCTTTGGTCCCCGAAGGCTTGTTGAATCATTGTGAAGGTCTCCATAGCACTTTTCCCAAGATTGACACAAAATTTGATGCACACTCGCTGTTCCTTTCTCTGATCCATCGTGATAATCTCCAAAGGTCACGTACATGACTCCAAATAAACGTGTGTGAAAACTGCCCACATCCACCCAGCTACGTGGAACTTGGCACACTGACTCACTAGACATAGTAGTCCTATCATCTACCAGTACGTCATGCTACCACAACTGCTGTATAGATGGTGGCACCAGTCCAGAAAATTTTGGATACCACCTTGTATAAAAATAAAGGGAATTTAGATAGCCTAACAATTACAGAGGAGTGACTTTACTAACGACAGTTGGAAAACTTTTTTGTCAGTATTTTGGCTGCTAGACTGAGTGGTTAGTTAATGAATAAGATAGGGTGGAGGTTTCAAGGAGGATTTGTCAGGAAGGAGAGAATCATAGATAATTTATAAACAAAAGAGCAATAGCCAAATATATATGAGAAAAATGGGGATGTATTTACTAGTGCTTTATAGACTTAGAACAAGCATTTTGTTCCATAAATAAAGATGCAAAAGAAAGGGATCAGTACAAAATGGTGGAATGTATAAAAAGAATGTATGATGAAATGATGTTCTGTATAAAATGAAGCTATGAGGAAGTAACAGAAACTGTGAAACAAAGAGACTGGTATAAGACAAGGTTGTAGTCATAACCAGTACCTTTTGAGTATACTTACAGACAATATTATATACATTATTAGTGAAGAAAATACACATGCACTATTTGTTAAGATATCAAATGAACCTAAATTACTGTTTGCTAATTTATCAGTTGGGTCATTTACCATCAATGGTTTAAAAAAATGGATAGATCAGAGTGTGAAATATACAATAAATGTTGTTTACAATGCAACCTTATTAAAACTCAAGTAATGATATTTAATAAAGAAGGAAAACTGAAAAACAGAGAATGTTGGTGTATGTATGGATAAAGATTGCAAGTTGTCTAAGAGTTTATATACTTACAAGTAAAGCCAGAATTATCAGGAGAATGGAGAAAAAAGAAAGTATAAAAGTTAACGGACAATAACATTAACAGAAACGAGAGTACTCAATATGCAGGTAAAAGTATTAGACGGTGTATGTGAGATGATGTGTGAGATGTGGATATTATATGGGGTTGAAATATGGGGTGTGAAAAAAGGATGGGAAATCATTGATGAAATTCAGGGACAATTTTATAAAAAGCACATAAGAAGCCCAAGGAGGACAGCAAATGCAGCAGCAAAATGGGATCTTGTAGAGAAAGTAAGAGAGGCAAAATGCTGTTAAGTGCAAAAAATCAAAGTTCATTGTTTATGGAACAGTAGCAGTTTAAATTAAGATACTTACTTCTGAAGCCACTTCCAGTCCAACCTTTGCAATGGGAGAGAGACAAACTGGTGTAGCCTAGATATTGGCATGCCCTTAACCTGGCCGAGCGTGAGAAATGTCATGATTTTCTCAAAAACTTCTCACACACAGGAATGTGCACCATTCTCTTCACTGCAATACAAGAGTAAAAACAGCAAATTATCATTTTGCTTGTCACACATAATTACAGCATTTAGGAACGAACTGGTTCAGATTATTAGGAGGTTAAGTCATACACGGTTTAGGGTTTGTATTTCATACAACAGCTACAAAAAGACTTCTATCGTCTGGGATGTAACGCTGTGGATTCTGCTAGATATGTACTGATGATTAAGAACCTCCTGCCTCCCCTTACCTTAAGAGAGACGATCCCTGACGGAAACGGCGAATTTCCTCTGAAGGGTCGATACATACTACTGGACTTCAAAGCGTCACATTTCAGAACACAGTGATCCTAATAACGTCCATTAATCATACCTCTAAGGTCAATAGCTGGCATCTGACTTGAGAAATTGAGGTCATGTTCTAATTCTTAAACATTATGAATGGACTCTATTTTATTTCAATCTAACAATTGGTTACTACGTAACTGACTTCGTTACTGCAGCCCTAACCAACAAATCTTAAACTCCAAGGGGCTTATTTCTCACAAAATCATGATTATGTACTTCATGACCTCATAAACAAGGGAACCAAAATGTCAAATCGCGCTATTCAAAGCACCTAATGATTTGGTTGTAAGACTGTATTAGTACGCGACTGCGTCAAAACACATACAGTGTCATATACGCTACATAACAATCTGCTACATTTATTATGCTCCCCAAAAAAAGCGGTCAGACTAAACTTACCAGGCTCCACAACCCCAACATCAACCGCGACAAAACATTCGTCGACTGGTCCGACCTCGCATGCGAGTACAGATCATGGGTGACACGCAATCGGTCATTTGCCAATAGCCGTACATCCACACGGACCATACAACCTTGTCTGCTGGCGAACGTCACAAATGGACTGGCCAATCAACGACCACAATTCAAGTTCAATACTTCCGCCCGAAATAGACAAACTTGGCAAAAATAGGCTATTATTACATAATAGCATCTTAATAAAATTTAACTTTTAGGCAAAATGCTTCACTGATTTTTATGTTACTCATACTTACTCCATGGTGCAGAATCCTTCTTGAGAAGCTAATCGGTTCTCAGCTTGTCAAGAAATTCCCCGCATTTTATGGTACCCGAAGGTTCATTACCTCATTTAAAAGTACCCACCACCTGTCCCTATCCTG
>Ga0209628_10004112_pt1 | contig 10420 bp, 4 predicted proteins | sample TergutCu122P4_FD_187285 | JGI IMG/M metagenome (GOLD analysis project Ga0209628, IMG submission 187285) | Cubitermes ugandensis P4 segment gut microbial communities from Kakamega Forest, Kenya - Cu122 P4 (SPAdes) (version 2) | ecosystem: Host-associated > Arthropoda: Insects > Digestive system >... | reverse complement strand
ATTGGTTTTAGTGCATCTAGTTGGTTTTATTATAAAGAAAAAAGTGTTATTTTTCAATGGTGGAACTTAGGAATTCTCTTGTGCTTCCTACTTCAATTTGTATTCAAATTTTCTGAATGCACAGGTGATTGATTTGTGTGTGGTAAAAATATATAGGCTTGATTTTTAAGTTGTATGGTACAGGTATATGTGGAATACTGACACCCTTGCAGTTTGAATTTTTGTGTCAAAATGAATGTACTAATGATATTTTTTTTTCTTTCTTCTTCTTTTTTCAGTGGTTTTAGTTCATTCAGTGAAGTGACAGTGAAGTTTGGTGTTGTGGAAGTTATAGCACCACACCAACCTTACAATGTCCCTATTAGTACTGCACATGCTTCTAGCAACATAACTAAGTCTAATGTTACTAAGGAGCTGCCAGAATTTTGTACTGGCTTAGAAGTTGAATGCTGGCCACAACTGTTGCGTGTTGCATCTGCTTTCCAGCTGCATGCACTTTCAAGTGTAAAAGATGAATACGAATGGCCATGGCATGCAGCAGTCTATGTGCTTGGAGAGTATGTCTGTGCAGCCACTCTGCTTAACACACACTGGTTGCTGACTGATGCCAAAGCCATGGAAAACCTTTCGTGAGTTTTTATGAGCAATTCTTGTGCAGATATTGTTAGATATTTTTCCACGTCAGTATCATAACTAGGGCAGGTTAAATCTGGGAGACTAGCATCCATATAACATTTTGAGAAGCCCCACTCTTTGATCTCATAACAAGAAAAGAGTTAATTTGATTTGATGTGTTTAGTAAACTTGGTTGTGCATAGTGTATTATGTGTGGGGAAAATGAGGAATGCATAAAACTTAGCCAGAAAATTTAGGCATAAGTTGGAGTATAACATTATCCTTTGAACAACTTATGTTTGCATATTGGAGTGCATGTAAAAGAAAACACCTCTAGAAATTCACTTTATATATTTAAACAAGAAGAAAACTTACAGCACTTCTATGACACAGCTGCATAATCACTATTTTATTTTCCACAAAATGCCGTTTGTTTCATGATTTTATTTTTTTATGTTCAAATAATATGTTTTCATAATGCATGTGCTAGAACTTAAATACCAACCTGGTCATTTAAAGGTTAAGATGCAGTTTGAAGGAACAGCATGTGAGGATGTGGAATAGATTCTACTGGCTAATAGCAGCTTGTTATGAACATGGTAGTAATGCACCAGAGTCCATGAAATGTTGGGAATTTCTTGACTGGCTGAGTGACTGTTGAGTCTCTCTTCACAGAAGCTGTCCACCTTTTGATGTCTATCATTGAGGCTTTGCATATGATCTGGAATGAAGTTCTCACTGTGATTACACCTTCAAATCCTGCACAGGGCATGATTTTGTTTTTATTTTTGTGTTGGTTGATCCGTGTAGTTAGAGGCCTTCTGATGAGATGGTCCCCATTTCCAAGCAGTCTTTCCAAATTCTTAAAGCATCCATGTTATAAGAAGTTAATTCTGAATCTGGAAAAGTGAGATGGCCTAGTCAATAACTGAAGAGGCAGGGGAGAGTTAAAGAAAGAAGAAATTAAGTTTCAACTACGTTTGAAGCTTAACATAGGCTTGAATATGTGCAAAGGTGATCTACAATTTAAATAAATAAAATCAAATGGGTTTCAAGCTCGGCAGGGCTGTGATTTTGTTATGACATGAGAGCAGGTGGCTAAAAATTTGCTTTCAGCTATAATGTGAGGTCAGAGAATTTGTGTTTGTATATTAAAGGCAACTTATGGTCTCAAAACAGAGAGTGTACCACCAGGGCTCTATCAGAATATGCTTTCAACAAATAGCACCACAAATTAAATAATTTATAATATATATCCACAAATATAATGTTATATACTTTTCCAGCTTTCGCACAACATTTGTGAGATATTTTTTGACTAATGTCTGTAGTATTTAGCAGTATCTTTTGTATGCTGGTGTCTGTGGGTATGTAAAATTAAAATTGAATGTGGTGATCACATTTATTATATATATATATATATATATCTTTCTTCTGACACATTGCCTTGCATTTAATAATTTTTGTATATAAATAATTTCCCTGTTAATTTTACAGGATGAATCTGTATCCCATTTAATATGTGTTTACAAACAAATTCCAGATATTAAACTTATGTATTCTTATATGTATTTCACTTTCCACATTATTTTCACTGAGAAGACTTCACAGAATTGTCTTACTTGTGTTCTATAGATGTTTGATTTAAAGCTTGCTTCACAAAACATATGGCCTAACTGAGGTATCATAAATTTCCTCTGGCTGTCCAGGAATATGTGAGGACATTATCTTTAATTAGGCAGAGGTTCCATATTGTGATTGTTTCAAGTGTCTGGTATTTGCAGTTAACGTACAAACAAATTGCACATTATTTTACAGCAGAACTTAGGAAGTTTTTGTGACTTTTAGATTGGAAATCTTTATAACGCATGTTCACACTTCATGTTTCAGGTTAAATGAATCTTACATAGCAGTGCTTTTAGGTGTACCAAGAATTGATTTGAGAACTAGAAGTCCGTATGAGTTGGTGCAAAGGGTGGACTATATCAAAACAATACCATTTACTGATGTGCTGCTCTTACATATTGATATGGGAGTAGATACTGAATTACCTGTCTCTCGTCATGTTCACCCAATCAGTTTGGCTCACTTGTAAGTTCATTCATGAAACATTACTCTTTGAGACCTAGAATATGTCAGATGTTAATAGAAAAATAAGACATGAATAGTATATGATTTAAAGTGCCTCAGAAAGACAAAGAAAGAGGACAGAAATAAGTGTTTGTTTGATGATCCTGTGAATTGCCAACATTCTGGTGTTGATGGTTCAAAATAAATCATTCACCTGTCTAAAAATCTGGACTCTAAAGAAAGATATAAGTTACAAATATGTGCAAAAAATAAAATCCATTATTTTTGCTCAGATTCATAAATGGGCAGACTGAGTCAGGAGAGTGCATTGCTCTACATTACTGATTGTATGCTGCCTCACAGGTGGCTGTGACCAACAGTGGCACACAATATAGTGTGTGATGCTATAATCTCTCTTTTTTCAGCTACAAGGATCCAATGATGGCAGAGACATGCATTTCAGTTGGAAGGGATTCATCAGGATATACCAAAACTGTATTCTTGCAACCAGTGTTGTCAGGTTGTGACCCAACACGGCGATGCTTCAAACGAAAGTATAAATCAAAGTCAAGTTGTCAGGTAGGCCTGTGTAACAGGACAATGGCATTTTATTGTGATATTCAGCTATCTGTAACATAATAAATTAAATTCTATGATTTGATTATGTTAACAGTAGCTGCTTAACTATGCATGAAGAACACTCTTCCATGGGAAGTAAAGTTGTATGTGTTAGAGTGCAATGCACTTTATTTATTTATTATTTATTCATTTATTTGTCAGTCTCATACATTTGATAAATCCATGAAAGGTTCAAAAGTTTATTGGATATAGAATTAGTTAAAACACGAATAAATCATTATGTGGAAATAAAATGCCAACTAGATGCAACACAGGTTTTTATTGCAGATCTTATTGCTTGCTCAACATGTTTCGGGCACCACTATGCCCATCATCAGGAGCTCAAGAGAAGTATACAGTGGTTGCTGCCTGTGGTATTTGGTGCTGTGGTTTTCAAGTTGCTGGTCTGGTGCGGAGCTGAGGGTTATGTGTCCGGTTTGCAGGATGCTTGCTGAAACCTCTGTTGCATCTAGTTGGCATTTTATTTCCACATATTAATGATGATGCACGGTCAAAATCACATCAAACAAATAAATCAAATCTACATATAGTAATCAACAAGCAGATAGATTAAAGTGGATTTTAATGACTGTGGTTCTAAATTTGTCAGTAGTAAATAGTATGTTAAAATAACAATAGTTTAGTTGAGAAAGAACATGTAGGATAATAAACTAAGAACTCTCATTCTGTTTTTAGTTTAAAGTATTCACAGAGTGAGTGGAAGAAATTAGTACACAGGTAACTTTGCAAGTATGATTTAAATTGTGTGGTATTATCGGACAAGTTTTTGACGGGGGAAGGTTGATTGTTGAAAACCTCTTTGCCAAAGTAGTAGATTCCTTTTTGATATGTTGCTGAATTTGATGAAGGTAGATGAAGTTTGGAGTGTTGTCTAGTATGTACGTTGTGAATTTCTGAGTTTACTTATTTTATTATTATTTAACCACAAGAATGAGAAGTGCAAGTATATGTTGTGATTGAAGATGTAAAATTTTTAATTTTTGAAATAGGTCCCTACGTGCATCAATACATTCTTATATTAAGGTATCAAAATTATGTCTGTTATAACTATGTATTTGCAGAAGTTTGTTTGTTTTCTTGGCCTTACAACCCTTTTGGTTGCTTTTTCCACAGCCCCGTAGCGGGCTTTAGCCTCCTAATTTGCGAGGTTTCTAGATCACACACAATGACACGCCACAGTTGGTAGGACTTCTCTGGATGAATGATCAATCCGTCGCAGAGACCTCTACCTGACAACACACAACACTCACAACAGACAAACATCCATGCCCCCGACAGGATTCAAACCCACAACCTCAGTGGGCGAGCGGCCGTAGACCTACACCTTAGATCACGCAGCCACTGGGACCGGCTCTTGTTAAAGACGTGTTAGGTCAAATTAAATCACTAATAAAGTTCACAAATTGTAAATATTATTGCCATCTCTTTACTTACCACAAATAATCATCTGATCACCCACTTGATAGTGTAATATTAATTAAATAATCTTTTTTTCTCTAAAGAATAATGTTCAGGTGTCAACATTCAGTATTCAGGAGTTGTTGCATTTTATTCCAGACCAGAAATGAAAAACATTATCCTAAACAATGAAAACACCAGAGGTGCACATATCCTGGATGCCAGGTCACCCAGGCAACTAAATTTAGTACAGTGGCGCCTATTATTGGTGGATCCTCAGTGTGGAACTTACCTCCTGTCACCCTTAGGCACTAAGCATTTTGAGGTGGCTGCTAGATTTTTGGAAAATTTATGGACCCCTGCATCACACAAATATTGTATGTGAATAAGAAAGGCTTCAGATGTGTTCACAGATGACGTTATCAGCTTGTCCTCCTCCTGCCTGTACTGATAGAACTGCTTGACAGCAAAGTAATGATGCAAAAAGTTGGAGATTTGGAAATTATTTTAGAATTTTGTGAATAAAATGTGGTTCTTACTGTCTTACAAATATTCTGTTGTCACATGTAGGACAATGAGAGTAGCCCATGGAGTGGTGCAATTGTGTGCCGTTCAGATGTTGGCTGGTATCCAGCTGCTGTATTTCATGAACCTGACGGTATCTGTGGATTCCAAGCAACCACAGACTTCACTGCTGTTACAAGGAACCTAGACGCACTTCATAATATTATGGGTAAAGCAGAAGCAGCCATTTTTGTGGAATCAAATAATGATCTTTGTGAATGCATGTATTTGTACACTGAAAGAATGACATGTTTGTAATTCCAGGACCAATTTTTCTATAGACTTACAGTATCATCATGTCTTCGTGTCCCCTTCGTGATAATTTATGAACATACTGATGGATTTTTGTGAAACTTAAGTATATTATGCCACCACAGACCATTCTATCTGTTTAATCTTTAATTTCTTACCACCAATAATAACAAGCATGTCAACCATTCAATATTTTGAGGTGGACTGGACAATAAAGACATTTAATGAAGGTCTCGAAATGTTGTGAGGCAATACACTTGAAAACAGTGTGAAACTTTTGATGACCTAATACTTCTTGTAGAATGCAAAGAACGTAACAGCCTTGTGAAATCTGTATTATGCTGTGGCTTGTGGTTGGAGGGTGAAATGCACTGATCCTTGGAACTAGGCATATGGAACCTTATAACATGAATGTGACATCCTACAAGTTTTGCATGAGACACATTGTGTATGTTAAAAATTATGTAAATTTTTATGTTATTATCTTGTCTGAGAAATGTAACATAACTGGAATCTATAAATCTGCAATTCATGTACTGAAACGGATCACTAAATTGTTTAGTCATTACACATCATTGTTATAATTAGTGTATAGTCTCTGAGCGACTACTAACTTTAAGGACTCTACCCTATTTAGTTATATTAGTTAATCTTTGCTAATGTCACATCGATTGAAGCATTTGAAGAACAGAGGATATTTTAAGCTCTTTCCAGAATTTCTTGTTCAAGTAGGATGAGTCTGTATGTTTTCTAGAATGTTTAAACCATTTATTTTTATGGAATTTTGTATTAAGATTTCATATTGCTCTAGATGGAGCAGTGGATTCTGCTCCAGTACCAGCATGCAGTGGACTTTGGTGCCCATTAGGTCAGTGCCTGCCACCTGAAAAAGTGTGTGATGGCTATCGTGACTGTCAGGATGGTCTTGATGAGAGTCCAGCCTACTGCAGTCAATGCCGACCGAATAAATGTGGTAAGAAAATTCAATACCACTGGATTCCTTTCTCAGTTGCTGCTTCAATTCAGTGTGTGTTTTGATGACATTGTTGTTTTAGGAGTATAAAGAAAATATGAGTTGAAATGACAGTTATTAATACAGAGGATTTTCTCTGTTACATAACATTATGATTAAAATATAATATAAATTCCAGAAATTACACTACTGTGATGCAAGCATAAGCATTACTATTGTAACATTCAATCTGACAGAGGGTAATTACATCCCAGCCTTCATAAAATTCCAGTAAAAACCCACTCACTAAGTAAACAGTTCAGGGAAGGAAATTAAGTAACGTACCACCACACACCTATGATATGTTCTGAGTCTAGTATCTTTTGGCTTGCAAAGCAGCATGTAGGGAAAGCTGCTTCTGTGGAGAGAGACTTATATGTTTTATTGAAATCTCTTAACATAACATCTGCAGTTACGAGTATGTCCATCAGAAACTATCAGTCTGTTTATCCCAGGTCAGTCTAAAGGTAAATACATTGAGGCTTTGCTTTTTCTTTGTTATCTGTCTACAGAAGGTATCAAAAGCAGACTCTAAAATGAAGAACCTGAACCTTCTATTGAAAATACTGGATAATTCATGTGGATCCTATTAGATGGTTTTTTAATACACATATTTTATGTTGACGATTTTCCATTTTAAGAGTTCAAAAAAATGTGTCTTACAAGGAGGTTTTGTCTTTTAGTCTGTACATCCATGACCTTGTATTGGTGCCTAAACCATCAATCAGGATTTTTTAAACTCAGAATGGAGTCTATCACAAAAAGATGCTAGGCAATTCCAGTTTTCAGCCATGTTGATCCATGATAAGGTCAGGTGATGTAAGGACATAAATGAACTTTCTGTTCACTCCATAAATTTTTTCTTGCAAGTCAAATGGGCAGACTTTCTAAAATTTGCATTTTCTCATTTATATTTAATGTAAACTTGATGAACTTCAAAGAATTGAGTTGGTAGTTTTGTGTATGATGTTATGAAACACAGTATTTTCAGTCTTTTTCTCTGAAAAAAAATTTGAAAATAGCTTTCAGTGACACTGTCACATATACAAGATGGAGCTTTGTTGGTTGTTCTACTCACCTATGAATTCAAAATTGCCTTCTTCAAAATTTAGGTTTGAATATGTCACAAAATTTTTAAACGACACAAAATTATCCATCCTTGAACCTTGAATATCTGTGTGTCACAAAAATATGCTGGCTGTACATGACTTGAAATAGAAAGGAAAGATAATGTGGGAATTTCTGCATTGTAGAACTTAGTGTAGAACGGACCATTTATGCCTTAAGAAAACAAGGTAATTTAAATTGGAAAGTTTATTTGAACAATGCAAAAGTAATTGTCTGACATTTGTCTTCTTCATGCATTTGTGGATTCAGCAGTCATGAAATACTCTCCAGTGTCTTCCTCCTGTGTTTTGCTATATAAGATGTAAATTATTGCTATTTTTAGCTGCCTTTTGTAGCCAAACATTTTTGGTACATCAGGTAGAGCGATTGCTGGCCTCAGTTATGGGCGGTTCAAAGCCATCTGTCATAAATTTCAATGTCAGCTTCCATCCAAGGAACTGTTAGTGATAGGTAGAAAGGGTTGGATACAGAGATCTTTGAGTGGGAAACCTGGTTAGTAGCATATGTATCTTCTTTCCTTATTTTTTTGTATCCAGCTTATTTGAGACTAAGAGGTAAATATACATGAATGCCTCAGTAGACTATAGCTGGTAACTGGAAATCATTGACATACTAAGAATTTTAGTGATGATTAACTCCTTACAGCACAGTGCAAACTGGACCAGCTACGCTGTAATAATGGTGGCTGTGTTGATAAATCGTCTTTCTGTGATGGCCACAATGATTGCTCTGATGGGAGTGATGAACCTGAGCTATGCAACTGTACAAGCTATCTTAATCTGGTAGCACCCGAACATGTGTGTGATGGCTATAGGAACTGTAAAGACAAGTCTGATGAGAATCCAAATGTTTGCCAGTGCAAGGAAAAAGACTTCAAGTGTGAGAGGTAGTATAATATGTATTTGCCTGATTTTAAGTCAGTTTTTATCAGCATCACTTTCCATGATCATTTGCATCAATAAGTCCATTCATCGCTGAGCTAACGGAGGAATTCTCTTTGTGATTTATTTTTGTTATTTGCAGTGATTATATGTGTAAATTCATTTATTAGAATAAGAACCAAAATTACCTTTATAGGTAACAAGATGGCTCATGTGAGCATTTTCTTTTATCACCACTACCTTGAACAATTCAGGGTTATTATATATTGGTGCACATTCCCTTCCACTGCATATTCAAAATTAAAGTGTGCTGAAACATGCGAACAGTTTTCAACACACAATGTGATTACATCATGAAAAGTGAAGTTAAACATTTAATAACATGATATTCTGTTTCATACACACAAGTTTATGAGAGGTTGTTCCAAATTAGTAAACCAAGTATGACGATGTAAATATAAACTGTACTGATTTCAGGTCAGGAAAGTGTGTAATTCAGGACTTTGTTTGTGATGGTGAGGCTGACTGCCCTGATGGGGAAGATGAGAAACACTGTCTGTCTCTCCTGCTGGACTCCCACTCAAAGTAAGCACTTGAAGAAGTGAAGTGTAAGGCATGGAGGGAACTAATTTAAGAGAATTTTTCGTATAAGTTTAAATATGACTAATTGCTCGGTCCATTTGAAAACAAGATAGACGGCCTAGCACTTTTACTCTTTGAATCTGAAAAGGAATCTGTACTTGTCAATTTGATGCTTTTAATCTTGTATGAAGGTGTGTGCCCATGTATGCAGTGTACTCAGTATAAAGAAACTGGTGTGTTATTTTTAATTAATCATATGTCATAAATGTAAGTGTAAACTGTTTCACACTTACTGTATCATTGTTTGCAAGGATAAACACAATAATTGTGTATATTTTTAATTAATTAAAATCTGATTTTACAGCAACACTGGCAAAGTTATGCGCAATACCTGTGGTGTCTGGGAAGTGTACTGTTCTCCACAGCTATCGCAAGAATATCTTAATCAACTTTGCCAAGCAGTAGGTTTGAAGTTTGCTGACAGGACAGACCTACGAACTGATAAAAATGCAGAAGTGAAGGAATATGATTTATTCTCATCTGTCCAGTTAAACTCACATACTTCTGTTGTATTAAGAGGAAGCAGACCTTTTGTGCAGATAACCAGATCCAAGTACACATGCCTTCAGCTGCATATTCATTGTTCCTAATGTATATTGAATGCTAACATGCTGTCATAAATATCATTAGATTTGTAAGCGTTGTCTATAAAGATTTTAGATGGGCTCATTGGCTTTGTGACTTTACTGAAATATGTGAAGCAGCTGAATCAGGAATCAAATACTGAAGATATGTGAAGAGTACGGGAATCAGGAATGCATTGCTGTTTCATGATCAAAAGTCATTAGTTTGGCAAAGTCATGAAAACTGGTGGTTCAAACAATTTGCTGTTGTCATCTTCAGAGGAAAGGAAGTGCCATTGTGTTTGGCTGTTTGTGTTTTAGAACATGGTTAAATACCATATTTCTCTCATGAATGTGTTCTGTATATAATTTGAAAAATATGTATTCATAAAATTTGTTGTCTATGTAAATTTATTAACTAGGCAAGAGCTGTGTTGTGTGAATGTGCGTGCAATATGTGTCAAATAACTTGCAAGGTAAGAATGTTGTGTGTTAATACACATACATGACAAATCACTTGGTGGAAGTTCACTGACCTCATATTTCTTTGTCAAGGATTGTCTACAGTGTGGAAATAAAATGCCAACTAGATGCAACAGAGGTTTTTTATTGCAGATCTTATTGCTTGCTCAACATGTTTCGGGCATCACTATGCC
>Ga0209628_10004111_pt1 | contig 10421 bp, 9 predicted proteins | sample TergutCu122P4_FD_187285 | JGI IMG/M metagenome (GOLD analysis project Ga0209628, IMG submission 187285) | Cubitermes ugandensis P4 segment gut microbial communities from Kakamega Forest, Kenya - Cu122 P4 (SPAdes) (version 2) | ecosystem: Host-associated > Arthropoda: Insects > Digestive system >... | reverse complement strand
TCAAACTACACTCCTAAACGCGGCTTTGCGAGAAGGTGCAACTAAAAAAGAAAAAACAATTGTTATCAATAGCCATAAAGCAGGATTGCCCGTAGAAACTATTGCAGCCATTACCGGTTTGAATGCCGAGCAGATTGCAGAGATATTAAGTTGTAAAGAAAAGTCTTTTCAGCACGCAGATGCTACAGATGCGCAAGATTAAGGCAGAGATCTAAATTAACTATGAATATTTGAAAATCCTCGTTCAACCTGTTCACCCGCGTTATCTGCGTGCTTTAAGACCATTCAATTAGAAAGGCAAATCATCCGAAAAATCGGGTTCTGTCGTTTCCGGTGCTTTTTCCGCGACTGGCGGTGGCGGTAAGTTCGCAACTTGCGTTTCGGTTGGCTTACCCTCCTCTTTAGACCCAAGCAAGGTTAAAGAGTTTGCTTCAATTTCGGTCATGTACTTTTTTACGCCGTTATCTTCCCAAGTTCGGGTACGAATCTTGCCTTCCAAATAGACTTGTCGTCCTTTGGAAAGAAATTGTTCGGCAACCTCAGCCAAATAGCGCCAACAGATAATGTTGTGCCATTCGGTGGTTTCAATTTTGTTTCCCTCTTTATCCTTGCGAACTTCAGAGGTGGCTAACGGAAAAGTAGCTTTTTTCACGTTGTTTTCAAAGGCGCGCACTTCGGGATCCTTGCCCAAGCGGCCAATCAGAATGACTTTGTTTACTCCAGACATAGTAGTAGGTTTTAGTTAATAATGCACCGCAAATATACATTATAAAAATGCGTTTGTCAAGGGGTAAGTGCATTTTTTTTGAAAAAAAATTTATTTTGGCTGCGGTTTAAACTTTGCCATGTTTAAAATCTTTTGATAATCAGAATCTTGCATAAGCTCTGGTAAAGTTACTTTCGGATTGTTTTTCATATAACTTTGTACCAACTTCCACCCCAAAAAAGTTCCCATACGCCCGGGAGAATCATTTCCGAAGGGTTTTGTAAAGGGTGCTTCCTCTATATAAATACGCATCAACTGTCCCCCTTTTTCAAAAAGTTCGTTCTTTTCAATCAAATAACTCCATGTATTGCCTGCAAATTTATTAGCCCAATTATATTTTTCTTCCGAATATCCGATAATAAAGCGCTCATGTACATCGGGAAACATCATTTCCGTAAAATATAACCTTTTCCCTTCCGAAATCATAGCTTCTAAAAGCGTGCTCCGCGTCTCCTGAAAATGCCTATATACTATCGCCTTTTTAAAAACATCAATCGATAAAAAAGCAGGCTCGCATCGTTCCATAATATATTGGGGTAATCCCACTGCTTCATAATAGGGGAGGTTTGCCCCCAAATACATATCTATATAAACATATAAAATATTGTCGTAAATATAAACAGAAGGCATGGAAAGGTCAAGTCCGGGGATGAGTGTGATTACTTTGGGAATTGTAGCATTTGGGTAAAAAACTTTATAATATCCGAAGGCATTTTCTAATTCTTTTAAAATTTGGTCTGTTTTTATAGTTTTTTCTGCAATATCATAAAGTGCCAAGATAACAGTATCTTGCAAATAGGCTTTTAACCCTTCCATTTTTGACATATCATTCCAAATTCCTTGTTCAATAAGCAAAGGGGGATATATAGAAGATAACCGTTCAACTTCCTTTGTTAAATTATTCACATCTAAGGAGAAAAGATCCTTTTCGTAACGTAAAACAGTAAGATTCACCTCCTTTTTTGCTTCTTTTAATTTGGAAGAACTAATGTTGTTTTTTGATCTATTTTTATTGAGGAAAAATACAAAAAAAATTACAGAAAGAAACCCAAAAATAGCAATTACTACCCAAAAAATGGTGCGCCCTGATTTCATTATTTCCTTTATTTTCATACACAAACGCTAATATTTTCTCTTTATTACAGCAGGAAAAACGTATTAACATCACATTGTTTATTATTTGTAGAAAAAAACAGATAAAACAGATTTTTTTTTGATATTTTTGTAAGTCATAGAATTTATTTAGCAAATGGCATGAAAATCTTTAAAATTATCACTTCTTTTTTACTCACTTTGGGAATTTTGATTCTTATGATTTGGTCGATAGTAAAAACAAAAGATCAAAATTGCACCGGATTTTCTATCGTAATTAATAGTGTAGAAGAGCAAAAACTTATCACAGAATCAGACATTTTGGCTATATTACAGCAAAATCATACAGAATGGGAAGGAAAAAAAATGAAAGAGATTGACCTCTCAACCATTCACAAAATTCTTGCGCAAGAAAGTTTCATTAAATCGGTGGATAAAGTACATTTTTCAGGAACAAAATTGCAAATTGAGATAACACCGCACAATATTATATTGGAAATAACCTCAAATGATGGAGAAAAATTTCTTTTAGATGACCAAGGTATCTATTTACCATTTTCACCAAAAGTGGAAAATGATGTAATACATGCATCCGGTTTTATTCCCAATACTTTTCAAAACAAACAAAACATTACACCAAACACCAAGGAGCTTTTCGAAATCTTTTTTGTTGCTTCTTTAATTAAAGCAGACCCTGTTTATACATCCTTGTTTAGTAGAATGGAAATGAATGAAAAACAGGAAATTATTTTACACTCTTCTTTCAGCAACCTTCCTATTCTTTTTGGTAACACTCAAGATGCAGAAAAGAAATTAAAAGCAATTATGTATATGTATAGCGAAGTGCTTCCTTATATGGAAAGGGATAAATACACAAATTTAGATGTGCGGTTTCAAAATAGAATTGTAGCAAAAAAATCATAGTCATGGCAAGTAAAAAAGTGAATCAGGAACAACCCCAAATTATAGTTGGATTGGATATTGGAACAACCAAAATAGCAATTATTATCGGTTTTCAGAACAATGAAGGTAAAATTGATGTATTAGGCTACGGAAAAGGCGATTCCACAGGCGTTCAACACGGATTGATCTATAACATTAACAGAACCGTTGATGGAATTAATATTGCAAAAAATACAGCCATAAGTCGCTCCGGCTTGGAATTTGATTCTGTATATGCCGGTGTTGCCGGACGGCACATCAATAGCATGGAATTTAAACACGCCATTACCAGAAGAAACGGAAATGAAGATGTGATTCGACAGGAGGAGATTGATAAGATGGTAGAAGATTTGGAAAATATTTCCGTACGACCGGGTGAAAAAATTATTACTGTCATTCCGCAACGATTTGTGATTGACAATAAGCGTGAAACGACAGACCCTGTTGGGGAATTGGGAGAGTTGGTAGTGGGATATTTTCAAATCATTACCGGCAATGATTTTGAAATAAAAAAGATTATTCGTTGTATTAATGATTGTGACCTTGAGGTGAATAATATTATTCTTGAACCCATTGCTTCTGCTATGGTGTGTCTTACCCAAGAAGAAAAACAACAAGGCGTGGTGCTGGTGGATATTGGCGGCGGAACTACCGATGTTGTGATTTATGCAGAAGGAAACCCCGTGTTCACAAAAGTAATTCCAATAGGAGGAAGTATTATTACAAAAGATATTGCAAATGTGTGCCAAATTCCTGAAGACCTTGCCGAAAAGCTAAAAGTGAGCTACGGAACCTGCGTCATTGAAAGAAGTAATAAAAACAATTTCATCACGATTCCTCAGTTTCATGAAAGTGCTCCAAAACAGATTAGCGAACCATTTTTAGCAGAAATTATTTACTCACGGGTTCAGATGGACATTTTAACCCAAATCCAAAAAGTAATTACAGAGTCGGGGTATGAGAAAAAAATTCGTGCAGGAGTTGTATTAACCGGCGGCGGTTCCTCCCTAAGACATTTAAAAGAGTTGTGCCACTATACGTTACAGCGTAATACGCGCATAGGTATTCCCGATATAGGTTTTGTTAATTCCATCCCGGCAGAATTGAAACACCCCATGTTTGCAACCTCTTTGGGATTACTGAAAAACGGGATTCAAAGTACTACACCTAAAGAGATTGAATGTGAAGATGATAGAGGAGAAAGGAGAAAGGAGAAAGGAGAAAGAGAGAAGGGAGAAAAGGAGAAAGGAGAAAGGAGAATAAAAACTACAAGAAACGGAAACGGAAATGGGGGCGGAAATGAAAATAAAAATAAAAATTCAATCATTGAGGAATTAAAGAAATTTTTTGACGGTTTAATAGACAAAACATCATAATTATCAAACAAGTAATTTATTATGAGAGAAAAAATTAATTTCACCCCAGACTATGGCACTAAAGCTTCACAATCTATTATAAAAGTGATAGGCGTGGGGGGCGGCGGCGGAAATGCCGTAAAACACATGTACAAAGAAGGTATTATCGGCGTGGATTTCCTAATTTGTAATACCGATAGAAATGCCTTGGAAGCCAGCCCAATACCTTTAAAATTGGTGTTGGGAGAAAGTGGCTTGGGTGCCGGAGCAAATCCGGAAGTTGCCCGACAACTTGCCTTAGAAAGTCGCGAAAAAATCATAGAATTTATAGGCACTGAAACCAAAATGCTTTTCATTACTGCCGGTTTGGGAAAAGGCACCGGCACAGGAGCGGCACCGGTAATTGCAGAAATTGCAAAAGAGATGGGTATCCTAACTATTGCTGTGGTTACGCTGCCTTTTAAATTTGAAGGAACCACCAGCGCGCAATTTGCAGAAAACGGAGTGGCTGAACTGAGAAAACATGTGGATTCGTTAATCATCATTAAAAATCAAAATATTATTAAGTATTATAATGACGAAGAGTTGGATAGAGCTTTTGGATATGCAGACGATGTGTTGAAAAACGCGGTGAAATGTATCGCTGAATTGATTACGGTGAATTTAGAGCAAAATATTGATTTTAATGACATAAGCTCGATAATGAGACAAAGTGGCGCAGCCATGTTGGGAATTGCAGAAGCCGGCGGAGAAAACCGAATTGATGAAGTGCTTACCGGCGTTTTAAAGTGCCCTTTGTTGACCGAAGAGCACATCTCAGATGCCCGAAATTTCCTCTTCAGTATAAGTTATGGCTCAGAAAAAAAATTACGAATCCATGAGTTAGAAAAACTTACCGATAAATTTGAAGAACTGAAAAGCAAAAACTCTCACGTGATTTGGGGAAGAAGCGAAGATGCAACCTTGGGCGACAAAATCAAACTATCCGTAATAATTTCCAAATATAATACAGATATTAAAGAGTTGGGCTCCGTAGGAGAGTTTCAAGACATTTTTGAAGGAGAAAAACAACCGAACTTTGATGTTGTGGACAAAGGCACATCCGCTCAATCTCCTTCAGCACCCCAAAATATGACACCTGTAATTAATGAAGAACCGAAAGTAACAAATGAGTATGAAAATGATGTTAAAGAGGAAGATGATTTTGGATTTCTGAAAAATAAAAACCCGTATGATGCTAATAGTGAATTTCTTGGAGAAGCAAGAGTAACCCCATCAGCATTCGAAACAGATACCGGTCCTCAAATGCTAAGACGAATTTATGAACCTATGTATGAGGAAAAAGTACAATTTGAAACATTAGTGGAGATACCTGCAGTTCAGAGAATTAGACAAGAAAACAAAGAGGATTTTCAAGATAAAGCAGTACAACACAATCGTGCTTCAAATTTCATGCTGGAAGATGATGTGAGCGATTTTTTTAATAACTTACCGGATTGAAAATCTCTAAGTAAGTAGAATTTAAGTAATAAACCTTATGCATCTATTTGAATATGTTCTGATCTTGATGGCATTAATATGTCTGTCGAGCGTGATTCATAGATTCTTACCTGTGATATCTGTGCCGATCATTCAAATAGCACTGGGAGCGTTAATTACACCCTTACTCCCGTTTGACCTTTGGTTTGCTTTAGACCCTGAACTCTTTTTTGTGCTTTTTGTCGCCCCGCTGATTTTCTATATCAGTATGTTGGCAGATAAAAAAACGATGTGGGCGCAACGAAAGCCAATCTTGAATTTGGGCATTTTGTTGGTGTTTGCAAGTATTGCCATAGCAGGATATTTAGTAAACTTCCTGATTCCCTCTATTCCCATAGCGGCCGCGTTTGTGTTGGTTACCGCCTTGGTTCCCACCGATGACATCGCCGTTACTTCTATCGGAAAACGGGTGCATCTTCCTCCCAAAATTTTGACGATTGTTCAGGGAGAATCTATTATTAACGATGCTTCCGGTATCGTAAGTTTCCAATTTGCTTTGGTGGCTATGCTTACAGGATCATTTTCACTAATCAACGCTACAGGACGATTTTTTCTTGTGGGAATTGGCGGACTTGCGGTCGGATTGTCTATTACATGGATTAAATACATAATAGTTAGATGGATACGCTCATTAGGTATGGAGAATGTAACCCTCCACATGATGTTTGGTTTGATTACGCCATTTGTAATTTACATGGTTGCGGAATGGCTTGGTGTGAGCGGTATCCTTGCAGTTTTTGCGGCAGGGATTGCCCACTCATTTAATAGAGATAAATTTAACCCCGAAAAAGCAAACTTCGTTATTGCTTCCGAAAGTGGGTGGAAAATGTTGTTTTTTGCGCTCGAAGGATTGGTGTTTGTGATTATGGGAACACAACTACCCAACATTTTAAATTCCATTAATGAACATATATACTCCATAACTAATTGGAAAATAATTACATATATTCTGCTGATTACCTTGTTGTTTCTACTTTTACGGTTCCTTTGGGCATTGCTTACCGTTAAGAAGAGAAATTACAAAGATGCCCATTACCCCATCAACCGTTTCAGAGCAAGCATTATTATCAGTTTGGCAGGGGCAAGGGGAACCATTACTTTGGCCAGTGTAATGTCGATACCGCTTTTTTTAAGTGACGGCACTGCATTTCCCGAACGCGACTTAATTATTTTAATAGCAGCAGGGGTGATTGTGGTTTCACTTTTGATTACAAGTTTTATTCTGCCGCTTTTTATCGAAAAAAAGGAAAGACCTGATAAAACGCATGAAGACCAAGCCTATTTGGAAATACTTCAAAATGTAATTACGGAACTGAAAAGCAACATCACCTCTGAAAATGAGGCAGAAGCGTCCATCATCATAGCAAATTATTATAGTAGAATCAACAAACTTCAAAAAAAACAGAATAATCGCAGGGTGAACAGCAAAGAGGAGCGAAATTTAAGAATAATGATTTATGAATGGGAGAAAGAGAATATTGTAAGGTTGCTCAAAAAGGGGAAAACAGATGAAAAAACAGCACAATATTATTTGTCTGTTTTAGAAAAACAAGTTGAAAAGTTGCTAAAAAACAGATTTGATATTAGAAAATTTTTCCTGCATTTTTTTCACCATGGGCATAATATTGTGAGTAAGCGAGAACGTTCGGGATTGCGTTCTAAGTTTTTTGCGCTCAGGGAGATAAATACACTTTTTGTTCTCGATAAACTAAGAACCATGAGCCATACAAAAGATTGCCCTGCTCTCAGAAAATTAATGGCAAGCTACGAGTTAAGTCACTATATGTATCAAAGAGGGGTACAAAACAGCAACCCAAACCGCGAACACTTTATCGCCTTGATTACACATAGTTTTCAAATAGAGCGCGATAACATTCATGCCATGTTTGAACTTGGCCGAATTTCGAGAGAAACAGCCAAAGAGATGCGGCATAATATTGAGCTATTAGAAATACAACTCAAAAAGGAGTATTTTTGAAAATTAACAAAAAAATGCAAGGGTAAAATTTTTTTGATTATTTTGCCGACTGAAAAAACGGATTAAAAATTTCATTTTTTTATTTAAACGCTTAATATTTAAACTTATAAACCAATAAACCAATAAACCAATTAACCAATTAACCAATTAACTTATGAAAAACCTCACATTGTTTTCAACTTTATTTTTATTCTTTTTTGTATGCTGTACAGCACAAACATCACAGAAAAAAAATGTAGAACCTAAAAAAGAACCTATGCAAGAAGTACTTATCGAAACATCTTTGGGCAACATTACCATTGCTCTTTCCAATGAAACGCCGCTTCATCGCGACAATTTTATTAAATTGGTGAACGAGAATTTTTATGACGGCGTTTTGTTTCACAGAATTATTCAAGGTTTTATGATTCAAACCGGCGACCCGAATTCGAAAGGTGCAGAAAAAGGAGTTCGTTTGGGCATGGGTGGTCCCGGATACACCATTCCTGCGGAAATAACCCAAACGCTTTATCATAAACGGGGGGCTGTTGCAGCTGCCCGTTTGAGCGACCAAATGAACCCGAAACGCGAGTCTTCCGGCTCACAATTTTATATTGTGGATAACCATGACGGTGCGCCTTTCTTAAACGGGGGATACACTGTTTTTGGAGAAGTGATAAAAGGAATGGAAGTGGTTGACCAGATCGCTGCACAACCTAAAGACCAAGCAGATAGACCGCTTGAAGATATCAAGATTATCACAATGAAATTGGTGAAATAACAAACTCCCTATCTTGAACCTTGAACCTTGAACTTTGAACCTTGAACTATAAGGTTTACCGCAACCTATCCGCACTCTTAATCATCGCCTCATCTTTCATTATTGCTTTTTTGGCTAAATATAGTCCAACAGCCGCAACGAAAATGATGATAATCACGTAGTTGTATTCTATTTTAGTGTTTGCTAAATTTACGTTTTTAGAATAGATAATATTCGGATAGAGATATACCATTGAAAAAATAGCCAGCAATATTGCAAACATATTGATAGATATTAGCTTAAGTTGTAGCTTGCGATTTTTATAAAAGAAAATCGTAAGGAAAGATAAAACCGAAGTAACAATGAGTAGAATCGCATTTCCAATAGGATGCAATATCGCTATCCCTTCTGAGTAATTCTTTATTGCAAAAGCATTATACTCGAAACAGTTAGTCCCTTCCATTTGAAATGCTCCGAAAGGAATAAAAAGCAGAGTTAGCGTTATTAACCCTGCAAAAAATAGATAAATGGTTTGTTTACGTTGAATCATAATATGTATGGTTTAAAAGTTCAAAGTTTCATGTGAAATAGATTACTTAAAATCTGATGTTTGTCTAAAATCGCTTTTAGCCTTGCTTCATCGGTATCCGTAATGAAAACCTGCCCGAAATGGTTTTGCCCTACCATGTTGAGTAACTGGGTTATACGCAAATTATCCAACTTGTCGAAAATATCATCCAATAACAAAATTGGTTTTACTTTCTTTCTGGTAGCGATGTAATCGTATTGCGCTAATTTGAAGGATAATGAAAACGATTTTTGCTGTCCTTGCGAGCCGAATCGTTTCAAAGGCATTTCGTTGATTAAGAAGATAAAATCATCTTTATGGATGCCAAAATTGGAATAGGCAGCGCGAAAATCCTGTATCTCATTCTCTTGTAATCCTTTTTCAAAATCAAAATCAAAGAGTTGCGATTGATAAACAAGCGAAACCGCTTCGTTGCCGTCTGAAAGGGTTTGATAATATTTTTGAAAATCAGGTAAAATATCTAAAACAAATTGTTTTCTTTTATCAAAAATATAGTTTCCTAACGGAATGAGCTGGTTATTATAAATTTGCAATAACGACAAATCAACTTTTTCTCCTAAAAGATTTTGTTTCAACAATTGGTTTCTTTGTTGGATGATTTTGTGATAAGAAATGAGTTGTAGCAAATACTCTTTATCAAATTGTGAAATGCTAATATCGAAGAACTTACGTCTTGTTTCGCTGCCTTCGTTAATCATATCGTTATCGTAGGGCGAAACCAAAATCAAAGGAAAAAGTCCGATATGGTCGCTCAATCTTTGATACTCTTTTTGATTGGCTTTCATTATTTTGCGTCCATTTTTGAACACACAGCTTATTTTAGAAGTAGTTTGCTCCAAACTTTCAAACAATCCGTGGATGGCAAAAAAATCGCAATTAAATCTCACAGAATGAATATCTTGTGAAGAAAAAGCACTTTTGCAAAACGACAAATAATGAATAGCATCCATCAAATTTGTTTTTCCGCTTCCGTTTTTGCCCACAAAACAATTCACATTCTCGTGAAAATCAAATTCATTTTCCGCGTAATTTTTAAAATTGGAAACTTGTAAGTGCTTTAAGTACATTACTAATAGTGATTAGTGATTAGTGATTAGTGGTTAGTGATTAGTGGTTAGAGGTTAGTGGTTAGTGGTTAGTGGTAAGTGGTAAATGGTTAGTGGGTGGGGAGGAAGTGAATAATGGCAAAAATAACTCCAATAATAAAAGTGATGGCAACAATTCCTCTTCCGGTTAAATCGTATTTCAATTTTAACAAATAATAACGAAGTAACAGCACGTTTGGGATTATGCTAATGAGGATGAGGCGTTCCAACGAGAAAACATTTGCATTTATAATTTCATGCGGTAATAAAAAGAGGATGAGTTTAAATATTCCAAAAATAATTGCAGGTATTAATAATCCGAGGATTAATCCCATC
>Ga0209628_10004110_pt1 | contig 10421 bp, 8 predicted proteins | sample TergutCu122P4_FD_187285 | JGI IMG/M metagenome (GOLD analysis project Ga0209628, IMG submission 187285) | Cubitermes ugandensis P4 segment gut microbial communities from Kakamega Forest, Kenya - Cu122 P4 (SPAdes) (version 2) | ecosystem: Host-associated > Arthropoda: Insects > Digestive system >... | reverse complement strand
TGAACAAAAACACGATAATCAAAATCGCTTATTAGTTTATCTGTACCTTGAAAATAAGACTTTTATTAACGCTCATTTGCTAAAAGAAAAATTGGCAGATGTAGATAATTCATTGAATTTTAAATATAAAGAAAAATTTCAGACATTATGAAACAAGAAAAATACTCCCTCGACTTCGGCAAAAAAGAGAAAGTCCTCAACTATGCCACACAAACTTACCAACTTTCACGACCAAACAAAGTAGGTGCTGTAATGGCGTTAATTCGTGAATGTCAGCCGAAAACCATTGAGGAATGGGAAAAATGGTATTTTGAAAACGCTTTTACCGAAGCCAAATCAAAAACAAAAATAACCAAAGAAAGTTTGACAGAACTTGGCGAGCGACTACACGAAAAAATTACGGAAGTTGTAATTCCCGAATGGCAAGCGGCTTTCGCCCAACTGACTTTACAAGATTGTATTGACTACATTTACAACTTGACAATTAATCGTACTTTTGACGGTTTTTTGCGTGAAAAGTCAGTTGTAAATGACGGTTTGGCAAAGATTTTCCCAAATGTTGTATTTGAAGAAAGCGACCCCGAACTTGACCACGCAGGCGACATTGACTACATAGCAAAAATTGGCAGTAAAGCATTTGGTATTCAGATAAAACCAGTTACAGCAAAAGCAAATTTCGGCAATTATTCTGCGACCGAGCGAATGAAAGCAAGTTTTGCCGATTTTGAGGAAAAATTCGGTGGAAAAGTATTTGTCGTTTTCAGTTTGGACGGAGAAATCGCAAATAAAGAGATAGTTAATGAAATTCAAAAAGAAATAGAGAGGCTGAATTGAAATGCCCTGCATACAACGAGCGACTTCACAAAACAAGCAAATAATGAAACAAAACATCAAAACCGTACTTCTAATAGTAGCCATTGCGGTGGGCTTTACTTTTTATAATTTCTTTGCACAATTTAGCAACCTCACGCCTTTCCTGCTGTTTCTGATGTTGTTTTTCACTTTCGGTTCGGTCAATTTTAAAGAAATTAAATTTAGAAAGGAATATCTTCTTTTGGTATTGTACCAAGTTGGAGTAAGTATTGGCGCGTATCTACTTGTACGGCAATACAATGAAATATTGGCACAAGGAACAATGATTTGTATTTTAGCCCCGACAGCCGTTGCCGCTGTGGTAATGTCTTCGATGCTTGGGGCGAATGTTGCCTCGGTTACATCGTACAGTTTACTGATAAATCTGGTAATTTCCATTGTCGCTCCGATTTATTTTTCAATAATGGAAGTGCCTGATATTGTACCGTTTTGGGAATCGGTTGGAAAAATAAGTATGAAAATCTTCCCCCTGCTGATAATTCCGATGGTTTTGGTATTTATCATTAAAAAACTATCGAAGAAACTTGGTGATGGACTAAAGAAATTGAGCAGTTTGTCGTTTTACCTTTGGGTGGTCTCGGCGGCGATAGTTATGGGCAATACGATGAAATTCATACTGTTGCAAGATTCAAAAAATTATTTGCTAATTATTTTGTTAATCGTATCGTCTTTGGTTCTTTGTCTTTTTCAGTTTGTGTTCGGGTATTACTACGGAAAAAAATACAACGATGAACTGGCTTGTACGCAATACATGGGACAGAAAAACACAATTTTAGCTATTTGGATGGTACAAACCTTCCTAAACCCCATCGCCTCGATTGCCCCCGCCGCATACGTCCTATGGCAAAATTTTGTGAATACCTACCAACTGTGGCAGAAGGGAAAACATTAAATAAAAGATACTACATTCACAATGAAAACAATTCTATTGCATTTTTTGTTGTTTGTGTGGCAACTTCCCCTATGTTTGTTTGTTTAATTTCGGCAATTTTTTGTGCTATAATGGGAATATACGAACTTTTATTGCGTGTTCCCCTATGTGGATTTGGTGTTAAATAAGGAGCATCTGTTTCTAATACAATGTATTTCAATGGAATATAAGGCAAAATAGTATCCAAATTAGATGATTTATAGGTTACTGTACCTCCAATTCCAAGCAAAAATCCTTTTTCTATTACTTCCTCTGCGTGGGCTAAACTTCCTGAATAACAATGGAATATTCCCTTTAATTTTTCACCTCGAAATTCATTTAATACGTCTATTGTTTCGTAATACGATTGCCTTTTATGAATAATAAGTGGTAAATTATGCTTCAATGCAAACTGAATTTGAAAACGAAATGCCTCTTTTTGTTTGTTGAGAAAAGTTGTATCCCAGTATAAATCAATGCCCACTTCTCCAACACCTATAAATTTATGCAACGGAAAATAATCAAAGATTTTTTGCAAAACTTCCTTATAATTTTCTTTCACATCGCAAGGATGCAATCCAAGCATAGGGAAACATTGTTGCGGATAAGTTTTGCAAACTTTCAACATATCTTGCATAGAATCCAAGTCAATATTAGGCAATAAAATACGACTTACGCCTGCATCTTGACATTCTTTTATTATTCTATCTCTATCTTTATCAAAATCTTTTACGTAAAAATGGGAATGTGTATCTATAAATTCCATGTTGAAAATTTTGTTTTAAAACAAAAAACACCCGCGTTCATAACGATTACAGGTGTCCAAATTAACTATCATGCAAAAAATAAATCAGTTACTAGTCGTCATTGCTGTTAAATATCGAGTCAAGGTACGCATTAAACTCCAATGGTGTCATCATTTTGTAATTTGTTGGAATTAAAAAATCAACACTCTTTACTTTTGTCGGTTTAACTTCAATGGCTTCTTCTATAGTTTTAACTCCTTTTTCTTCAGATTCTTTGTACAGAGGGAAACCTATCAGTCCGGGATATTCAAAATTATTTATATTATTATCTTCACCAATTTCGGTGGTAGTATAAACAATTTCCGTTGTTTCTTCCTCTTCCTCTGTATCGTATATTGTTACATCGTATCGAGTGCATACGTATCCGCAAATAGTTTTTGTTTCCTCTCTTTTTACGTAGGTGTATTTCTTTTCATCTTGACGCAAAAAAGACTCTACCATTTCGGGAGAATATTTACATCCGCCTCTGTTTCCGGGATAGTCAAAGAGCCTTACCATAGTTTCCGCATCTCCATCATAAATAATTACCCACGGACCATATACTTTTTTTATTTTATTCCCAAAAATTGTATATGATTCTTCTTTGGGAACGTGCTTTTGCGGATTTCTGTTTTCACCCTCGTACCTAACGGAAACTTTTATTGTTCCTGCAAACGAACTTGTTTTCTGTGCATTGGCAGTCAAAACAACGAACATACTCAATGCTACTACACTTAAAATAAAAAATGACCTTTTCATTATGTGACTTTTATTACGTTAAAAAATTTTTCCGCAAAGGTACATTTTTTTTCAATATAAAATCTGCTTTTTTTTTTAAATTTGAGATTTTGATTTTTTTTTAGAAAAATATTGTTTTTTAAAAAAAGGTGAAGAAGCAATGATTAAAAGGTTGAAAAAAAATTTTTTTTAATAGTCCAAAAAAAAGTCCGTTATTTTCATAACAGACTTACAATGAATAGTACTCGCGGAGAGGGGGGGATTCGAACCCCCGGTACCCTTTCAGGTACGACAGTTTAGCAAACTGCTGGTTTAAGCCGCTCACCCACCTCTCCAAAGAAGACAATTCTTCAAGGGGATGCAAAGGTACAATTTTTTTTGATATAAAATGCAGTTATTTTATAAAAAAAATCTTGTTTATCTTTTTTCTATTGCCAAAATAAGATTTGCCTGTGTGTAATTCAAAAATTTTATGTACCTTTGCAAAATTGTAAAAAGAGGGTGCTTTTTTTCTTATTATTTTGATAATCAACATTTTATATTGTGCATAAATTATTAGAAGAACTGAATGATGACCAACGGAAAGCCGTTGAATATATTGATGGAGCGATGATGGTAATTGCAGGGGCTGGGTCTGGGAAAACCCGCGTACTTACCTACAAAATTGCATATATGATTGCGCAAGGCATCAATCCATTTAACATTCTTAGCCTTACGTTTACCAACAAGGCTGCCAATGAAATGAAAGAACGTGTTATGGAATTGCTTGGAAATACAGCGGGTAGAAACGTCTGGATGGGTACATTTCATTCTGTTTTTAGTAAAATTTTACATATAGAATCGCAGTGGTTGGGTTTTACGCAAAATTTTTCCATCTACGATACTAGCGATAGTAAAAGTCTGATAAAAACAATTGTCAAAGAAAAAAAATTAGACGCAAATACCTACAAAGCCAGTATGATAGCCTCTAAAATATCATCGGCAAAAGCAAGTTTGATTTCTCCTGATGAATATTGTAATAATAAATTTATTTTAGACGAAAACCGTCTAAAGAAAATACCTGAAATTGGAAATATTTATCGCGTTTATAATCACCGACTTAAGCAGTTTGATGCGATGGATTTCGATGATTTGCTGGTCAATATGTATATTTTGCTGCGTGATTTTCCCGATTTACTCTATAAATATCAGCATAAATTTAAGTATATTTTGGTGGACGAGTATCAAGATACTAACCACGTTCAGTATCAAATAATTAAAAAATTGGCTGCGGTTTATGAAAACCTTTGCGTTGTTGGAGATGATGCACAAAGTATTTATTCTTTTAGGGGAGCAAATATTCATAATATATTGGATTTTAAAAACGATTACCCTGAACATCAACTTTTTAAGTTAGAACAAAATTATCGTTCTACAAAAAATATTATTCACGCTGCTAATTCGCTTATCAAAAATAATGAAAAACAAATTCCGAAATTGATATGGACTGCCAATCAAACGGGCGACAAAATTAAAGTAATTCAAGCGATTGACGATACAGAAGAAGCCGAAGAAATAATCAAATCCATACAAGAAAATAAGCGAAAACACAGCGCAGAAAATAGGGATTTTACAATTTTATATCGTACAAATGCTCAATCCAGACCTTTTGAGGAGGTACTTTTAAGGGAAAATATTCCGTATCGAATTTATGGCGGTATGTCGTTTTACAATCGAAAAGAAATAAAGGATATGTTGGCTTATTTTCGTGTAACGGTCAATCCGCGTGATGACGAGGCACTTCGCCGTGTTATCAATTATCCGCAGCGAGGAATAGGTACAAATACGATGGAAAAGGTAATTGTATCGGCATCGAGAAACAATACAACAATATGGAATGTAATTGAAAATCCGCATCTTTACGATATCAGATTGACAACCGCAACCATGGTTAGCATTGATAATTTTTTAACAAAAATACGAAGTTTTCAAGCCGATTTATACAAAAAAAATGCCTTTGAACTTGGAAAACACATTGCCGAAAGCAGTGGACTTGCCCGCGAATTACGCGAAATGGTCGAAGAAAAAGAACGTTATGAAAATTTGGGCGAACTTTTTAATGCAATGCAAAATTTTGTAGAAAGACCACCGCAACATCGAATTGATTTGGAAACAGGAGAAGAATTGGAAGAGGTTTTTCCGTCTTTAGACCAGTTTCTCAACGAAGTGGCACTCTATACCGATGCAGATAAAGATGAAAAAGACGATAATAATAAAGTAAAATTGATGACTATCCATTCTGCCAAAGGATTAGAATTCCCATTTACCTACGTTGTGGGGTTGGAAGAAAATTTGTTGCCGTTTTATTTGATTGAAAATCAAGATGATTTAGAAGAAGAACGGCGATTGTTTTACGTGGCAATTACCAGAGCGAAGCAGTCGCTTACGCTTTCTTTGGCTCAAAGGAGACGTGTTTTTGGTACGTATAATTTTTCTCATCCAAGTCCATTTTTGCGGGAAATAGACCCATCAGTACTTGAAACGACTACGTCTTCAGTGTCGGTAGAAGGGAGAAAACTGAAACCCATATATCCTCGAAGTGTAACATCTCCTTCGGCTATAAAACAGCCGGTGTTTCAGCATATGATACGCCAAAAGCCAAATATTGTTCCCGAAATAAAGGTTGACCCCAAATTGCAAATGGGTGAAATTATTATATTAGCCTCCCAATTATCTGTCGGAATGCGAGTTTTTCACGCAAAATTTGGCATCGGAACGATTAACAACATTGCCGAAAAAGAAAATAAAGCGACCATTGAATTTGAAAATTTAGGTGAAAAAGTAATGTTGTTAAATTTTGCAAAATTACGTACCGTGTTATAAACCTTTGAAATAATAAATTGATGAAAAATAAAAAACCGTTAATTCTCGTCGTAAATGATGACGGGATAGAGGCAAAAGGAATTCGTAACTTGGGAGAAGTTGCAAGGGAGTTTGGACGTGTAGTGATGATTGCACCCGGTAATGGCAGGTCGGGCATGAGCCACGCCATAACGTTTGCTTCCCCTTTACGTTTGCGAAGGCTGCATTATTCTGATGATTTTGAAATATATAAAACCAACGGGACCCCTGTTGATGCGGTAAAATTGGCATTGCGTCATTTATTGAAAGACCAGCAGGTTGATTTGCTTGTTTCGGGAATAAATCAGGGAGCAAATACTTCTGTTAGTGTATTTTACTCTGCCACTGTCGCTGCTGCAGTAGAAGGTTGTTTGTGCGGAATCCCTTCGATCGCCTTTTCATTGGTAGATTATAAGCGTGATTGTGATTTTGAATTGGCAAAAGCAGCAGTAAGAAAAATTATTCCAACTGTGCTAAAAAAAGGATTACCACCTAATATTTGTTTAAATGTCAATATTCCTAATATTGCCGTTGATGATGCAAAAGGAATGAAAATCACCCGACAGGCAAAAAATTATTGGCACGAAGACCTCGATGCAAGAACAGACCCCGCTAATAATCCATATTTTTGGATGAGCGGATGTTTGCAAGAAATTGATAAAAAAAGAGACACAGATATGTGGGCTGTTAAACATAATTATATTTCAATACACCCTTTGAAAGTGGATTGGACAGATTTTGAAATGATACAAAAACTAAGAAAATGGAATATCAAATTATGAAACATATTATTAAAAAATTTTTCTACAAAGATTCATTGTTATTAGGAATTGCTCTGGGACTTGCTTTACCGCTTATTTCGTTTGGAATCTTATACGCAGTATCTACTATTTTTGCACCAGCGGATAAAGATTATTTGATAGGTATATCCACCGTAAGTTTGATATCGGTATTTACCAACTTATTTACGTTAAGATATTATTTAGTAAAACTCAAATTTGACAAAACAGGAAGAGGTATTTTACTTCTTACCTTCGTTTTAGCGATTGGCTACTTTGCAGTGTATATGAGGATTTTTAATTGAACGATGGCTTTTTATTCCATATCTGCCTGAAAACGAAAGCCCAAACGTTTAGCGGTTTTTATTGCCATGCGTTTATTGTTTATGTCTTGCATGTCTTGAACGGTAATTTCTTTTACCATTTCGTAAGGAGGAACCAGTAAATCAAAGTTTACCGTATATTGAATAGCAGAATCTAATATCAATCGTGTAAGTGCTTTGTCAAAAATTACTGTACTAAAATTATTATAAATTTGAGCGAGTTCTCTTTTCCCGTCAATATAGCAATGATTTTCTATATTGATAAAAATACGTCCAATCAAATACCCGATGTCGTTTACTCGGTTGTATGCTAACGAATCGGATAAAAAATTATAAATATTGATTATACCGCAATAAGCCCTATCTTTATTTTCACGAATGTATGGAATTTTCATAATTTCGTGATCTCGGTTAAATTCAAATACATTGCTGTGCAAAATGAAGAAAAGTACATCGCTGCCAAATTGTAAAGAAAAACTTTGCGGTTGAGAACTTTCATATTCTACCTTTATTTCTGAACTTGGATGATAACTTTTATATATTTTTGGAAACTTAGTTGCTGCTTTTTTCAATGACTCAAAAGCCGCTTCTGTATTTTTGTAAACGGTCATTTTGAGCGTTCCCATTTTATTTATTTGGTTGCATATAAGATTCAATTTATCTTTATTTTTTTCTTCCATTTTGGTAGGTTAAATTTTTTGAAGTACATCATATAGCGTGCATAACGCAAAAAAAAATAATATATTTTATTTTTCTGTCTATAAATTTTCACAAACTAAAAAAGTCTATCCATTTTTTTCAGAACAATCTTTTTTTTGGAGATTTCATCAACTTTTAGACTTCTAAAAAACAAAACGATTTTTTTTTACTTTTTTTTCTCCTTTTTGCTGCGAAATAATTCTTTATTTTGTACTAACACAAGATAAAAAAAGTATTGTTTTTCTATTAAAATATTTCGTAATTATTTGATACTTAGAAAAAAAAAAAAAAAAAAAAAAAAAAAAAAAATTGTATTATTTTTTTTACTACCTTTGCAGGCGGGATTATAGTGTGAAGGGAGTATGCCGAAAAATCCCGATATTTTGAGAGTAGGCGTTTTTGAGTTATAAATTAAAAAGTTAATAAAAATTAAAAAATAACAGAAATGAGAAAGTTATTAGTTTTTTTCACAGGAATGATGCTGTTTTTACAGCACGGACAAGCACAATTAAAACAAACGTGGTTTGAAGATTTTAACGGCAGTTCTTTACCGCCAGCAAATTGGACAGTTCAGTGTGGAACTTGGTCGCCCAATACACTTTATTATTTGCCCAGTCCATTAGGAGGTGCAAATCAATCGTATTGGACAGCAGTACCCAATAAAATGGGTGATAGTTCTGTTTTAACAACAGATTATTACAATTGTACGCAAAAGTATGTTTGGTTGCGGTTTAGTCATGTTTGTAAAGTGTCTCCAAGTGATATTGTAAAGATTGAATGGCAAGACGGAATGGGTCCTTGGAAGCGTTTAGATCCTTCTTCGTATAAAGGAGGCGCATCAAATTATGCCACTACAGGTTTTAATGCTGCAAGTTATAGCGACTGGCAGGCAAGTAATAATGCTGCAACCCCAGCAAATTCGTGGTGGAAAGACGAATTGTTTGACCTGACTAATACCATAGGTCCTTCAATGTTGCGTTTCCGATTTACGATTAAGCGTGGAAACGTAGCAGGAACACAGTTTGCTTACGGATGGCTGTTGGAAAATTTTGAGGTGATTTCAGCGGACTATCAAATTGACCCGCCAACAGTGCGCTTTATTGCTCCTTTTGTAAGGGATACGGTTTATGCTGCAGGTCCTTTTGAAATCAATGCAGAAGTAAAAAGCAATACCGCTGCTGCTATTGTACACCCTTGGTTAAAATGGACTACCAATACAGGAATAATTGATTCTGTATTGATGACCCACGTAAGCGGAAATGCCTTTTGGAAAGCAACAATTCCTGCCTACTTTTTGGGAACAACGGTAACCTATTCTATTATAGGAAAAGATGCAAATGGAAATACATCTTCGGCATTTTCAGGATATGTTATAGCACAAGGCTGTCCAGCAGTACCAGATTCGTTAACTACGCTGCCAACGACTGCTAACTATAATAATGGCGTTGCTTTTGATATGGTGGCAGGGGCTAAACCGGTTACTATAACAGGGTTTAGTACAGGGTTTTATACTGGCGGAACAACTACCGTACACATGTATTACAGAACGAATACCTCCTGCGGAAACGTATCTTCAAGTGCCGGATGGGTACTTATTGGGCAACAAACAGTTAAAATTACAAGTTCGGGTTATACTTACGTTCCATTTAATACTCCCGTTACAATACCTGCAGGTCAAACGTATGGGTTTTATTTTATGGAGACCAATAATTCTTACATATATTATTCAAATGGTGCGCCTACTTGCGGTACGACTACAGTAGCCTCAAACAGCGACCTAACTATTAAAGGAGGCTATGGAATGGGTATGCCTCTTTTCACAGGTGGATTTAATCAAGAACGGCTTTTTGCAGGAAAAATTCATTATGCAATAGGCATTGGTGGTGATTGCAGCGATACCAATTCCGCTGCCTTAACAAAAATGCTTACCCCTACACAAACTACCGTTGTTAGCGGGCAGCCGAATACGGTAACGGTTGTTCTCAAAAATAAGGGAAGTGCAAATTTAACTTCTTGTATTATAAATTGGAAAGTAAATGGTACAACAATGACTCCCGTTTCATGGTCAAAAAATTTGCCATGGGATTATAATGATACCTTAGTTCTTGGAACTTACACACCCGTTGGAGGCAAATTTGATACGATTATAACCTGGGTATCCTCGCCCAATGGAAAACAAGACCCTATGACCTGGGATGATACAATAGTAAGTATCCTTTACGGTTGCAACGGACCTTTGGCAGGAAATTATACCATTGGAGTACATTTTCCGACCATAGATGATGGTATATATGTAGCCTCTCTCTGCGGTGCAACTGCAGATGTGCGGTTTTTGGTACCAAGCGGTACTTATAACCAAGGATGGGATTTTTCCAATGTTGATTTAAGCAATCTGGGAAAATATATGCTCTATATTGCCTCCGCAAGCGGCAGT
>Ga0209628_10004108_pt1 | contig 10423 bp, 6 predicted proteins | sample TergutCu122P4_FD_187285 | JGI IMG/M metagenome (GOLD analysis project Ga0209628, IMG submission 187285) | Cubitermes ugandensis P4 segment gut microbial communities from Kakamega Forest, Kenya - Cu122 P4 (SPAdes) (version 2) | ecosystem: Host-associated > Arthropoda: Insects > Digestive system >... | reverse complement strand
AGTACTCGATACGTTCATTTTCCAGAAGGAATTATCATGCAACACATTATCAATGTAAAAAGTACACCTAACGAAAAAGGCTCCGATTTGTTTGTGATCCATTCCGGATTAAAAGTGGGCATCACCGACCAATTGAATGAGTGGGTAGAAATAAGGCTTCCCAACGGGGAAAAAGGGTGGATACTGGCGGAGCAAATTGAGGAGATTTGAAGAAGACCATAAGAGCATAAGACCGTAAGACCGTAAGATTTTTCTGTTTACTTTTTCGTAGTTCGTAATTAGCTTCGCTGAGATTGCTCCTACCGGAGCTGCGGTTCGTAACTCGTAATTTTTAATTGTTTTATGGTTTCTATCGGATTTTCCGAGCCAAAAACAGTGTTTCCGGCAACGAGTATATCCACGCCGGCATCCACTAGAATGGGGGCGTTCTCCAAGTCCACGCCGCCGTCAATTTCAATCATTGCGTCCGATTTATGCTTTTCGATGAGTTTTCGAAGTTCTTTTACCCGTTTTATGCTGTTTTTTATAAAACGCTGCCCGCCAAATCCCGGGTTTACCGACATAACCACTACAAAATCAATGTCATTAATGATATCTTCCAAAAAAGCAACAGGAGTGTGCGGATTTATGGCAACCCCCGCCAGCATATCCAAATCTTTGATTTGATGAATGGTGCGGTGCAGATGCGTGCAGGCTTCCCAATGCACTGACAAACAATCGGCTCCGGCATTTTTAAAATCTGCGATATACCGCTCCGGTTTTTCAATCATCAAATGCACATCTAAAGGTTTTTGCGCCACTTTTTTAATAGCGCGAATTACCGGCATCCCAAAAGTGATGTTAGGCACAAAATGTCCATCCATAATATCTAAGTGAATCCAGTCGGCCTTCGACTTGTTGAGCATTTTTATCTCTTTTTCCAAATTAACAAAATCGGAAGAGAGCAATGAAGGGGCGATAATGGGGTTCATAATGCAGATTTAAATTTTTTATAGAATTTACACACCGCAAAAATAAAATATTAATCTTTCGCTCTGAAAATTAGTTTTTTTTCTTTTTATGCAAAACAAACAACTTTTTGCTATTTTTGCGCCATATTAACAGAATTAAAACTGCTTTGTGTTGAAAAAAAAACTTCAAAACATTTTTATAAAACATTAACAATCAATAAATCCCAAAATTAATTACAAAATGAAAAAACTTTTATTATTAAGCTTGACATTATTTTCATTCCTATTTATGAATATGCTTCAGGCACAAATTAACATCGGTGGAAACCCGGTGAGTATTAATTATGAAAAAATCCTTGAACCGCTTACTTTTGAGGTAATGCCTCCATTGGATTTCAAAACTATTGAAGAAGAAGATGCGCAATGGGATGCAGAAGTAGCTGCCGGCGGCTCTAAAATCGGAAGACGCTTCGGTATCTCGTTTGAGGTGGACTACGACCTGCACAATTCAGGCACATGGAGCAATTTGCCTGATGGCGGTAAATTATGGCGGTTAGGTATTGAATGCCCCGGCGCGCTCTCCATCAATCTGATTTTCGACCGGTATCGTTTACCGAAAGGAGCAACACTTTACGTTTTTGCTGAAAACGGAAGCGATAAAATTGGCGGTTTTACCGATTATAACAACCAAGCCGACAACTTTTTTGCGACCGATATTGTTAAAGGCGACAAAATTGTGATTGAATATTACCAACCCGCTAACGCCGCCTTTGAAGGCGAGTTGCGTTTGGCTACCATTGTACACGGCTATCGCGGTTTGGCACTACATGCAAAATTATTTGGAGAAGCCGGGGCATGTCAAAGAAATACAATTTGTCCTGAAGGCACCGATTGGCAGGACCAGGTGAAAGCGGTTTTTGCCCTTTATGATGGGAATAAAGAAGTGTGTTCCGGTACCATACTTAATAATACAGCTAACGACAGAAAACCGTACGCATTAACTGCAAATCATTGTTGGAATAGCCACCAAAATACGGGAACTTGGGTCTTTAGATTTAGATGGGAAAGTCCCACTTGTACGCCTTCAACCAATTCAAGTTATCATACGATGACCGGTGCTGTTTTAAGAATGCGTTCCCCCACCAATACATCTTCAACCGATGCTTGTTTGGTTGAACTCAATCAAATGATTCCGGAAGAATGGGAAGTCTATTACGCAGGCTGGTCACGTTCAACGGTTCCTTCTCCTTCTGCAATGTGTATTTCGCATCCCTCTTTGGATATTAAGAAAATATCTCCCACACTCCCGCTTTATACTGTAACTCAATATGTATTGGGTTGGCGTACAGATTGGTCAACAGCTGCCTGTACGGAAGGTGGATCTTCCGGTTCCGGATTATTCGATAGTAATAAGAGAATTGTTGGACAGTTATGGGGTGGTGAGTCTAAATGTAGTACATACGGAACCTCATTACACTACGATGTGTATGGCAGATTCGATTTGTCATGGAACGGACTTCCCGGTGGGGTGAGTGACTTAAAAACCTGGTTAGACCCGTTGAATCTTGACCCGCAAACATGGGACGGTTTTTATGGCGAAATGGTGGATGCCGAATTAACGGAAATTATGGTTCCGGAAGCTTCATATACCACCGCAGCCACCATAAATCCAAAAGTTAAGATAAAAAATACCGGCGACTTTCCTATCACCACTGCCACAGTTACCTATACTATTGATGGCGGCTATCCGGTAACCAAAACTTGGGAAGGTAATCTTGATTTGGGCGCAACTGTAGATATAACGTTTGATGCAATAACCCTGACTTATGGAACCCATGTTTTTGAAGCCACAGTAGCTGTTCCTGAGGATGGAAACGTTGCAAATAACAGTAAAACAAAAAATTACACCGTAACTATAACCAATGCTCCTTATGTAAATTATGAAAGCCATGAAATTGTGGGTGGCGAAAAGTTAACTTATATTTCAAAAAATAAAGAGATTGCCGTAACATTGAAAAATGTGGGTGTATTACCTGCAAACGGGCCACTTGCGGTTACATTCTCTTGCGATGATCCACAATTGACTGTTACTCAAACTACTGCACAATGTGAAACCCTTGCGCCAAATGGAACAGCAACCGTTACTTGTAAAGTTACCGTAGCCAATGATATTCCTGATGCTAAATCTTTTCATGTTAAAATATCAGTTTCTAATGGAGAAAACACATGGGGTAGCGTAATGCCCATTGTAGCCTATGCACCGGCATTTAAGTTGGAAAAAGTTTTGGTAAACGGCACAGAAAATGGAAATCTACCTAAAGATGCCATGGTTTTTCTTTCAGCAACAGTTAAAAACGTGGGTGGAGCAGATGCCTATAAAGTAAAAGGAAATTTGGAATTTACCAGTCCCTATCTTACTCTTGCCTGCGACGAGAATGCGCCTGTTGTTCAACTTCTACCTGCCGGAGAAAGTTCTAATTTGTGTTTTTATGTAATTACAAATCAAGAAATGCCCTCCGGTTACGAAGTTGCCTTTAATTTAGCACTCTCTGCCTTATACGAACGTACCTACAGTACAACATTCAAGGTTGCAAATTCCGGCTCAAACAATTACTGCGTACCCGAAAATTCAAACTGCAGTCTCTCAAGTCCCGACAAGTTTACCTCAGTTAAATTGTATAAAACCACTACTCCTACTGTAATGTTGATTGATCATAATCCCCCTTGCGGAACAAACGGATATTCAAACTTTACAAGTAGTATTGTAGTTCCATTAGAACCCGGCCAATATAAACTTGATGTGAGTGTTGGAACCGGTGGCATACAACATATTAAAGGCTGGTTTGATTTAAACGGAAACAATGAATTTGAAAATAACGATATCGAATTGTTGGTAACCGGTTCTTGTGCTTCAGGCGGCTCAACTTCATTTACTTTTACAATTCCGCAAAATTTCGTACCAGGTGAGTCCCGTTTCAGACTCCGTTGTAAATATAGTAGCACTATGAATAATGCGTGTGAAGGGTACAACTTCGGGCAAACCCTTGATTATACCATAGTTTTACCCGAACTTTATCCCCGTGTGCAAAATGTAGAAGCCGAACTGCAAGGTAACAGCATTAATATCACTTGGCTAGCTCCTGCAACAGGAACACCAATAGGTTATAATATTTACAGAAACGGTAATAAATTGAACGACGAATTATTGACCGATTTAAGTTTTACGGAAACAGAACTAGAACAAGGGGTGTATGCCTATAATGTAAAAGCATTTTATACCGGTAACAAAGAATCATACGCAGAAATGTCGAATGTAATCTGTTATTTTTGGAATTGCGACCCGCCAACAGACCTTGATGTAACCAAAGAGGGTAAAACCGCAATTCTAAAATGGGATGCACCGAAAGATTTAGCCGGAGAATTTCTGGGATACCTCATTTATCGAAATGGAACCATCATTTATGAAGATATCGTAATTACCGAAACAGAATTTAAGGATGAAAATCTTCCTGTGGGCACCTACACCTACCAAGTATCTGCAGTATCTAGTATTTGCGAGGAAACCGAAAAAACTGATTCTGTTAGTATTACCATTGTGTATGAATATTGCGAACCACCCGTTGATCTTGACGGATATCAACTCATTCCGCTAAAAGGTTTTTTTGGTGTTTATCTTACCTGGGAAAAACCGAAAAATATTGATGGAGTTTTGTTAGGATATCATGTTCATCGTGATGAAGAACCAATCAATGAAGAACTTGTAAACGAAACAATATATATTGATGATAAAGAGTTTCTTCCTCCGGGAACATATTCTTATCAGGTATCTGCTGTTTATGAACATTGTGAATCTGTTCTAACAGACGCTATTCTTATTGATGTGGAAAATGTTGGTGTTAAAGATATTCATAACGATGCTTTCAGTATATATCCCAATCCAACAAACGGAGATTTTGTAATTCAAAGTTCGAAGTTCAAAGTTCAAAGTGTAGAGATTTATGATGTTTACGGAAGAAAAGTGTTTGACAAATTCCCCTCCAATTCATTGGAGGGGTGGACGGCGAAGCCGGACGGGGTGGTTATCGATCTTACGGTCTTACATGCCGGTGTTTACTTTGTAAAAATTTATGCTGAAGAGAACCAAATTGCAATCAAAAAATTAATCATTAATCATTGATCATTTTGAAACAAAAACTAATCTCCCGTTTTAGTAAATACCTTTCGTTCTCAACTACTTCAAACGACACATCCGAAACCTACCCAAGCACAAGCGAACAACTTGTGTTTGGGGATGTTTTGGTAGAAGAACTGAAACTTTTAGGTTTAACAGAAGTTGAAAAAGACCAATTCGGCTACGTTACGGCTACTTTGCCCGCAAATACCGATAAAAAATTACCCGTTATCGGTTTTATTGCGCATTTTGACACCGCCCCCGATATGCCCGGAATCAGCGCGCCCGTTGTTATTGAAAACTACGGAGGGAATGATATTGTTTTAGACAAGGAAACCAACACTGTCTTAACAACTGCTGATTTTCCGGAATTGAAAAACTATATCGGGCAAACGCTTTTAACCACCGATGGTAGAACTTTGCTGGGCGCAGACGATAAAGCCGGCATCTCCGAAATTATCTGCGCTATGGAATATTTAATCCAACATCCTGAAATTAAACATGGTAAAATTAAAGTTGCTTTTACCCCCGATGAAGAGATCGGCAAGGGAGTGCTTCATTTCGATGTTGCCAAATTTGGATGCGATTTTGCATACACTTTAGATGGCGGTATGCTCGGCGAGTTAGAGTACGAAAACTTTAACGCAGCCGGTGCTACCATCACCATTCAGGGTAGGAACGTTCATCCGGGCTATGCCAAAAACAAAATGGTTAATTCTCAGCTTATTGCCATGGAGTTTAACTCCATGCTTCCTGAGTTTCAACGCCCGCAATTTACTGAACATTACGAAGGTTTTTACCTGTTAACCAAAATGGAAGGAACGGTGGAAAACAGCAAGTTAAACTACATCATTCGAGACCACGACAAACTCCTTTTTGAACAAAAGAAGGAATTTATGCACAAAATCACTGCTTTTTTGAATGAAAAATATGGAGCCGACCGCGTAAAATGCGAAATTAAAGAGCAATACAAAAATATGCGCGAAATGGTGGAGCCGGTTTTCCATGTGGTTGAACGCGCCAAACAAGCGATGATTGATGCCGGCGTTGTTCCTATTGTAAAACCGATTCGTGGCGGCACCGATGGAGCAAACCTCTCATTCAAAGGACTCCCCTGCCCTAATATTTTTGCCGGCGGACATAATTTCCACGGAAAATATGAATTTATTCCCGTAGAATCTATGGAAAAAGCGGTGCAAGTGATTGTAAATATTGCAAAAAATTAACAACACGACAGGGATGAGTTTCAAAATCATCCCAACACGATTATCGTTACAATTCTTCTGCCAAAATTTCTCCTCGTGGATTTCTTATAGAATATTTTGTAAACTTTTCGTCCGATTCAAAGCCATCTCCTTTGTCGATTGTTCCATCTGCTTTAATTTTTGTTATTTCAACGTCAGAGTAGATACGCTTGTTTATTTTATCCCAAAAAAGTTTTTCGGTAAGAATAGATTCTTCTTTTATTAAATCTACTATAACTACATTTCCTTTTGCTTCATATCTTTGTGAAAACTCTTCATTAATAGCATAATCCGCAGATAATGTAGAATTTTTCTCTCCATTTGAATAGGAGGCAATGATAATTCCTTCAGGAAAATCAGTGTAAGGATTCTCCCCATAATATTTGTTCATTAAGGGTGCATAGAGCGTAAAAGTGATTTCCCCATTTTCACTCATTACCACTTCAATATTTCGCACTGACTCATCGGGAAATTTTCCGTCATATTCAAACATTACATTTTTTTTTGAATTTGAACTGCAGGAACAGATGCAGAAAAACAATATTGGGTAAAAAAGGTTGTGATGAATTTTCATGCAGTGATAGTGAATAATATTTTTTTGCGAAAATAAATATTTATGAAATATTTCCGAAGAATTGTTGTTTTTTCATGATTTCGTGCAGATATTTTCTCATGGATTGGTTTTTTGGAAGCAGTAAATCGGCATCTTCTTCTAAAACTTCTTTGGCTAAATTTCTTGTAAAGACCACTAATTTTTCATCTTTCGCCAAATCTACAAGTTTAAAATCCAACAAGCCGCTTTGGCGAGTACCTTGCAAATCGCCGGGACCACGCAATTTTAGGTCAATATTGGCAATTTCAAATCCGTCGTTTGTATCCGTCATCGCTTTGAGACGTTGTTTGCTTTCGGCAGTGAGCTCGTGTTTGGTCATCAGCAAACAGTAGGATTGATCGGCGCCGCGCCCTACCCTGCCCCGCAATTGATGCAACTGCGACAAACCAAACCGCTCCGCATTTTCAATCACCATCACCGAAGCGTTAGGCACATCAATTCCCACTTCTATCACTGTGGTAGAGAGTAGAATATGAATTTCTCCTTTCACAAAACGATTCATCACAAAATCTTTCTCCTGCGTTTTCATTTTGCCGTGCACAATCCCAATTTGATACTGCGGAATGGGAAAACAATCTGCCATAAGATCGTAACCCGCCATCAAATCAAACAGATCCATTTTTTCCGATTCTTTTATAAGTGGGTAAACCACAAATACTTGCCTACCTGCTGCAATCTTTTTTTGCATAAAACCAAACATTCCTAACCGGTTTTTTTCATACAGATGTCGCGTAACAATCGGCTTTCTTCCTTTGGGCAGTTCGTCAATAATAGAAACATCCAAATCGCCGTACAGCGTCATGGCTAAGGTGCGCGGAATGGGCGTGGCGGTCATTACCAAAATATGTGGGGGAATATTGTTCTTTTTCCACATTTTGGCACGTTGTTCTACGCCAAACCGGTGCTGCTCATCAATTACAACTAATCCTAAATTATTAAAAATCACGTTGTTTTCTAATAAAGCGTGCGTTCCGATTAAAATATCTATTTCGCCGTTTTGCAACGTTTCAAAAAGGAGTTTTCGGTGGGCAGTTTTTGATGAACCGGTTAAAAAACCCACTTTAACGGGCATATCTTTTAATAATTTCGTAATAGAGTCAAAATGTTGTTGCGCAAGAATCTCGGTGGGCGCCATTAAACAAGATTGATAGCCGTTGTCTTTGGCAATAAGCATCACTAACAGTGCGGTAATGGTTTTTCCGCTCCCTACATCGCCTTGCAACAGTCGGTTCATCTGTTTTCCACTTCCCACATCGGCACGAATCTCCTTAATCACTCTTTTTTGAGCATCTGTCAAATCAAAAGGCAAATAATTTTTATAATATGTATTAAAAGTATCGCCTACTGTGGAGAAAAGATGCCCGTTAGTACGCTGAGTATGAATGAGTTTTTGAGTTAACAACCGCAATTGCACAAAAAATAGTTCATCAAATTTCAATCTCAATAATGCTTTAAAAAGCAGTTCTTGCGAAGCCGGATAATGCACATTAATCAAGGCTTCTTTTAGTGATAACAATTTGTATTTCTGAATAATATCGTTAGACAAACGTTCGGTTATCACCTCTTGAATCTGATTTAATAGTGTAATAATCATTTTTGAAATGGAACGCGAATCCAACCCCGATTTTTTGGCTTTATCTGAAGTATTGTACAACGGTTGGAACGCCAACGAAACGCCGCTATTTGAATGTTTTTCAGGGTCTAACAGTTCCGGATGCGTCATATTCCACCGATGGTTAAAGAGTGTTGGTTTTCCGAAAATAATAAACTCACGCTTTTCGACAAGCATATTTTCTGCCCATTTCAGCGAGTTAAACCACACCAATTCCAACGTTCCTGTGCCGTCGGTAAATTGCGCTACCAAGCGTTTGGTGTGTCGTTCTCCCAAAGTTTCGTAAGAAGTAATTTTTCCCTTAAACTGCATATAAGCACCCTCTGCCTCTATAGAACGAATGGTATGAATTTGAGATTTATCCACATGGCGATACGGATAATAATGCAACAGGTCGTGGAACGTAAAAATATCAAACTCTTTTTTAAAGATTTCCGCTTTTTTGGGTCCCACGCCCTTTAGGTATTCTATGGGTGTTTCAAGGAGGTTTGCTTGCATATTTGATTTAAAACCATTGCGGCAAAAATAGAATTTTGCTCACATAGTTGATATTTATTCAACTTTTTATGCAAAAAATGATATTTTTTATTTTTAACAACAAAAAAAGAAAACTATTTTTGCCGCCTAATAAAAAGATATGTACGGACGAGGTCACCTCGCTCCTAACTTAAACTACATTTTTATGAAAACCATTCTCATTACCGGCGCTTCCGGCGGATTTGGCGAAGCGATTGCGAAAACGCTTGCCAAACAAAATGTAAAACTCATTCTTACAGGTAGAAATAAAACGTACTTGGATGAAGTGTGTCGTTTTATTACTGCAAACACACCATCCAAAGTTCTACCATTGGTTTTCGATGTGCAGGATTTAGATGCCTGCAAAAAAGCAGTAAATTCTATTTCAGAAGAGTTTAAAGATATTGACGTGCTGATTAACAACGCCGGATTAGCCGTTGAATTAAACACCATAGACAAAGGAGATTACGAAGATTGGGAACGCATGATTGATACGAATATTAAAGGATTGCTTTACATGACCCGTTTAATATCTCCCATTATGGTGGCGAAAAAATCGGGGCACATTATCAATATCGGTTCTATTTCAAGCAGAGAGGTTTATGCGGGTGGAAATGTGTATTGCGCCACCAAACATGCGGTACTTGCGCTCTCACAGGGAATGCGGATGGACTTGTTGCCGCACCATATCAAAGTTACGCACGTTTCTCCGGGTGCTGCGGAAACCAACTTTTCCATAGTGCGTTTTCACGGCGACAAAGCCCGCGCCGACAAAGTGTATGAAGGATTTACCCCCCTCGTTGCCGATGATATTGCCAACGTAATAGAGTATGTGCTTTCTTTGCCGGAACACGTTTGTATCAATGAAATCAATTTAACCTGTACCGCGCAGTTTAACGGACTGATTCATAGAAACGGAAGACCGTAAGATAGTAAGACCATAAGACCATAAGACCATAAGACCATAAGAGCATAAGAATGTCAATGTTCCCTATAATTAAAGGTTGGCTCAAACAAAGCAGTTCCACAGGTATTAAGATTCTCAAAATCATGATACCGGTTTCAATTTTGGTTAAAATATTGCAGGAGACGGGATTAATTGTGTATATCGGCGATGCTTTGGCACCATTGATGAGCGTAATGGGATTGCCCGGCGAGATGGGTTTGGTTTGGGCTTCCGCCATGCTCGGCAATATTTATGCCGGAATAATCACTTACTTTTCTATTGGAGTGAATTTAACTGTGGCACAAATCACTGTTTTGTCCACCATTATCTTAATTGCCCACACGTTGCCCGTGGAGTTGGCAATTACGCAA
>Ga0209628_10004107_pt1 | contig 10423 bp, 14 predicted proteins | sample TergutCu122P4_FD_187285 | JGI IMG/M metagenome (GOLD analysis project Ga0209628, IMG submission 187285) | Cubitermes ugandensis P4 segment gut microbial communities from Kakamega Forest, Kenya - Cu122 P4 (SPAdes) (version 2) | ecosystem: Host-associated > Arthropoda: Insects > Digestive system... | reverse complement strand
CGGGCTGGCCGAATCGACCTGGTAGATATAGCCGACAGCTACATCCGGATCAATATAGAAGCGTTGGCCCGCCCCGACATCGAAATAGTACCTGTAGCTGCCCGTCTCCGGATCGAGAACACTCAGTAGCGGCGTATCCGGAGACAAACCCCAGAAAACGGGATCGCCGCCGTCACCGGGACCGACAACCACCAAGGCATTGGCGTTGCTGGCGGCAAACGTGGCAAATGCTGCCACGACGATCCATTTCATTTTTGTTCGCATGATAAAACTCCTTGGTGGAAAGCGACCAGAAAACAAGCCCGTGCCTCTTTCGAGAAACGGGCTTGCACATTCACATTGCTGCTTTTATGCGCTGCCTGCGCGTGACGGTGCCTACAATGCCAAGTCCTGCAAGCAGCATGGCATAGGTTTCGGGTTCGGGGATGGGATTACGAACCTCGAAGATATAGCGTCCTAGTACGTCAGAATTCAAACTGTAGTACGGATGTAATGCCATATCCCGAAACTGTGTGTACTCATTAATACTGAAACGACTGTCACATATACGACCTGTATTGCACACATTTCTGAGGATATAAGGGGCTAGGTGAGACCACCCCGCCCATTCGATAGAATCGTAGTTGAAGATAATGTCGATGTCACCATAACCACGGCCAGCATCTTGGGAGCGGTCGACAATAATAAGTTGGTAGCTGTTGCGAGCGCGACTATTCCATCCGGTTCCGGCAGCGGGATACATATCTACCCAATTAACGCCAAAAGCAGCACGCTCATCATACAGTCCAGTTCCATAAGTTATCGTACCACCCCCAAATGCACTAGTACCACCAGAAAGAATCGGTGGAAATATGTTAAACACATAAGACAGAGACCAAGGCGCATTGGAACCAGAGCCGGAGCTAGAAGCATTAGTCACTGGTATGTTTAGTTCAACACTGTGTTCGGTGATAAATGATTTATTAGGTCCAACAGAAATTCCTAGGTCAAAGGGTCTAATGTCAAATCCAATATCTCCGGACAGAGGGGTATCTACTAAATAATGAAGTAATCCACTCGAAGGGATTGAACCATCCACCAAAGTGTACGAATCAAATCCCGATACCATTGCACCCGCAACCGCCGGAGCACTACCCAAAAGAACGCCAACAGAAAGCGCAACGCTGGCAGCCGCCAACAGCAGCTTCTTCATCGAACAATTGGCGAGCGTAAAAACGTGTCCGAGTTGCATGGTCTCTCTCCTGATGTGTTGGTTGATTGGCAAATCAAACGCCCCCGCCCTTTTTCGAGGGATGGGGTTGTCCAGAAAAGCAGCAAAAGCCGCTGACGCAAAGCGCAGGGAACGTCAACAGGTTGTTAACGCTGTGTGTGTGTGTGTGTGTGTGTGTGTGTGTAGCAAAACCCGTGCCAGATCGACGGGCCACAGTCCGTGCGATTCCTTGCCAAGCGGGAGCAACTTCCATCGCAACGTTCACTTTTCTACGACAACCATTCGTGATATGTCGGCCAACTTACCAAAGGACACAAGGAAATGTCAAGACTATTTTAGCGGCCGGTTCACCGAAGCGGCCTCGCCGATCAGCACGGTATCCTTCCAAAAACCATCGTTTGCCGGACAAGACGGAACATGGGCCGCCATCCAGGCGCAATGGAACAGCGAACCCACGTAAGCCGGAATCCCAGATTTCCGGCACTGGGTCAAATAACGCCAACGACTAGCAGGAGCGCCCTATCTATTGCTTTCATTCGCTCATCATTGAGGCGGCCAAACGATTCGCTGATTTTGGTGCGCGGTAGCGTCGAGAGCTTGTCCACCATGACTTGCGATAGTGCGCGTAGCCCGTTGGCTGGATTTGGTTCCACGGTGACGCGAAACGCGGCATCGCGCAGGTCGCTTGTCACTGGACACAGCACAACGCTTTCCAAGTCGGTTAGGAGGTCTGATTGAACGATCAGGGCAGGCCTTGGTTTGCCGTAATCACCCTGCAATGAAACCGTCACGAGGTCGCCTCGCTGCATCACTCCCAGCCCTCAATGTGCGACGCTGCTTCTTCGGTGAAGCGCAAAACCTCGGCTTCTGCAGGGTCGCCCTTCAGGCTTTGGCATTGCTTGCGCACTTGCGCCGTGAACTCAGGCGAGCGGGTGTCCGGCACCCAAAACTGCACAGGCCGCAGCCCCGCCGCGCGCATCCGCTCGCGGTGTCGGGCTACCTTTGATTCGTGAACTAATGGCATGGCGCCTCCATTGGTTGCATACCAAGTTTCATGTTACCGCACATGAAACCATAGTGCAAGCCGTCTCGCAGCATCGTGCAGGAGAGTTATGAGCAATTCCGCTCTCTCGCGGTACAGGCGGCCGCACACTGGGCGGTCGGCACTTGGCAAGCTGTACCAGCTTTTGGTATAGCTAGAAAAAGCACGTCAGGAGGTCTTCATCATGCAAACACGCCCCCGGAACACCTCGGTATACCTTGGCGAGCACTTCGCAGGATTCATCGACAAGCAGGTAAAGACAGGCCGGTATGGAACGGCCAGCGATGTCGTGCGGGCAGGATTGTTGGAAGATCACGAAACCAGAGTGAGGGCGCTGGAAGCGGCCCTGGTTGAAGGCGAAAACTCCGGCGTATCTGGCCCATTCGACTTCGATGCGTTCAAGGCCCGCAAGCGGGCGGAGTATGAGCGCGGATGAAATCGCTCGTTTTCTCCCCGGCGGTACAAGCCGACATGGAAGCTATCTGGGATTACACAGTCGAGCATCAGGGATTTTGGAATGGTGTCGCGAATTGCTTGTAGATGCTCGGAAAACCCACGATCAACACCACCTTTTTTTCATCGTCGAGCGCGTAGATGATGTAATTACCTTTATGGCGTACAGAGCGTAACCCGTCTCCAAGGTCGGGTTTGAGCGGATACAGCATAGGGTTACGGACGATCTTGCGCACTTGCTCCAAAAGCTCACGCTTATAAACGGTTGCGTGCTTTGCGCCCCAACGCTCTTTTGAATAAGCAATCTCGTGATCGAGTTCGGCCTTTGCTTCTTCCGTAAGTAGACCGCGATAGGTCATGCCTCAAGCTCGTGCTTGTCAGACAATTCCTTGAATGCTTCCTCAACGCCCTGCAAGTGATCGAGGTTGTTGAACGCCCGCTGCCGCCGTACCTGCATTTCCGGGCGAAGCTCTTTCATGTCTACCAGTTCACGCCTGGCCAGAAGATCGAAAAAATCGCGCAAGGCTTCCCGTACCAACTCGCTTGCGCTGCCATACATGCCTGTTTCGACCTTTTGGTGAACAAGCCTTTCCAACTCCTGCGGCAACGACACATGCAATCCCATGACATGCCCTCCATTTCATGGTTTGATGGTAGCGCGATGTAAAACTATGTCAATCTTTTACATCACATCTCATGGAACGACTGTGCGTCGTGCAGAGGACTCCTGCCACGAAAAAACAACCTTCAGCGCGCCGCCTTCGTAAACCCGTTCCCGCGCATCTCCGCGATGAAATTGCCAAGTTCGTCCCGCACTTCGACGCGGTATACCGAGACATTCCGCCCGCTGGACAGACAGGTTGAGCGCGCAATCAGCCGCTTTCCCCTGGGCGCGGCGAGGTAGGAGATGCAGTTCGACTGCCCTACCGTAATGCCTGCATTCTCGCCAAGGAACAGCCGCAGGTTGGAGTGCACGGCAAAGGCCAGATCGGCCAGCGTGAAGATCGCGCCTCCCTGAACCGTGCCTGCCGCGTTCAGGTGTTCGCTCGTGATCGGCATGCTGCATTGCACTTCTTCTTTCGTCACTGAATCAATGACGATGCCCGCGTTCGCAGCGAAGCGATCCTTCATGAAAAAGGCGCGGATACGCTCGATGTCGATGTCCATTCCGATGCTCGATCAAACCCTCGCCGCAATGAACGCCTTCACGGCATCGACATCCGGCGGCATGACCTCGACTCGTTGCGGCAAGGCTTCCAGCCCTTGCAGATCGGCGGGGATTTCGGGGTCGCGCCCCAGCGCCTCGCGAATGGTCTCGGCAAACTTCGCCGCCTGCGCGGTTTCCAGCACCAGCAGGGGAACGTCGGCAGGCAGGCTGCCCACATGCTGACGGGCCACCTTCATGCCGTCGGCCGTGTGGGGGTCGATCGTCACGCCGTAGCGCGCATGAACATCCCGGATCATCTCCAGACGGTCGGCATGCGCGCTTCTGCCGGAGGCAAAAGCAAACCTGGGCAGGCGCGCGAAAAACGGCGTGCGTGACAGGTCAAACGCGCCGCCTGCATCGACTTCTTTCCACAATCCGGCCAGCACTGCCGGATCACGGTCGACGAGATCGAAGATGAAACGCTCGAAGTTCGACGCCTTTGTAATATCCATCGACGGACTGGAAGTGATGTGCGTCTCACTGGCCTTGCGCGGACGATACACGCCAGTGCGGAAAAACTCGTCGAGCACATCGTTTTCGTTGGTCGCCACAATCAGCCGCTCGATGGGCAGCCCCATGCTGCGCGCGACATGACCGGCGTAGATGCTGCCGAAATTGCCCGAAGGCACGCAAAAGACCACCCGCTGCGCATTGCTGGAAGTCGCGGCGAAATAACCGCTGAAGTAGTAGACCACCTGCGCCGCAACCCGCGCCCAGTTGATGGAATTGACCGCGCCAATGTGATGCCGCGCCTTGAAGGCGGCATCATTGGAGACCGCTTTCACGATGTCCTGCGCGTCATCGAACATGCCGGTGACGGCGATATTGAAGATGTTTTCGTCGGTGAGCGAATACATCTGCGCCCGTTGGAAGGCGCTCATCTTGCCGTGCGGCGAGAGCATGAACACCTTGACCCTGGATTTTCCGCGCATCGCGTATTCCGCCGCCGAGCCGGTATCGCCGGAAGTCGCCCCCAGGATGTTGATCGTCTCCCCGCGTTTTTTCAGCACGTATTCGAAGAGATTGCCCAGCAACTGCATCGCCATGTCCTTGAAGGCGAGCGTCGGGCCGTTGGAGAGCGCAAGCAACCCCAGTCTGCCCGGTTCCAGCCAGCGAAACGGCACGATCCGGGCCGGATCGTCGCCCGCGCGGACGTGGCGGTAAACATCGGCGGTATAGGTGCGGGCGCAGATGTCGCGCAGATCGTCGGCGGGAATGTCGGTAATGAATTTCGAGAGAATTTCAAACGCCAGCCCGGCATACGGCAGATGCCGCCAGGCATCGAGTTCGGCGCGGCTGATGACGGGAACAGACTCCGGCAGAAACAGCCCGCCGTCCGGGGCCAGACCGTCAAGGAGGATGTCGCAGAATTCGGGACGGGCAGCATGGCCGCGGGTAGAGAAATATTTCACGAGAAAAACAATCCCTGAAAAAGGTTGGTCATAAAACTCGGGTTAGAGAAGTTTAAGTTTAATATACTCGGCCCCTCCCCATCATTGCCGACAATAACTACCATGAAACTCGAAACCCTCGCCGTCCATGCCGGCTACACGCCCGACCCCACTACCCGCGCCGTAGCCGTCCCGATCTACCAGACGGCTTCCTATGCATTCGACGACACGCAACACGGAGCCGACCTGTTCGACCTCAAGGTTGCCGGCAATATCTACACCCGGATCACCAATCCCACCAACGCCGTCCTGGAGGCGCGCGTTGCTGCAATGGAAGGCGGCGTCGGCGCGCTGGCCGTCGCTTCGGGCATGGCCGCCATTACCTACGCCATCCAGACGATTGCCAAGGCGGGTGACAACATCGTCTCCGCTTCCACCCTGTACGGCGGAACCCACAACCTTTTCGCCCACTCCCTGCCAAGTCTGGGCATCGAAGTACGCTTCGCCGATGTGCGCACGCCTGAGAGCTTCGAGCGCCTCATCGACGCGCGCACCAAGGCCATCTATTGCGAATCCATCGGCAACCCGCTGGGCAACATCACCGACTTCGAGCGTCTGGCCGAAATCGCCCACAAGGCCGGTATTCCGCTCATCGTCGATAACACCGTCCCCTCCCCTTACCTGTGCCGCCCCTTCGAACACGGCGCAGATATCGTCGTGCACTCGCTCACCAAATATCTCGGCGGCCACGGCAACTCGATCGGCGGCATTATTGTCGATTCCGGCAAATTCCCCTGGATTGAGCACAAAGCCCGCTTTCCCCAACTGACCGAACCCGATCCCGGTTATCACGGCGTCGTCTTCACCGAAGCGATGGGTCCGGCGGCCTATATCGCCCGCGCGCGCACCGTGCCGCTTCGCAGCCAGGGCGCGGCCCTGTCGCCGTTCAATGCCTTCCTGATCCTTCAGGGCATAGAAACCCTGGCGGTGCGCATGGATCGCATTTGCGGAAACGCCCTCAAAGTAGCCAAGTTCCTTAAAGCTCATCCCAAAGCATCGTGGGTCAACTACGCAGGGCTGCCCGATCATCCCGATCATTCGCTTGCGCAGAAATATCTCGGCGGCCGCGCCTCGGGCATTCTGTCTTTCGGCGTGAAGGGCGGGCGCGATGCGGGCGCGCGCTTCCAGGACGCTTTGAAACTCATCCTGCGGCTGGTCAACATCGGAGATGCCCGTTCGCTCGCCTGCCATCCGGCCTCCACCACCCACCGCCAACTGAACGAGGAAGAGCTTCAAAAGGCGGGGGTGTCGCCCGACATGGTGCGGCTGTCCATCGGCATCGAGCACATTGATGACCTCCTCGCCGATCTCGATCAGGCACTCGCAGCCGTCTGACAAGCCATGCCAATTCTCTCCCCGCTCTCCGAAAACGCCACGCCCGGTGATCGCGCCCGGAGACGGGGCGCGCGATGCCTGTTGCTCGCGCTGGCCGCGACTCCGATTACGGTGTTGCTTTTTCTCAATCTCAAACCCCTCTGGACAATCATCGAGCCGCTGGAGGGCATTGCGTTCGCCCTGGTTGGCGCCCTGTTCGGGGCCATTCTGGCCGCCGCTCCCATCATCACGGCGGTCGGATGGCTGCTTGCGCTGTGGTTCGGGGTAGAAAGCGTTTTCATGCTGCGCACGCGGCGCACGCCGACCGCCGACATTGCCATCATCGGCACAGGTCTGGTTGCCTGGTTTTTGCCCGCGCTATGGTTCCTGTTCACGGCGGTTCAGGCCCTTGTGTCAGGCCATGTCCATTTTCCGAAGCCTTCCAGGGATTACCTGCTGGCGGAAGACCCCGTTGCCTTCTGGCAAGGCGTCGGCTACATGCTGATCGCCGCCGGACTGTTCGCCTGGCTGGCGTGGCGCTACTGGCAAGGAAAACTGCGCCGAAAATCCGGCATGTGATGCCACCCTCCCTCTCGCGCCGCCTGCGTTTCCTCTCGTGATGGAATACGCGCCCCTGCTTCGTTGCGACCTCAAGCCCGGCCTCGGCGCTCCGTAATACAAGTCGGGCAAGACAACAATGTATGGATGGAGGTCATCATGCTGATCGTCATGAACATGGAAAACGGCAAGGTCATCCGCGATCCCGTGGCGACAGAGGCTGAATCCCGCATGCTGCCGCAGGTTACGTACATTCCTCAGGCGCAACCCCTCCCCCAACCCCGTTTGCAGGAAGTCAGCTTTCCTCCCAGGGCGGCCTGCCCGCCGCCCTCCCTGGGCGTCATCAACGTCTCTCTCTCCGCGTTCGATTGAATCCAGGGGTTTTGCCGGCCAGGACTCACCTCCTGGCCGGTTTTTTTTACAGCTTGTGCGTGCGATCCCCCCGCGCGAACCCCATGAGCGGCGCATCGGTTGCCAGATCCCGCCCCAATGCCAGCACCTTGAAAAGTTCGCCCATTTCATTGGGCAGGATCAATTTCTGCGCCGCCGCCGAGGCGCGGGCATATGTGACGCTGCCCGAAGGCCCGCGCCGGGCGAGGCATTCGGACAAGCCACAGTTGAGCAGGAATTGTCCCTGGTTCGTATAACCGAGCACATCCAGCCCTGCGTCAAACCCCGCTTCGGCCATCGCGGTGAAATCCACCGAACTGGTGATGTCGTTCAGTCCCGGCCACAGGAAAGGATCTTCGTGCGCGCGGTGGCTGTAATGGCACATCAGTGTGCCGCGTGCACGAGCGGGCGAATAAAATTCGTCGCGCGAATAACCGTAGTCGAACAGCAGCAACGCTCCGCGCTGTAGACGCGTTCCCCAGTCAGCAACCCATGCCGCTGCCGCGAGATTGATTTCGGTGACGAATTCGTCTGTGCCCTCCCCGCTCATCCCGGTCGGTAACGGCAATTTCTGCGCGGCTTCCAGCGCCAGCCCCTGCGCCGGTCGATCCGCCCAGGCGAACGTTCCGGTTCCGGAACACGCCACGCCCCGTTCGAAAAATTCGCTTTCCCGCAAGGCAATGACATGCGTCGGAATGGCATCCAGCACTTCGTTCCCCACGAGCGCGCCGGAAAACGTCTCCGGCGGCGCATCGAGCCACGCCACGCGCGAGGACAGCCGAGGGTCGAGCGCGGCAAGCGTTTGCTGCTGGCGCGCGCGCAACTGTGCTGAAAGTTCGAGAATGCCGTAGGTCTCCGGCAGACAATCCAGCCGGTCGAGTTCACGCAGCAGATCGGCCGCCAGCACGCCGCTGCCTGCGCCCGCTTCGATCACGGCGGGTTGGCTTGCGTGCATGATTTCCGCCACCTGCACCGCCAGCGTCTGACCGAAAAGCGGCGTCAATTCGGGCGCGGTGATGAAATCTCCCCCCTTGCCGAATTTCTGCGTCCCGCTGCTGTAGTAGCCGAGATCCGGCGCATACAGGGCGAGTTCCATGTAACGATAAAACGGAATCCAGCCCCCGGCGGAGGCGATTTCGCGCTCGATCAAACTGACGAGTCTGGATGATTGCGCAAGCGCAGCGGCATCGGGAACGGGCAGATCAGGCATGATTCGGGTATGTCGATGAAGGCATCACGGTATTTTGGCGCTTTCCTGAACACGTATCGGCCCTCGAAAACTGGACGCCAATCCAGCTTTCGAGGGCCGACTCAAAGCCCGGGAGATTCCCCGATGACGGCTCAGGGAAGACGGTAATGATCCTGTGTCATGAGATCGACACCGCACTGGAGATTCTCGACCCAGTCGATGAAGCGCTTGACCATTGGTTTACCCACGAAACGCGCCCCGTGCTGCGGCACGATCTGTTCGATATCGAGTTGCCGCACCATCTGCGCCCAATAGCGGCAAATCCTGTTTGAAATCATGTAGCGCTTATGAAAACCGGCCATGAAATCGACATGCGCATCGAAATCGGCCACAGGCTTGGCCGCATCGGCATGGTCGAGCAACGAAACGCCCAGGTCGCCCGAAAACAGTATCTTGGAAATCGGGTCGTAGATCTGGAAATTGCCTTCCGAATGCAGGAAGTGCGCCGGAATGGCCTTCAGCTTGCAACTTCCGAGCGGAACCGACATACCCTCATCGGGAATGCCGATGATGCGATCGGTATAATTTCGCCCCGTGGTGAAGTGCGGCAAAAAGCGCGACCACAGTTTTGAAATCAACACCCGGCAATTGGTCGTCACCATCCATTTGTTGGCTGAAGCGATAATGTCCGGGTCCTGGTGCGAAGCGAAGATGTAATCGAGGTCACGCGAATAGAAATAACGCGCCATGGCCATCAACAGGCCGTTGTAGGTCATGTTGCCGCCCGGTTCGAGCAGCGCGCCATGTTCCCCGTCGACGATCAGGAATTGGTTACACTGCACAGCATGATCTGATGCCTCATCGACAAGATCATAAAAGGCCAAGCATACATGCTTGCCATCATTGAATAGCTCAACTGCCATAGTATTCAGTTGTCCAAAAAAAGATTCCGCACACGCGGCTACAGGCGCGTACTCTACCGCAGAAGGGCTTCATGCGTCACCCTAGTATCTCCTAATTTCATGGAATCTGACACTTTTCACGCTTTGCGTCGCTCCCATGCCATCCACCGATCCCAACCCGACACCCTCTCCGGCCCCGGCGACCGCGCCTCTTCCTGACAGGCCCCCCCCCCGCTCGCCACGCTCGCGCATTCGCAGCATACGCCATATGTTACCCCTGTTCTCGCCACGCAGATGGCGAAAACAGTTGTTGCTCATGGGCGCGGCATTGATCGCGGCAATGCTTTGCATCCTGTTTGCCTTTGGCGCGGATACCACTATTGAACTCCACCGCAGACTGATCCGTGGTCACGCCTGGATTGCGCTTTTCATCGCGCCCGCCGGTTTCGCCGCCCTGACCTGGCTGTCGCTACGCTTTTTCCCTGGCACGGAAGGCAGCGGCATCCCGCAGGCCATTGCCGCTTCACTTTCCGATGAGTCCAAAACGCATCGGTATCTCCTGTCGATCCGCATTGCCATCTCCAAGATTTTCCTGACTCTCGGCGGGCTGCTCGTCGGCGCTTCCGTCGGCCGCGAAGGCCCTTCCGTGCAAATCGGCGCCTCCATCATGCACACGCTCACCAGGGTCAGACGTTTCGGCTACATCG
>Ga0209628_10004105_pt1 | contig 10426 bp, 6 predicted proteins | sample TergutCu122P4_FD_187285 | JGI IMG/M metagenome (GOLD analysis project Ga0209628, IMG submission 187285) | Cubitermes ugandensis P4 segment gut microbial communities from Kakamega Forest, Kenya - Cu122 P4 (SPAdes) (version 2) | ecosystem: Host-associated > Arthropoda: Insects > Digestive system >... | reverse complement strand
CTCTTATAGAGAGTGACGGTACCATATGCTGCTTGTATACAACTATGTCCTCCTGAAGATGAGCACTTGATGCTCAAAACATGTAGAGGAGAGTAATATTTTACGAATAAATAATAGTGAGTGCATCAAGTTGGTAATTAATGTGTAGTCATACCCTCTTTGTTGTAATTCTAACGTATCATTTATATTGTAATGATTTCTTATCCTCTGTTCTTCAGAAATTCTTTTCTAATGTGTGTATTTCATGTGTCATTTTTGTGAACTAAGTCATTTATGGCAGGATTGATTTAAGGAATATTGTGTAAGGATGGAAACTGGATTTTTGTATTATAGGATAGGGTCCATTAGTGGTATCTTGTGAATGTGGTAATAAACCTTTAGATTCTGTAAATGGTAGGGTATTTCTTGCAAGTTGAGTGACTTATCTTCGAGTGGATCACAATGTATGGGGTTTGAAAAATAACATCTGCAGATAAGGATGTTTATGCCTACATGTGTACACATTACACAAAAAAAAAACACCCTGACGTTGTTGCTGATGGCATATGCATTTTAAGTGCTTGAATCCCTGATGGAACTCTGTGAGTTTCCCCCACTTACAGTGAAACCTTAGCATTACAAAGTGAAGGAACACAGATTGTTTGGGCTCTGGTTTTATATTGGTTCATGTAAAATATAAAAATAATTTTGTTTTATGAAAATTTTTTACAGCACACTTGCTCTGTGTTTTCTTTTTTATGATGGAAGGATGATTAAATTTTCTGCTTTTTGTAGTTTGTCATGTTTCAGCTGTTATATTTTGGTTGTATCTAAAATGAGCTGTTTAACGGATGACTAGAGACACTGATGAAGCATTTTAATTTGTAAGGGACTTGCAAGGAGAAGATGCTGCAGGGAATAGTAGTTCAGATGAGGAGGAAAGGGCAGGTCCAGAGGGAAGGGAAGAGGTGCACATGGAAGTGGATTCCACAGATCGTGAGTAACAATTTGTAGAGGAAACTTAGTTTATATTCTGCAGTTAGAGAACATATTCTCTTGTTCTGTGGGGACTAGAGTTGTTGTAGTATAAAAATCAGAACCAGGTGGAATTATGGAACTGCACGTTGAAGTAATATTGTAGGAGTGTGGTAATGAAAAAAAACTACAAGTGGTTGTTAATGCCAGAATTGGTGGTTGATCATTAGAATTCTGGATGTTGGTAGCAGGCTCGTTGATCTTTGATTGGTGTATATAAAGGGCTTTTCACTTAACAAGTGTGGCAGTTATTATATTAAGTTATTAAAACTGGATATGATGTTGAAACCAGTAAATGCACATTAGCGTAGGTTCTAATGGGTAATGAATAAATAGTATGTATGTGGTGTCACCATCCTGAAAGGAAAAAATTAATGTATGTAGGAGCTAATTGCAAATACATTGATAGCTAAAAAGCATATAATGTAATATACAATTCCTTGGTACATATTTTACTGACAGCCATTTCATCTCTATATTGATTATGGACTTCCACTTTCTTTATTAAAATATCTTTTTTTAGACACCTTGTATCACATGCTGTAATATATATGTCTGCATCAAGGTAGTGTATCTTCTGCTGTTTTCCATTGCTGTCTGTTGGAGATGATTCCTGTTTCTTTATGCTGTCACTTCATTTTGTAGTTGGATTTTTGTTGTTTCCAACTTTAAGTGGCTAGATTTTCTGGTCTAGATGTCTGCCCTCTTTTCGTCAAATCTGTGGATTCTGGAGATGATTATAATATGGCACTGGAGAGGCGTCTGTCTCTGTGACTTTGTTGATATTTGCTAGATAGTAACTGATCCAAATCCACTTTTATGGAGGTAGCTGTTTTCCCAGTATTTATGTCATGGGCCTCTGGTCAAGCAGATTTATGTTGTCTAATGTACTAAATGTTCAGACTTCATTGCAGTACATTTCAGCATGAACAGTGCACCTGTAAAGCTTAATTTCTTGTATGCATACACAGCTTGGGCAGCAGCTGATATTTCAAGCGAAGGTGCAGTTGCTCCAGTAGCTGATGATTCAAGTAACCCATGGGGTGACAACAGTGAGCCCACTCCACATCTTGGACCCACACCTCCTGATGGAGGAGGATGGGCACACTTTGAATCAGCTGGGTTTTCAGATTTTGAAACAAACTTTTGGACCGGCAGTATTACGGACATTGCTAACAGCAGAAGTACAAGTGATTGTGAAAACAGTCATCAAGAAACACCAAACACGGCCAGTAATGTATCAGATTCTGCAGTACTGGTTGAATGTAAGTGAACACACCATAATAATTAAGTAGTTCATTAATCTGTTTATCTAGTTAGCAATTGTCTTATTAACAGAAGGATGCTGCATGATCAATAACTCTGATGATTACATAGTTCCCATAACAAGGCAGCAACATAGAGGCTAGACCAAAACCTGCATGACAACTTCAATGAAATTTGTGAAAATTTGGACAGCTTTAATAATATTAAACAACTTACACAATATGAGGAAACATTTTGAGAGTAACTACATGTGTTCAACATGAACGGCCTTGGTTATGCTGCAAATTTTGCAGTAATAGCCTAATTTTTTCCATATTTTCCACAGCGTATCTCAGTGCATATTGTTTACTCTCTGTATGATGATGGAAAATTACCTGATGCTACAGCTGCAGAATCACAACAGTCAGGCCACAGTTTTTCAACAAGAGGGCATGCCGCTACATTTCCATACATTGGTCTGTGCCATTCTCAACACTGTACAATTGACTGTACATGCAGGGACTGCTCCATGGCTTTGCATTCCCTAGACCTAAAAGGCTGCATTGTACATTCCCCCAGTGCTGGCAGTTGTTCTTGAGATGCAGCAGTTCATTACAGAGGTGATAAATGAGGTGGGCTGTGATATTTCTTTTGCAAATGTGGGAAGAGTTAGACTGTCATTGGGACGTGGCAGGAAGTGCATGCTGTGACCTCCTGTAGGTAGTATTAGAAATATTTCCTTGTATTGTATAAGTGGTTTCATATGATTGTGGTGTTCTTTATTTCCACAGTGTGTTATGAAATTTTCAAAGGAGGTTTTGGCCTGCTGTGCTTAGTGAATTGTCTTTTGCACGAGTTCATGTTAACTTGATTCTTACATAACAGAAGTAAAAGTGATGTAATGTTGAACTAATTTCATTTGATCACATCTGACATGTTTCTTCATTGGTCTCACAGTGAGAGATATAAAGAACGTGAATAAATTGCAAGCCTATAAATTACTAGCTTCAAGCAGAGATTGTATATCTTCTTTATAGTAGGAGAAGCTTATTTTACAATTTTTGTCTCATATGTCACATGAAATGAATTTGCGTTTTTTGGGTCATGTTCTAGCTTCTAGCAGGGTTGATGTTTCTGATTCAGTGAGCAAGACTGAAAAGGGGCCTGCTGGCAGGCCTGTTGATGTAGACTCCAAGCTTACCTCAGAACTTCCCAAAACTCAAGAAAGTAGTATACCAGAGAAGGGGTTAGTTTCATCTGAAGTGGTGAAGATTGTGTGTTCTGTGTACTGTGTTGGTGCATGACAAATGCTAATGTGTTCCTTTCTTACAGCCCTAATCCAGGGTCAGATGACAATGCAAACCCTAGTGCTTCTTTAGGAGATGAACACCAACAGCATCTTATAGACAATTATAGGTAAGAAACATTAAACTCTGGTTAAAACTTCTTTGGTGGTACTGTTGCATAGCAACAGTTCATCTCCTTAACATTAGGAAGTTACTAGAATTTGTGCTACATACCTTAATGGGAATTCAAACAAACGTGGTACTGTTTCAGTAGGAATTACTTTCTGGCAGAATTATTCTGGTTCCTGAATAGATGAGGCAGCACTGTAGTGACTTTGGTTGGTCATGTTTACTGCCACAATAATAGGGTACAAAGGCACAGGAGTGTGCAGTAATCATGGGAAACTATTATGAATAATTCATACTTGGTTATGGAATCCAAACATGTGATTTTGTATTTAAGACAGCATTATTTACAGCTGCAAATGTGATGTTATTTTGTGAAGTATGATATTAAATTGTGGTGGCAGTTACCAGGATTGCCATATAGAAGAGCGTGTTGAACACATTCAGAGATGTTTAGACAGCATGTACCACGAGTCATAAGGTGGCATGGTCAAAATTATTTGCATCTTCATTTGAATGTGAACTAATTTAATGCTGGTGAAAATAGTATTGAACTAAAAACTAAAATGTGGATTAAATGAAAGTCTGGTTTTATGAAATGTCAATTCTAGGAGTGGGGGGTGGTTTGTATTGAAAGTATGAAGTACAAATTTGTGTAATGTAATTTTTGGATGGCATCATATCCCGTAAGACTTGAAACTTTATTAACCGTCTGATACCAGAATTGGTCCCTGGTAGGAGGTGCAGAAGACAAGAATTTAAATGAAATCTTAAGAAAGGCCATTAAATGCCATCACCAGAACATGGTGTTGGGCATTTTGAACATCAAACTGTGATGGGTGTACTTGATGTTTGGCACCAAAGACTTGACAGTGCTAAGAGAACCTCAGAGTTTGCACAGTTTTCATTGTTGAAGTAACCAGATCTTCAGAAATAAGACAAGTGCAATAGAACTTGTGTCTTACAACCCTGTGAATAAAAAAAGGCGTGTGTTTAACAGTGAATAAAAATCTTGAGTCATATGGCCATTAAAAACCATGACATACGCTCATATGCTTAACTGCGCACCACACTCCAAGGCCATGCAAGGGAACTTCATGGACTTTCAGAATCCTAATATTTATTATTCTGTTTCCATTCCCATTAAGTCACCGTAAAAAGACATTAAGATGACTGGGGTTTTTCCGTGCTTTTTCCTCAGTTGTATTGCAAATGCCAAAGTATAACTCACAAAGATGGGGCTTGGCCCGCACTCTTCCCAGTTAGGCGATAATTTTCACACGGTTAGTTCATCTTTAATTTTAGTTTGACCACTCTGGGTTTGAATCCCAGAAAGCCTTCTGCCAAAGTTAATTGTGTTCTATGTATTGTTTGTGTGTAAATGTGTACTGTACTACTGTCACCGGGTGTCAACCCAATTCTAGTTAACAAATATATCAAAGTTAATAAGGAGCTAAGTGACATTTTTAAATTTATATTGCTAATTCATCAATTTTAATGGACTATGAAATTACAGAAGTTATTGCTGTTTCACAAAGATACCTGTCACATTGTTCATTTGTTAGGTTCCTATCACCACAAGGTCTGATGGCTAGTGGCAGTGATCTAGAAGTACACTCATTACCTACAAAACAGCACGAGACTGATTCTGTTCCAAAGGAGAATGGTCCACCACAGGAGGAGGCACAGAGCATAGCTGAAGTAGTAGACAACAGCCAGCCAGCATCACTGTAAGCCATTCCTTAATTCCTCTGTGACTTAATAAGCTCATTGAAATATTGGATGATGCTGTTTGCGATAAATGAACATGCAGTGAAATCCCATGTTTATTAGAACTGGTATAGGTTTGCCATCTCCCAGCCCATTTTGGGTGAGTAGTTGACAGTTGGTAAGTTACCCACCTTTTACTGCCCGTAAAATTTCATTATTGTGTTCACAAGAGACGTCACTGGGCCATGGGCCATTCGTGACCCAGATGAATCCAGCCCACACCTTTACATCCTGTTTCCTTAGGATCATCATAATATTATCCTATCTGTACTGCAGTGTCATAAGTGGTTTCTGTGGGTTTTCTGTTCACTGTTTTTGTATGAATTACTCATGTGTCACGTATGTGCTGTATGCTGAGGTCATATCATCCTCATTGGTTTGGACACAGTCATGTATTTTACACACATTGTGAAGCTGCTTCTCATATAATTAATATACATTCCCAGAACTGCACCTGTTTAGCATCTGCCTGCCTTTCTCATTATTTTGTATGTGTAATTCACTTACTAGCACTGTTGAAAGTAGAACATGTTCTGCCTTGATAATAATCGTAAATGTTCCATCATAAATTTTAAAAGTTGTCATTTTCACTTGCATTGCATTTGCCATTGTTCTTATTCTGTTCTGGTTCGTAAGTTAAGTAGAATTCACATTTCTGTATTCTGTCTTATAACTCTGACTTTATCGCTGTATGATATCTCATGCAAGATGGCTACCCAACGTTCTGTTTTATGACTGTGTCATGAAGTCTGTAACCACATTTGTGGTACATGTTATATGAAGTGACATTAAAGCTAAATTCTCTCTTCAAAAATGATTCAGCAAGTTTGTATTGAAAATATGACTTCATGCATTCACAGTGACAGAATTCAATGAAATCTTGTTCAGCCAACAGCCATATCAAGTAGGTTCCACCATTCGCATTCTGATATCATAACTTAATGGAGAAGACAGATTGGTATCTGAAATGTCAGTTGATTGCTTGATGCTGTCAGCTCTAGAAGATTTTACTGTACTAAAAATTGGAAAACTGTTTAAAATCAGACACTGGCAGTTGTCACCATTAGAGAAGAGCAGATTGGGGATGTTAAGAATAGGGTGCTGAGGATCATTTATGGACATTTTCAGGGATAAAGCAGGAAGCTGCTGCTGCTAAGGGCTGTATAGTGTGGGACATTGTTGTTTTTGCTTTTCACTACGTGCCATTTGTGTGTTTAAATCAAGGCGAATGAAATGGGTGTGCCGTATAGCATGTATGGGAGATATGGGAAGTTAGTGCAGCATTTAGTCATAGACAGGGGGAAGACATTGGACCCTTAGGAAGACTGGGTGTAGGTGAAAGGATAATTTGTGCTGCTATATGTTGTGGCAAGATTGTTCATAATTTGTCATTTTCATTTCCATGTTTGTTATGGTGATAAACAGGGAGGTGGTTGGTCATGTAGCATATATGGAAGTGCATAAAATTCATGTAAAAAAATTTGTCAGATAACTGCAAAGGCAAAGACCACTGAAGAGGACTTAGACATAGAGGAGATGGCAATACAGCAGGCCCTCTTCATACCATGCCTGTATAATCTGTACTGTGTAATAAGGTATACTGATGCAAGTGATGATGTCCACCAGGATGGAAATGGGAAGAATGTCATTTTCAGCAACATTGCAGGTGTTGAAGCTATTTCCGAACATCTGCAGTATAACGAGAGTCTCTGCTATTACAATTAGTGTTGAGAAAACAGAGTACTGACTGGATTCAGCTGGCGTAATGTGGGAATTTTGTGACCATGGTAATTGAACCTTTGGGTTGAGTGAGGGTAGGTAATTTCTTGACTAGCTGAAAAAGTATCAGCTTTTTAAGGAAGACCCTATACCATCTAGGTCGACAGTTCTAAAACCATTCTCTCAAAACCAACTAATCAGCTGAAGAAGGTACAACATACTCTTTCTCTTCTTGAAGTACAATATTTTGCTGAAACATTTTGTACTTGATGAATGTTAAACATGAATGTTGGCCATCAGTGAGGAATCATCACTGGTCAGCATGGTCAAAAAAAGTTTTCTACTTTGTTCTAGGGTGGTAAAACTAATGAGAATTTGTTATTATTTCAGAGGAAAACAAACTGAGGCATGTTCAAGTAAGACAAGTCTAGATACAACTCCAAATGGTCCTGTTTGAATTCTTATGTCATTATTGACATTATATCTGTGTTCAGGTAAGCCTTGGCTCTGACTGGACATTGAAGGGCCTATACAACAAATGACGACGTTGGATCAGCATTAACATTATCACATGTTTTGAACCATATCATAAAAGAATTGCAGACACTCCTTAGCATGTGCAAGTATTGTGATTTGTGTGTAGAATATCAGGGCTGTACTCCATTACAAGTATTTCAGTGCTCGAAGAGTACGAGAGTGCCTCGTAAGTACTCCCAGTGTTCCTTTGAGGTGCTCAATACATTCTGTAGTATTATGTTTGGACATTATGACTATTGGGACTGGTATGATGGTGCGTAAATGTTGTGAATTTATTATGTAAATTTATTATAAAGCACATGGTCTAAAAACATTTAATTTAAAATAGTACAGGATTATTGTTGTTGATCAGATAAATAGAAAGATTATAAATACAAAGGTAATACCTCAGTGGAACTGTGTAGTTAGCAACTTTTGAGTTCAGCAGAATGTGATAAGTAATTACATGACACCCCTTTTAATGTAATTCTTGTATGCATAGTTTTTGTAAAGACTGTGTTATAATTTCTTGCAGAACTCATTTATAATAATTTTAGGTTATATAAGGTGTCACATGTATTTGTCATATTTAGATTGCCTGCCCTGCAAAGAAGTTCTTAAAAATATTTGTAAATCTCTTGCATATAGTGCTGAAGAGAATGTTTGTTTTGCCTTACTTTATCTGCCTAAATTAGTTGTATCTTTTAAAAGGAAAGTGTTGCGTTATGGCCTTGTCCTACCTAATGTACCAATATTTTAAGGAATTCCGTTCAGTTTTATTTGAAAGGCTATTGTTTTCTGTTTGAAATTGAGTATTTTGGTTAATATTTTAATTATCCTATTGTTTGGCTGGTTCTTGGTGTCGCTTTTTGTAAAAATGTCACAGAATTTCCATGTCTGAATCATCCTCCCCCCAATCTGTGATGTGGCTTCCAGTATAATCACACCGAATTAATTCTGCACAGTTGAATGCTAATTGTGTATATCATGTTTGAAACAGTCACTGTACATTGTAATATTAAAAAATTCTCTTAGGTAATGTTTATTGACAGTTATAGTTTTTATGAAAGATTGGGAGAGCCACAATTTTTCAGTGACTGATTTTGTGCTGAGAAGTGCTTTTAGTGACATAATCTCCATCTATCCTGTTACTGTTTGAAATCCAGGCCTGTTACATTATTCATACGAGAAAATAATTTTGACCTGTACTGATAAACCTGGCTTAGCCCTGGAATTGCTTAAATGCTGTAGACATGGATTTAAAGCAGTTTTATGTGAGTTGTGTGAAATTTTTTAAAAGAAAATCAAAATTATTTTTGTGCAATTTAGAAAGTTTTAAAATGTCAAAAAACACATGGCATATTAAGTACAACATTATCACTTGTTGAAAGTGTAAATGTATGACTTGAGGTCATTGTACACTTGTAAAATTTTTGTTTTGTACATAATATGTGATGCTAATATTTATATCTTTTGATGCTGTCTCATGAGGTCCATAACTGTGTAATTTATTCAGTTTGCAATGTAAGTGCACCAACAGAGACCTGACTAGGTGATCTAAAGTGGGGGGGTACTAGAAAATAGTTGATGAAAATTAAAGAAAATGGAAACATGCTTTTGTATTTGGGCATAATTTTGCAGGATATTAAATTCAAAGATATATATATATATATATACATATTAAGAAGAAAAGGATATAAATATATATAAAATAGTAATTATGTTTTGTGATTAAGCATGTGTATTAATTGTTGCAACAGAAGCAATATAATTATTAGCATTGTTGAATTATCTACATTTTATGCTTCCATAAAACAGTCCACTATTATGAGACTTTTTGTGAATACTTTCTGATATGGATGTGTAAATATGTGAAACTGTATCAGTATTTGTATTTTGTGTAGGCGTAAATGATTATGGTAGTATACAGTGATACGCTACATAATATGAACATGTGGTGTTAACATGTTTTGCACATTCACAACTATTTTTTTTAACTATTGCAGGCGTTCATACATTTTTACTTCAAATTACATCACTGAGACAATGAGGCCAATATGCTTAACTGTGAAACAAATTTTTGACAAATGAAAGTAATTCTTTAGAAACTCGATTCATCGAGCTCAATTTCTATACACCTCTGTAAAAGTGTTGAAATATTTTGATTAATCCAGGGGACGTTACTGAATATTGTTAGTACACGTACGGCTGAAACATGTAATAGTAACTTGTGCAGTTGAATACATATGTTGCTAGTATCTTGCTAAAGTTTGTAAATAAACCTTCTAGAAGAGTGACATAATGACCAAGCTGCAAACTTATAGGTCCTAGGTGAAATAAATATTGTTACAATTTGTTGGCTCTTGGTTTTGAATTGTTTCCACTAAATTAGCCACACACTTCTTAAAATCCCAAGAATAAATAAACCATTAGGTGACAAGTTGAAGGTATTCATATCTTGGCTGTAAGAACTAGGTGTTAATGACAGTGCACTAAATTCATAACATTCTTATTTACAAGACTTATAAATTACAGCAGGAAACATACATGTAAACTTCAGTAAAGTACACAAAAGACTAAGTTTACACCAGAAATCAGAGTCTATAAAATAAATATATTGCCATATGGTACACAGCGGGGGAAAGCAATGGCAAACTACCCCTAAGAACTTGCCCAGGATGCAGCGTACCAGAGCTATACCAGTCGACTGACTGAGCTCTGGTCTCTGCCCAAACCAGCCCAAGGGCTGA
>Ga0209628_10004104_pt1 | contig 10426 bp, 8 predicted proteins | sample TergutCu122P4_FD_187285 | JGI IMG/M metagenome (GOLD analysis project Ga0209628, IMG submission 187285) | Cubitermes ugandensis P4 segment gut microbial communities from Kakamega Forest, Kenya - Cu122 P4 (SPAdes) (version 2) | ecosystem: Host-associated > Arthropoda: Insects > Digestive system >... | reverse complement strand
CTTTTCTTCCCCTGAATTATTTGATGACTTGGTGAAGAAACAGATTTACTGTTGTGGCACTGTCAGGCCGAACAGGAGAGGCATGCCACAAGACCTAAGACAATGAAACTGAAAAGGGGAGACATTCGCTTAAGAACCAGGGCTGACTTGACGGCAATACTGTGGCAGGACAAGAGAGACGTACGCATGTTGACTAATATTCACAATGCCCCAGCAGAAGGTAATTTCTGTAATGAAGGAGGAAAAGCCATAAAGCCACAAATTGTGAAGGATTATAACCATCACATGGGCTATGTGGATAAGGGTGACAGAATGGCCAACAGTTACTCCATCAGCCATCGTACATTCAAGTGGACAAAAAAATTGTTCTTTCACCTGTTAAACCTGGCCATTCTCAATAGCTACATTCTTCATTCCTCATGTGGGGGTAAGAAAATGTCACATAGAGATTTTCGATACACCCTAGTGAGGAATATGTTGGCACATGCTGGACCAAAACGGAGAGTACCAAGACCATTAGGTAGACCACCTAACATTGAATCGCACGTTGCTAGGCTTGAATTCTGCAGCAGCAAACATTGGCCTAACCCGTCTGAGACACAGCTGAGGTGTCACGTGTGTAAGGCCAGGGGTGTGACACAGAAAGTGTTTGTGAAGTGCTGTTAAGTGTGAAGGGGGGCTGTGCGTTAAAAAAACATGTTCTGAAGATTACCACACAAAGACACAGTTCTAACAACATCACGTGTGACCTCCTTAAGAAAACCTGGGGAATCAAGCCAATATGTAAGTAAAAGAAACTGAAATTTTTGCATATTCCATAAAATTTTTTTGTATATTCACGAACTAAAATTATTACTGCTTTCTTGAACACACGCAGAAATGGACCTGTATTATTTCCCCAAAAAATGCCATTTAATCCATTGTTCAATCTTGTTTGGTTCCTGGGATATTAACGTTTTTTGTAAACCATGTGCTAAAATTTAAATCCCTAGTGAAAAGAATGTCGTACACGAGGGTTGACTGTAGCCATTTAAATCCCAATGCGAAAAGGTTAATTTCTCATATGCAGAGTAACGATTTCCGCTGAGGATCCTGATTTGGATTTCACTATTGGTGGAGTTGGTTTGGTTCAATTGTGAACCTAGGTAGGAGAATTCTTTCATGTGCTCAAATCCATGTTTTCCACATCACAGGTGGTCACCATTAACTAATATTCTCGTTACTCCCATATTATTTTCATTACTTAGAAGACCCCCCACCCCCCTTTTTTGTTTTGCTTTCTATATTAACTAGGGTCTCTTTCAGTGCATTTTTATTTCTGCTCACTATTGCCACATCGTTGGCATACGCAAAAATTTGTGTACTTTTTGTTCCTATGTATCCAGCGATATTCATCTTCAGAAAAATTGCTTTTAAGACTAGTTTGAATAATACAGAGGACAGTGCATCTCCTCGTCTCACACCATTGGTAATGGGAAAAGCAGGTGTATAGTGGTTATCAACTCTTATCGTTGCCTTGGATCCAGCCATGGTCACATTTATGAGTTGGACCAACTTCTTTGGTATACCCAATACCATAAGGTCATTTAGCATTCTGCCTCTATTAACACTGTCAAAGGCTTGTTTAAAGTCTATATACAGATTATATAGGTGTATATTGTACTCATATGCCTTTTCTTGTGTCTGTCTTATAGCAAAGATGTAGTCAAATATGGTTCTATTGCATTTGCACAATAACAAACACATGCAAAGTTTCTGTCCCATATGATACTTCTACTCCTAAGAAAGGTGTCCTTTGTACCCACTACATGAGAGAATAGGTGAGTCTGAAAGCTTATCAAGAAATGCAAATCAGTGGAGTTCAGTGCAGATTCCATAATACCTACTTTCCTATCGCACGCACACACAGAACCTATTATTTCAGTACAGAGTCTCTGCATTTGAAACATGTGAAGATATGACCTCTAAACTTCTTCCCCACTGCCACAGCTGTTACTGCTGTACATTTACATACCACATGTCATATATGATCTGTATGTTTCTGTTCAATCTATGTACCAATTTGCACATTCCTATCTTGAATTGTTCATTAATTGCCACCATGAAACTAAAAGGGGAAAAAAATTTTCATACAGCTAACATGCTGTTGTTTTACATTCCACTAAAATATTACCTTAAAAAAGTTCCATACTTTCCTAAGATCTGTTACCATACACATTTCAGGGACCTAAAGCAACTGGCACTAGTTTTGCTTCTGCTCCACCTTGTTGGCATCAGATGCCCACATACACTTCAGTGAAAACTGGTCAACTGCTTCAAAAGTTCATTCATGTGAGGGGCGGACCAGTGGACAAACATGTGTGTGGGAAGGCCGGCAGATGGGCAAACACACACACCTGCATGCACATGCAGTATGGTGATTTCACAAGGCTATGCTTTTCCTCTGGAGGAGGAAAAGGAGGCTAGAATTCACTCTCTCTGCAACACACTTAATCCACACAAACCAGCTTGTAGCCAATCATGTTTCTGGTTGAACAGCTGTACACTCACAGTACCATTAACCATTCCATGCCAGTACCACAAACTTAAAAACCCCTCTATCCTGGGAAGCAGTTGGGAATTAAACCTCAGTGCCAGTGAAGAGTTAAGCAGAGAACTAAAATTCTCACTAACCATGGTGAACATATACTGCTCTCACACTCAACACTTGTAACATATGCTGGTACCACACCCAACAATCTGAACACACATTGCACCCATACCCTAAAACCCAAGATCATCAGATAACCGATCACAATTAGTCTACTCACAAGCTTATACACTGCAGTTTGGGAAGTGATGCCATGTACTGCGGTTGCTAGATATACAAATGTGTTGGAGAAAGAGGCTGCCCTGAAGATAAAGACAGCAAAATCGTTGGAAATGTTGAATGACAGAGCATCACATTCCACACAGTCACTGGAAAGAAAACCTCAAATCTAATTCCACTGAGTGTAGGGACTGAATTAATCTGGCACAGGAAAGGAACCAGAAGTGGAGTTCTGCAGAATTGTGGCAAATTTATTGATGAGCTAGGTAACCATACACTTCACAGCAAATTTTCTGCACCTTCCTTACTGAGAAGAATCAACAGCTTAAATAAACTTCATTTTCTGAAATGGTTCAAAAGCATTAATTCTGATTCATAAGTTCAAAATGTTACTACCACAGTCTGTTTACAGAATGCATATATGGTAACTGGAGGGGGAGTGATAAACCACCCTCCCAATAAAGTCAATGCAAAGTCCCCAAGCAACATTCAAAATTATTTTAACCATCTTTCAGTTCTGATAACTGTAACCATCAATGGCTCAGTTCACTCACAATTGGCTCACCTCCAGCCTTGTACTGCATTAACAAGCAGTAAGATGCAGCACCAGGATCACCCAACAAATTAATTAAATGAATCAACTTTAAACAGCTATTGAATTGTTACCTATGCAACAACCTGAACTGTTCTCCAGTGTATGATCTGCAGGAATCTTTTAAATACTCCTTGTTATTCAATGCTTTTGGTTATTGTGATTTAACCCCATTCACTATTTTATTGTCTTTGTTTTCTAGCTGAAAGAAACTGTTATCCTGGAATTTCTTCATTTCTGCTTTTTCAAGCTGGATGTTTGCAGTATCAATGTCACTCTTTATAGTAGAAATTAGATCATCTGTAAAAAAAATACAGTTTGTTGTCAAGGACTCAAATTAAGCCACCATACACAACAGTAACATGGACATGCAAATGGAGCAACAATTCAGGCAAAATGAAGGATGCCAACAGGCATGTTTCGACTGCCCATATGGATATTCTTTACTCTCAAATAAGTTGTGATACAATCTGCATGTCCAAACCTGACACAATCCATTTGCAGTATGCTAATAAAGTGAGACTATGACAATGTGGGCATGCAAACTGGATGGGTGCACAAGGAATGCATTTAAAAGTTTTTTGAAGAAATTCTTGGAAAATGGCCGTCTGGAAGAACGACGATGGGAGGATAACATAAACATGGACCACAGGCACACTATGTTATGAGACTGGGGGGTGCACAGAAATGGATCAGGATCAAGGACGGTGGCATACTTTGACATTATCAGTGAGAATTAGTTAATTACGACAAGCAAACAGAGTCAATGAGAAAATGGCCTTTCATATTCACACTACTTGCACACTTACCCAAGCTCCTGAAGTCCATTTCTTTTCGTATGTAACCAGTCATGCAGATTCTTAGTTGTGAACCATAGAAATCAGTCCCAAAATAATTAATAATGTGAGTTTCCTGTGAGAAAACACAAAACAGCAAAATACAAACAACACTGTAATGAGTACACTTCAATTCAACATCTCAGTAAATAAATGTGAAACACACACCATAGATTTCTTAACGTTTCTGAAGAACGGATTCCATCCAATGCTCATTACCATCTTGTGTACTGGACCATTATCCAATTTGGCCCAGCCATAATATACTCCATTAATAATCTCTTCTGGCAGATCATTCACTACTTCATCTGGGAAATTTGCTGCAATGAATTCATACTTCTCAATCCATGGAACAGAGGAAACCCATTTTAAAAAGGCCTATTCCTCTCTTAGAAAGAATATAATTATTTATACATTCAGTATAAATACAGGGGTACTTTCCTCTGAAACACATTTCTAGGTCTGTGTTCCAAATAAATGAGCATACACAAAATAAAAGCTACACCCTGCTTGCCACACTTTTTACCTTACAAAAGCTTACATCAACTAAGTTTCTGTGCCAATGAAAGAGTGACAAAAGACACTTGATGCATTACCTAACTTTTGACGCTTTAAGACTGGTATGGTTAAATCATCCATGAAAAGTGTGTCTCTGTCACCACGGCATGGCGCATCATCAGGTTACAGCTGGAAGAACGGCCTCCAATATGGAGTATAGGTGCGAATATATTGAATAAGCAATCACGGATGGCCGACAAGGGGCAGTCCTCCAGCTTGGGGGTTGGGCAAGGTGCTAACAACTCTTCACCATAAAAATGTATCTTGTTACAAAACATTCATACAGAAAGCCTTGGACCTGTACTGACATTGAGATACAAACTAAGCAACGAAAAGGGACATGAGATTTGGAACATGGAATATTAGAAGCCTGTATAGGGCGGTTCACTTACAAGAGCAGCCAGGGAATTAGCAAGATACAAATTAGATTTAATGGGAGTGCAGGAAGTTAGGTGGGACAAAGGTAGCACAGTAAGAGCACGGGATCATCAGCTGGCAACAGGAATTTTTATACACCACATAATAGTATAGAACTGACAATTGGGAATGACAGTCTATATCAAGATGATAATGATAATGGTGTTAGAATAGTAAAGTTTGTCACATCAAAATATCTGGTTGTTAAGAGCATGACGTTCCCACACCACAACATTCATAAGTACAACTGGCCCTCTCCTGATAGGAAAACTCACAACCAGACTGATCACATATTGGTAGATAGGAGAAGGCATTCAAGTATACTAGATGTACGAAGTTCCAGGGAAGATGACTGTGATACTCTGCTCCATGGTTTAAGTAAGTAAGTAAATACGTATGGTTAAATCATAGAGTATGGAACTGTATACATGAACAATGTATTTCTACCAATCAGTGATCAAATTAAACATTGTGCATCTTATGTGGAATGTCCTACGACTCACAAACATTTTCTCATATATTTACTTATCACGATCATATACAATGTGAAAAGAAATTTGTGAACATGCTTGCCATAGTGTGACTTCTTGTTAAAAAAAAGGTACAAAGCATATATTCTAAGATGTATAGCTTTTGAGATATGTTACCATTAAATAGGGTTAACACACTTCTCAGTAGTACTACTTGTCAAGGCAATAAAGCATGCCATAAGGTGTAAGACATACAGTGTACAGCAGGTCTCAGTTGTGATCAAGTGATCATGGAATGCACAAATGTGAACACTACAACATGCTCTTAACCCTCAGTGACTGTAATAGTGGAAAAGGTATTGATGCACGGAAATGTGCACTACGTTACTGTGGTCGGTATCATCCAGACACAAACATTTCAATGACGGCAGCACCGTTTCTAAGAAACATGAAGTGTTACACGTATATAAGGCACTTCTGAATGCAGACTGCCCACAGACTCCATGACCAAGAGCCAACGAAGATTCCATAATTGCAGCTATGGAACGAAAGCTGTGGAAAACTCATGTGATTTGGCACAAGAATTGCAACTATCCCACACAAATCCTCGAAATGTTTCTTGACAATTACTGCATCCAAATCACTACTTGTGGCAAGCAAGTCCGTTTGCAGGTGATCATTCTATACACTTATTATACATGTAACTACAAGCAACCATCTGATAACTTGTGCCACTTGATGATTAACACTTATCTCGAATGCTAAATGTCTTGAAGATATGTTGCATAACATTTTTTACTTACTATTCAACAAAGAATCACCCTACACAGAGCTTGTGAATGAATTTCTTTTCACTCTGTAAACTCACCTTACCTTAACAGATATATACCAGTTGGTTCCCTTACTATTTCAATGAATACATTCCTCCAATTGCAAGCTTCAAGATCACTGCCATTTGGGGCTTTCTGATCATGTCCTGTTCCTACTGAATTCTTTGAATTTATGAATTGGAGCTCTAGGATGACAGTAGCAATTGTGTGTCACATACTTTTACACTATACAAATTTATCTTCAATTATGTGTGTATACACTAGAGTGACAACATTTCTGTGGGCTTGGGCACAGAGTTAGTGCTGAGTAACTCTAGGCAATTATACCAGCTTGTAGTGGCACACCTCCTTATCCAACCTAACGCCAAACCTAAACATACTGTATGTGCATAACACAGGTTATCAATAATTTAAACTGCAACCTTAAAGCTTTCTTTACTTTTTCATTTTATAAAAATCAGAACTGTATGTCAATGCAAAGGTGTTTCATTAATGTGAGTCTTAGTAAGTACACAATCTAATGAACAACAAGAGATGTACCTACCTATGGACTTCAATAATCACGAACTGGTAGATGTGAAACAGAAACAAAAGGATGATTTTCACACAAAAATTTTGGCTCCCTGCAGATTGGAGGAGGTACTCTGAGGCTTTCAACATGTGCACAGTAAGTTCATCAATACTGTAGTACCCCTGCCCGATATTTCGCCAAGTATTTAGTGATGTAAACAGAAAGTTACATGCATGTTACATGTTCTGATTAAAGGAAGTCACCCTCATTCCTAAGCACCACAGTACAGTGGGATACATGGGACAGTGTGGTATAACATGCACTATAGATCCTGGTGCTAGATGGATATAGGGTGTCAACTTCAAGCTATGACAGCATTACCTGCAGCAGTGTAAAAATTTTCAACACAGAATTTCAAGTCCATTGAGCTTTTAATTCAGGACAGGTGACTTTTAGATGATATGGTATTTATATTTTCAGAGCATGCATAAAAATCATTCCTAACTCACACTCTGCCTTGTCACAGCTTCTGTAGCTATAAACAATACATGAATTCCATGAGTACCAGAAACTGGGCTGTGGAACAAGTCACTATACAATAAATGTAACATACTCACTATGTATGACACAAGAATACATGAAGCTAAAATAAATATTTGAACATACAACTGAAGGTATAACACCCATTAAGGACAAAAAGAATCTGTAAACATAACCAACAAACTGTTATTGATTATTTCAGTTTTAGACACATATCAATATAGTAGAAAGTGTGGGTGTTAACAATTAGAGTAGAATCCTGACTATAGGGTTTGCAAATCATCTGTGCACCGTATTCTTTTGTATAAATACCCAGACATGAGCGACACATGTGTCCAATTCCCACCCTGTAATTCTAGGGGGTTGGGGGGGTGAAGTGCAGCGTTACAAGGTTCTAGAAAATAGGGCTTTTCAACCAGTGTTACAAGAACTAATGATGGTACACTGGTCTGGTGATATGTATAGTTATTTGGGAATTACCATCTTTCATAATTACATTTTAAATATATTCACTGCATTATCAACACTGTTGTAAATCTATCCAAATGAAACAAAATACTACTATTCTATAGCACAAATATAAATACAGACTTCCTCTGTTGTATATCATGCCTGATAATCACACAGTGTAACATGTTACAACATGTCAACAGCATTTCAGGCCAGAGGAACTGTGGATGCTGGTTATTGTTCATGGTTATGCAATTACACCTCTGCTAAGGGAAAAGGACAGTCATAAAACCCTTGCAAACTCACTAACAATGAACACCTTGTTGCAACAGTTGCAGGGTGGAAGGGGAAACAGCAAGCAGGATATTGGTAAATAATTTATGAGATAGAGAAAAGCACACATGAACTAATCCAAAATTCCACTGACAGGAGGAAGCAGAAAGTAAGGGAATATCTGCATATTTATTAATATTCTCTGCTAATTTCCCCAACAGTTGTAAACAACTACTAAGCCTGTGTTGCTAGCTCAGAAGTGTGATCATTGTGTGACTGCTACTAATACATACATCACAGTCTTCTCACAAGCACCATCTGAATTATGTGAACTAAGATATCGTATTTGGAATTGTTCATCCATTTGCACTGCTGCAGGTCAGTACAGATGAATGTGTAGGAGGACTGACAGGGTAACTTCTCTTTGATAGGAATATACATTTGTATATGTGTCAGTACAGCTTAGCACATGTGTAGTCTGAATTGTGTGAATCCAGAAATACAAGAGTGTGTAGGGTTAATTTTTCTGTATTGGCACTAAACTACATAAATGGACAACTTTTATTGGTGAAATAGAGGTAATAATTCAACTGGAATGCACAAAAATGGCACCAACTACTGTTGCCAGCTTTACACACGATAAACTGCAAGCAAGCAAGCAAGCAAACAAACAAAAAAGGTGCATAATAAATGAAATAAGGTGTGACTTTTTCACACACTACATTAGAACCTCACTGAAGATTATGTTACTTAAGAGACACCTAAAAATTCATAACACAAGCCACGAAAATAAAGGAGAGTCAAAGGCTTTGAAGTGCCAAATGACATGATTTATGGACTGAGAAGACAATGACTAAAAAAATATATAATGTTTGATTGCAATCTCTTCATGCATCTTATGCTACTTCTCTGCATGCAGTGAAGTCTAAAATACTGTAAACCACTGCTGATGGGCTTGCAATACCCTCTGCAATATAAACTGCATCCGTAATGTATGATGATAAAATTTCTTCACAAATTACGGGAATCCCTTGGCCTGACAAACGCTGCACAAACAATATATGTAGAAATGGAAGGAGATGTGGCTGATAAATTTGTGGGAAAAAAAACTGTAGGCAAAACAATTCACTCTTTAATTGAATTAAAGTATGAAGTTTCAAATGAAGCTTGATTGGTGGCCTCTGTATGAGTTCTAGATTAAGTAGAAATTGTAGGACATATTTTATTTTATCAGCTTCATGTAGCAATGGATACTGAACACACAACCATTACAGTTCATATTTCAATGTGATGGCTCTCATGGAATTATAATAAGAAAACTGTCTGAACTGAGAAAAGTTCATCCATTTTTGAAGAATATGATTCCATAATCATTGCATGCTGAAGATGATACATGGTTCTGCCAGCTAGCTATCTTACAAATACATTCTTCCACAATGGAAATACATGTTTAACATAAGACAAAGTGGGTTGTTTTCACGGGAAACTGCACCCATGGTAAGGACAAGTGAAATCCAGAAATTTGATAGCATTTCCTACACTTACAGATTTACCTGATGAGAATTATAGGAATGAACAGACTGCTGCAACTCAATCCAACATTACGAACACTTACAGAATCTGCAAACGCAATTCCTGTCATAATACCCATTCTTGACAAAAGATTCAAATAGTGGAAACAGGCAGACTTCTTCACTGTTCAGTATAAATGCTGTCTCTAAAGCTAAAATCAGAGGCCATGTTCACAATAATTCAACTGATATAATGACAGACCATTGGTTTCAGACCTTTCCGGTATGGAGTTGGCATGAACAATGGACTATCCTTCCTCTGGACAACGTGCAGTGACAACTTTGCTATGATTTGGATCAATGCATACGAGGGCTGTTCAAAAAGTATTGGACCTTAATTTTTTCCGCCTAAACAAATCAAGCACGGGAAGTGTCCTCCACTGTGGATGTGGAGGGGACATTTATGCGCATGCGTGAATTTCTTCCCGCTTACAGATAGCGTCAGTCGCCAGCAGTTGGTCGATGATTGTGTACGTGTTGTGAGCGCTCGGCGGATTGTCAATTATTGCAAAATGACGGAACGAATTGAGCAGCGTTATTGCATTAAATTTTGCCAAAAGCTTGGCGAT
>Ga0209628_10004103_pt1 | contig 10426 bp, 8 predicted proteins | sample TergutCu122P4_FD_187285 | JGI IMG/M metagenome (GOLD analysis project Ga0209628, IMG submission 187285) | Cubitermes ugandensis P4 segment gut microbial communities from Kakamega Forest, Kenya - Cu122 P4 (SPAdes) (version 2) | ecosystem: Host-associated > Arthropoda: Insects > Digestive system >... | reverse complement strand
GGCCGGAATGTTTTCAGACACGGCAGGGCAGGGCGGTGTTGTGGCGCAGGGGCCGTGATTGATTCAACAGCAGGATTATTGACTTCAGCAGACGTTTGATTTATAAAAAAGGGCAGAGGATGCGGAAACATCCTCTGCCCATGGGGCAATCCCCCTGCGGAAAAATCCATAGGTTTTATGCCCCGGTATGGACGCTCTTCCTACCGGGGCACTCTTATTTTCGGAATAACCACCGAACAATAAGCGCAACCAATACGCCTGACACAACAGCGGCCAGGACGTTCAGCAAGAATTGCTCCATAGGCGCTCACCTCCTTGTCATAGACTCGGAAGATTGCCCCGGCCAGCAAATTACCTCGTTTTTCCTGTCTTTTCCAGCCGTTATTATTTTTTTATTCTATATTTTTAGCTGGTTGATTCTAGCCAATGCTTTGCGAAAAATTATTTTTCGGAGAGCTGTCTTTACGGTGAGAGTTGTACCGACCGGCCCACACTTCGTGTCGGGCCGCGTTTGTTTTCAGATGGGGCAGGCCGCGGCGTTCAAACCTCGACTGTCGATCAAGCGCCAATGTGTCGATCAAGCCATCTTGGGCGACAATACGATGGGCAGGCATAGCTTGCGGAAAATCTTTCTGCTGAAGAAAAAATGTCGTCGGGATGAGTGACACCGGCCCACACTTCGTGTCGGGCCGGGTGTGTTTTTCAGATGGGGCAGGACGCAGCGCTCAAACTTCAAGTTTTGTTTTTGAAAGAACCTGGCTTCGCCAGAGAGAGATGTGAAAAATCGTTTTTTTATCATTTGGTATGCTCACTTGTCATAATTATTTTGAGGATCAAAATGTATGCTCACTTGTCAAAGGGGAATTCCGAAAAATCGCTCGAAAAAATTGCTTTGTATTTGACTAAATTTGTGTGCTTGTTTGCATCTACCTTGAATCACAGAGCTTTTTCTATGGGTCTTAAATCATTGGATTTTTTTTTAATGCGCCGCGTGAGCGCCGTAGGTATTTCCAACCTTCAGATGGAAGAGGATGTGAATGCTTGATAGAGAATATTTGCAAAGTCGCTTTACATCTTGCTGAATTTACGAATATATCTGTATCTATCTTAAATCACAGAGCTTTTTCTATGGGTCTTAAATCATTGGATTTTTTTCAACGCGCCGCGTGAGCGCCGTAGTTATTTCCAACCTTCAGATGGAAGAGGATGTGAATGCTTGATAGAGAATATTTGCAAAGTCGCTTTGTATTTACTTAGATTTGTGTACTTGTCTGCATGTACCTTAAATAACTGAACTTTTTCTATGGGTCTTGAATCATTGAATTTTTTTCTATGTCGGGCCGCATGTTCGCTATGTCTTCAGCCTGTGCGCATCCTTTTGCAGCCAGTTTTCGATCAAAGGCGGGATGTATTTGAGATCGACGCAGGCGATACCGCTCAATTCGAGAGAGGATCGCTGAACTGAGCATATTTCTCGCAGGCCGATTCTCAAGTATCGCTCACTGACGTTCACGGCAAGATCGCTTCACATGCCGCCAAACCGGCATTCAGCCAGAAAACACCCTCCGATACATACTGTTCCTCAAAGAAATTCAACAAAGAGAGAGCATTCAGTCTGGTTTGTGAAAGAAATTCTTTGTATATTTTTGGAAAAATTTCATATCAAAATATAATCGTTTTTAAATAAACATTGATTTTTTCACTGCATAGGGTAGTTTTCCCAAGAAGTCGTAAATCCTGAGTGTCATTTGAAAGGGAAATCATTCTAAAAAAAATGTTTACCTTTGCTATCTGAAAATAAGGAGATTGATCTTGGAGAAAAGTTGAATTTGTTTTGGATGCAACTGTGCCTGTTGTGGACGAAAAAGCTAACTCAAAGATGCAACGGTCAAAAAACAAACAATTCTGATGTTCCATGGAGAAAAAAATGAAAAAATTATTAGGGCTTTTGTTTATTTTAATGTGTCTTGCCAATGTCATTGCTATTTCAAAAGCTGAAACAGTCATGACCAATGAACCTGAACAGTCCAAAACGGCTACACAGTCCTCCACCGCTTCCAACATTCCACCTCTCAACGAGGAAAATCTCATCGCCAATTTCAAAATGCGGCTAAAGGAGCAGCTTGCCGATACCCCGGCAGCGGCTGGGATTGGACCCATCAACCCGACAATAACAGTAAAAGATAAAAAATATGTTCAGGTCGGCTCTATGGGCTTCTACGTTGTTGCTTTGAAGGTGGATGGACTGCCACCGCCTCCAACCACTCCGAATGGCGATAGAAAGCCTTTGAGTTTCGATATGTCTGTGAATGTTGATCCCAATGCCGAGTACCAGATCAGCGATATACAGCCGTTGAGCACGAAAAAAAGCATGTTTTCCGCCGCGCAGAGAGAAATGAACAAGGTCTCGATACCCAAAGACCTTGGGTATTCGTTTATGACTGGTACGGGGAAACATCCCGTATTGTTCATTGCGGATCCTATCTGTCCTTTTTGCCGTGAGGAATATAAATATTTTATCAAAAACAGTGCCTCAATCTCGGATCTGAAACTGCTTTCGCTTCCTCTCGCAAATCTCCATCCGAATGCGCCTATCATTTGCGCATTCCTCGAATATGTTCACGAAAAATTCCCCAACCTGTACGCGCAGGCGGTCGAGACCGCATTCACCGAGCCATTCGATATCAACAGTGCGGCGTTGGAAAAAGAGATCGCCAAATCAGTTCAGCCAGGACCAATCACCAAGGATTCCGTCACCGGCCAAAAAATGTTGACCGACCTGGAGAGAGCCACCTTGAAAATCCTGGTCGATAAATTCCCGGCGACCATGAAAAATGTCGATTTCGATACCTTGTATTATTTATTGAAAGGCAAATATGCGCCACAGGTTGATGAAATCGCAGCTAGGCTCAATGTCGCGCTCAAAGTCATGGCAACGCCTGTGACCGTCATTGGCGATGGATACGTGGTCAGGGGCAGGGACAACAATGCCTTAAACGATTTGCTCGGAGTCAAGCCAGGCGCAGATAATTCAAATACAAAAGCTGTTTCAGAGGCCCACAAGCCGACTAACGATAAATCAAGCACGGCAGGTAAGGCTGACCAAAAGGAGAAAGGGAAAAAATAGGCAACGGTGCGACAAGAATAGGTCGCTTTCAGATACGTTATCAACGGTTTCCGTGAGCTATTTCCACTGTCAGATGGAAGTCAGTCACGGAAACCGTTTTGTTTTTTTTTGCACTATCCATGCGCCGAAAGATTCTGATAGCTTCAGATGAAGGGTTTCGTCTGTATCACCTTGGCAACAGGGCGGATCAGGCGTTTCGAACTCTTTCGGCAGGGTCGATCAGGGGCAAGTTTGCCGGCGATCATTTTGTTCATCTTCTTTCTGAGCTGACAGATGCCATAAATGGATATCTTCTATTTCTCAATACTGTTTACACCCGTTTCAAACAAGAAGCAGACAGCAAACCTGATAACAGTAAAGACGCATTTGATTTACGAATGTATGCTGGAATCATGAAAGAAATAAGTCAATCTGGAAAGGTACTCGATATAAACGTAACCACCATCATTGGCAATGACCTGTTTAATCTAATAAAAAAAACCGAAACTATAATAAAAATATGCGAGCACTTCGGCCAAGTGAACCTGCTGGCAGCAAGAACAATCATTGACGAGATAAATACACAAATCGATATTATTGGCGCTGTTGTAAATAAATGTAGCAATGCGTCAAAAAAATTCAAGAAAATGAAATCGGTACGGTCTAATGTTTAAAAAATTTATCAGGTTTATAGATAAAGTCTTATCTGATGATGAACCAGATGTATCCAATGAAGCAAATGATTTGATACCTGATAAACAAGCACAAATCATCGAACGTGCGATGAAGCAGACGCCCGTGTTGACGCAGCGTCGCTTAACACTTGAAACATTGGAATTTGGTGATTTTCCAGTTCTGAAAGAGGGAAAGATAAAGAGAGATCCCAACTTCAACAAAAATTTTATCACGATCAAAGAAAAATACATTTACGCCGCATTTGATGCCCTTGAACCATATTTTGCCTATACCTGTCTTCTCCTCAATAACGACAAAGGGTTAATCAGTGTGGTCGAATACATGCTGGAGCGGATGATTGCCATCTATTGGGATTGTCCTGCATCCAGGCTCCATCATGATCGTTCTGATTTTGGGTTGCTGAAACATTCTGTTCGAGTGGCTGTGCATGAAGCTGCAAAGGTGTCGAGAACAAATTTTTACTCAGAATTTGGCACAGGACTGGATACGTCGAAAATCAGAAAACGAAGAGATTTGATCACTCTCTGTGGCTTCATTATTGGGTTGCTGCATGACAGCGACAAATTGCTGCAAATTGATCTGACCTGCGACTATGGAAATGCTCAAACAACATTCAGCCCGTTGTACAAAGCAGGACGAATTTTGGATTTCAAACTTGTCCACCCTCCTGAAAAGATGACCCTGAAATGGAATTCAAATTTAAAAAGTAGTGCGATCATGGGGCCGATGCTTTTGAACTGGCTTCTCCTTGGCAACGAGACATGGCGCGATTTTTGTGAAAATCTTTCAATACAAGAAATTACCTTTATGATCGATTCGCTCAGTAATTATCAGAGCAGCGCAGATCATATCGCAGTTCGTTTTTCACAGGAGGAGGACGGATACCTGAATGAGATTCGGATCGCTATTTCACGAATGCTGAAGGGTGGAAAATCTTTCAACGTCAAGGGTGGCACAATATTCAAGGTGAGTTCGAATTGGTATCTTCTTCTTCACGATGTTTTTTTTGCCGCTTTAAACAAAGAGTTGATGACCGCTGAAGACAGTGTTCTCAAAATACTCATTCAAAATAATTTGCTGTTCATGCCGAGGGGTGAGACAAATCACAAAACCACTCTCAACTTAACTTTGTTTTTTCCGGGTCAAGCGGGCAAAAAATATAATGTTTCCTTCTGCAAATCATCTTTTTTTGAAACTTTGCCAGAGCTGGAAAAAAAAGAAGTATCGCCTGGAAAGCTGCTTATTTCACGCTACCACATAGATTTCCTGAAAAAATACGGCCTTGATCTGCCCGATTCAATTTTCACCGAGAAACCAGATGACGAAGAGGACGAGGATGAAATAGTCGATGATCTATACGATGACAACCAATCGGCAGAGAAGCGGCACGGGCAAGCCAATAACGCTGACAAGCCTGATGCTCAAAAGAAAAATACTTCGACCGATAGTCCGACCAAAAGGGTAAAAACAAAAAAAGCCGCTACAAACCCTGAATCTACGGATGACGGTTTAAAGTCCGGGGAATCAATCGATACCTCGACAGGAGAGATCATCGATGAGGGGCAGCAGCCAGGCCCGGTCAAGAAAGCCGATGATTCTACCAAACCTGCTGCGCTCACAAAAAAAACTTCGGCTGACACTCCGGCCAAACAGGTGAAGAAAAGCAAAGCCAGTACAAGCTCTGAGTCCGCGGTTGAAGATTCAGAATCCGGTGGATCCGTCGATCCTTCGACAGGCGAAATCATAGACCAAGATCCGTTGCAGACAGATCCGGTCGAGAAAGTGGATAGGCCCCGCAAGCCTGCAGTTCATACGCAAAAATCTTCGGCTGACACTCCGGCCAAACAGGTAAAAAAAGACAAAGCCGCTACAAAGCCTGGATCGATGGCTGAGGGTTCGGAATCCGGAAAATCTGTCGAGCCTTCGACAGAAGAGGTCATCGACGAAGATCAGCAGCCAGATGGCAAGCACATTTTGACACATATACACAAGAAATCACCAAAGGAGCAGAGTGATACAGACAGTGCTGCAATATCTGCAAAAAATGAAGAAAATCGTATAGCCATTAAGGAAATTCCGGAAAAATATGCCGGGACAATTCGTAATGCCTATAGTGTGTCTTTTTGGAACCATCTACCATTGCTACAGGTCGCCTTGCTTGAATCGGTTGCGAACTGTATAGGAGGTACTACATTCTCGGGAATTAAGTTGTCGAACAATCATTTTCAAAAATATAATGATTCTCGAACTACATTTTATTTACTCAAAAATCGTACCTTGCTCGCCAGAACGCCAGATGTTATTCGCATTGCCTGGTCGGTACTCTTATATCAAAAAAGTAATGGGTTATACCCATGGTTAGATACAATATCTGACTTTCCATCAACCTTGAATGCAAGGGATATGGCATCGATAACTTTGATTAATTATTTTTATCGAAAATGGAAGTTCATCGGCATTTTGCAGCCAAGAGATAATTTGCCTGTGTTTAGTCTCAAAGATTTTGAAGTAAGTTTGATTGAGAAAGGTACAAAAGTCTATCATCAAAAAATTGATGGCGACTTTATTGCTTTTGATGCACCAGGACTTGAAGAACATGCAACGCATCGGTTGGGCATAAAATCATACATCCAAGTCATTCGAAGTTACTATCAGAATTTGTACAAGGCGGATTTTGATTGAACATGCATCAACGGTCAATATCTTCGCACAATCAAACTGTTACAGAGTATAACTAAAAATGTTCTCAATTTTCAGCAAGCCACCGGCAGCATCGTTCGTTCGCATCGCCACCGATACTCGCTATCTCCGATTTCACGGGGCAATGCAGATCGGATTGGCAACAGTGTTCTATCTGATCGGCAAAGGTGATCTACCGTGGGAAATCAATGTTGGCATCAGCTCGTTGATGGGCGCTATCGGTTTTCACAATCTGTATCGCCACCTGTTCGCCCAGGACAGGCTTCGCAATCTCAATCGCTCCAATGTGTTCAAGGTGACATTGGACTGGATCAACGAACGTTCACCAAGGCCAGGCAGCTTTTTCCTGGGAAAGGGCTATTCCTGGAACACTGAGTGTACTCAGATCTACGATCAGTTGGTGAACATGACTGATTTCGACAAATTCGTGGAACCTGAACCTGCATCGGGCGGTAAGGTGTTCATCCACAACATCGGACGAGACAAAGAGACTCCCAAATTCTTCGATCTGCCGGAACACACCTTGATCACCGGCGCGACTGGATGTGGCAAAACCAGAATCATCGAACTCATTGCCGCTCAAATCATCGACAAAAAAAATACGGCCCTTATTGTCGTCGATCCGAAAGGCGACCGTAACCTGCTCAATATCATCTACAGCCTGGCCCAAAAATCCGGAAGACAGGATGATTTTCGCTATTTTTCTCTCTTGCATCCAGGCAAATCAGTCTCGTTCGATGTGTTCGGTGACTGCAGCGACGGCAACGAAGTCGCAGCACGAATCGTCAGTATTATGGCGGAAAGCGGCGGTGCTCAGGTGACAACCGATCCTTTTCTCAGTTTTTGCTCACTGCTTGTCAAGGCAACGGCACAGCTTCTTATTTTGCTCCAGAAAAAGGTTACGACCAAATCGATACATTATCATATAGCCACGAACAAAGGGTTCAAAGAACTCTACGACATGGCAAAAGAGCATCTGTACCTTTGTAGCTCCCCAAATGAACACAAAACATTGCAAGAAGCGATGGACGAATATGAACATCGTATTGTCAGACATTCAGTTGAGCATAAAGACAAAATGACAGCATTGCTTTTGCCGACCTTGAGCATGTTGGGAACTGGTGAGATTGGTTCCCTGCTCAGTCCGGAAATGGCAAGCATGAACACTCAGGATATTATCGACAACAAGCGTATTGTGTATATCTACCTTGGTTCTATGTCCAACATCCTGCTGTCTTCCATCGTTGGGAAACTGTTTGTACAGAACATTGTTGGCTATATTGGCAAGGCTTACGGAGATTCTGCCGTACTAAAAGATTTCTGGCTGATGGTTGACGAATTCTATCCCATCGTGTTTCCCGGCTATATCACCATGCTGGCACAGGCCAGGGCTGCCGGCATGCGCATGATCCTGGGCATGCAGACCAGCGCGGATATCGCCGCGGCACTTGGCGATGTCGGCATGGAACAGGTCTACGGCAACGTCAGCAATCTGATCTGCATGTGGATCAAAGAGCAAAATCTGGCCAAGATGATTGCCGATCAAGGGGAAACCAACGTGGTGAGCGAAGTCGTCACCCGGAACGTGGCCGCGGGCATGCACAAAATCGATCATCTGTACAGAACAGGATCCTCGATTCGAATCCAAAAAGAAAAAGTGCCCAGGATCTCGACCGAGATGATCACGTCTCTGCCCAAAGGAGAGTTCTTTCTGCTGACTCAAGGTTACTTTCCGATCAAAATGGTCGCGCCGCTCATTGATAACCCGATTCCGGCAGGTGAAACGTACTTCGATATGCTCGATCCCAAAAGGTCAGTCCGTGCCCACAAGCGAGAGATTCAAGACAAAGACTGGTCCACCGGTGAACTGCCAAATTCGCTCATCATGTGAGTGGGAGCTGCATATGTTGCTTCTTGCTGTCTTTCGATCTAACCTTGCCTTCTTTTGTCCTTTTGCGGGATGCGTGGGTGTGCGCTTTTTTTTTGTATTTAGCGATAAAAACCTAAGAACTTACTAAAATTACGATATTATATGGCGCGCGATTATTTCTCCTGTTCCTTGGATTCAGACAGTTTCTTTGCCGCCAACTCTTTAATTTCGGAAAGTAATCTACTTCCGTCTTCTGTGCAGCATTTCAAGCCTGTTAATCCGACACCCGCAACATAATGCCCTTCGAGAGAAGTATACGACGCCAACCCTTTTAGATCCGCACCATTCACCGGATCCCCGCCTACATACCCATACAGGTTCAACCCACCTTCCAGCCAGATGGGATCCGGCGAAAGATAGCGGCCCAGCACCGGGTCGTAGTAGCGGTTCCAGTTGTAATGGAGATCGGTTTCTTCATCGTAGTATAGGCCGGGAAACCGCAGGTTGTTGGTGATGGTGCTGTTCGGCTGTACCTGAGCCTCGCCGTAGGGTAGGTAGGCGGCTGACCAGACCACAGCGCCGGCGGTGTTCCAAGGAAGATACGAATGAGATCATGCAGTATCGGGCATAACTTCAGTGGTTCTTGAGATCGTTCCCACGCGGGAGTGTGGTAACGATCAAAAATGGAGTTACTTTGTTTTCCTGCCTATCTCCACTTTATCTATAACCGCTGACTCGATTAATTGAGGACCATTTTCACTAACTTCAAAAACGTAAGCATTCACATCAGCACCAGATTTATCAAGTGCTGCCATTGCGACAATCTTTCCTGCATCAAGATACTTTATAATCCTGTCATGTACTTCTCCATACTGTCCAGATGGCCTTTCCTCCTTGCGAAATGCAATGTTTACATCATTTATGAACAAGATTACAGTTATATTTGTTCTATCTTTATAAGGCGAACTATAGCAAATATCGTTATCGGTCACTATTCTGTTGTCCAAATATTTGAGTTCCAACGGCTTAGCCGATTGATCTGGAAATACTTCTAAAACGCAAATTTTCTTTATTGATAACGGTATAGATGAAGTAATCTTGCTAATTACAGTCTGGGTAATTTTTAATTTACTATTATCTTTTGCAGATTCCGACATTGCTATTGATGGAGTAATAGCTGATATATAAAATATATATAAAAAAAATAAAAACTTCCATCGATTGAATTTTCGTGTTTTCATATACATAAAATATACCTCATTAAAAATGTATCGAATACAATTTCAACTTAATCTTTATATATTTATTATTGTTAAATATCAATACCCAGGCTTGTTTGGTGGGAAAGGTTTATCGATCCCTCCATTGTCTATTGTGCGAGAATATGTGGATCCTGTACGCCTTACAGTGACATCTTCTGTTGGTGCAATAACAGTTACGCCTAATATGTTTGCAAGTTTTTGAGCAAAAGGGTTGTCACCTTTACCAGTACTGCACGAATCCAGACAAACCGGCTGACCGTGGAAGTTTTCGTGGTCATCTTTTATCTTTCTCGCAAGATTTTTTGGAAATATAAATTCCCCATTTGGTCCTGTCATGTTGCTCGGACTACCATGTCCACTTACAGAGTAGCAGTCAGGAGGATTCCAGCTATCAGTTTGCTTTGCTTGTATAATACCTGGCTTGAATAGATTTAAATTAGCCAACCCCTCTGGATCAACCCCATTCACCGGATCCCCACCGACATACCCATACAGGTTCAACCCACCTTCAAGGCCGATGGGATCCGGAGAGAGATAACGGCCAAGAACTGGATCGTAGTAACGGTTCCAGTTGTAGTGGAGATCGGTCTCTTCGTCGTAATACTGACCGGGAAACCGCAGGTTGTTGGTAACTGTGCTATTGGCTTGAACCTGAGCCTCACCGTAGGGCAGATAGGCTGCCTGCCAGACCACAGCGCCGGCTGTGTCGATCAGCTTCTGCGGTGTGCCGAGGTGATCGTTGAGGAAGAAGTACAGGCCAGGGCTTTTTTGGTACTCACGGACAGCCAAGGG
>Ga0209628_10004102_pt1 | contig 10428 bp, 3 predicted proteins | sample TergutCu122P4_FD_187285 | JGI IMG/M metagenome (GOLD analysis project Ga0209628, IMG submission 187285) | Cubitermes ugandensis P4 segment gut microbial communities from Kakamega Forest, Kenya - Cu122 P4 (SPAdes) (version 2) | ecosystem: Host-associated > Arthropoda: Insects > Digestive system >... | reverse complement strand
CAATGTAGTCACCAGCATTGTGTACAACCCGTCGCCAGCGATGTGGAAGTCGTAGGATACCTTTAGCAGCGCCTGTTGTGTTGATAGTTCGAATGGAGCGGTCTACCGCCTGAGGAATCTCTGGAACAATTCTGAAGCGAATGCCACGAAGTGGTTCCTTCATCTTAGGAATCAAGTCAAAGTCACAAGGGCTTAAGCCCTTGTGACTATGTGGTAGCCAAATTTCTAAACCTCTCGCTTACATGTACAGTAAATCATTAACTTCTGGTATCTGCCAATGTCTTCTAAAGTATGCTATTATAAAACCATGTTTTAAGGAAAGTGGGAAAGTGATAAATCACAGATATCAAATTATAGACCTATCTCTTTATTGAAGGGCTTCTGTAAAATATTTTGTGTTGCTTATTTCCCGTAGGGTAAAACATCGTTTAGTGAGTAATAACATTCTGGCCGATGAACAGTATGGTTTTTGTGACAATGTGTCTACTGAAAGTGCTATCTTTTGACTCGTTGAAACGATTTTTAGTGTATGGAGTAATAAAGAATATGTAACGGGTCTGTTCTGTGATCTGACCAGGGCTTTTGATTGTGTTAGACATGACTCTAGTTTTTAAAGTTGGAATTTTATGGAGTAAAAGGCTGTATATTAAATTTGTTAAAATCTTATTTGCGTAATAGAAAACAAACAGTTGTACTGCAGTTTGTCAGTTTGCCTAATCTTGTATCAGACTGGGAAATAGTTAGACATGTTGTTCCTCAGGGATCTGTTTTGGGCCCGTTACTGTTCAACATTATATTAATGATTTTCCTTGCATCATAAACAAAAGTCTCTTATACCATTCTTTTTGCAGTTGAAACTAATATTCTCGTTTCTTCTAGTGATCTTAATTAGCTAAATTCTAAATTAAATTCAGTAGCATACTGTTTTTTTAAATGGTTTCAAAATAACCAGTTGGTACTCCAGATACATATTGTAAAATTTGCTTCTTTTAAGCTCCTGACTTACTCATTACACAATGCATACAACAATCAAGCTCTTACAATCTCTAAAACCATCATATTCTTAGGCATGCATATGGACTGCCATCTAAGTTGGAAATCACATATAGATAATTTAGTAAAAAAATTGAGTTCAGTTTGCTTGATGTTGAGAAAATTATTACCCATTGTAAATTTAAACATATTACAAATGGTTTATTTTGCACATTTCTATTCACAAATCAGTTATGGTATAATTTTCTGGGGTTCATCTTCATCAATGAGAAATGTTTTCATAATTCAAAATAGAGCAATTGGGAATATGCTGAGACTGGGTCAAAAAGTTCTTGTAGAGAGGGTTTCAAAAAATTGGATATACTTACAGCTCCTTGTTTATATATTTATGCCTTGATGTTATTTGGCGTTAAAAATCTAAATATTAATCAAACTAATACCTCTATTCATGGTATGAATACAAGACAGCAAAATAAACTGTATATACCTTTGGTAAGACTTCCCTGAATGCAGAGAGGTGTCCACTGTTCATCTGTTAAAATATTCAATTAACGTCCACAAAATATATTTAAATTCCATAACAATATACATACTTTGAAGACTTTGTTAAGAGATTACATTGTTAAAAATGCCTTTTATTCCACTGGGGATTTTTTTTTAATGGTCATGGTAGCTGGCTAGCAATAAGTGTTTTACACTTGTGTTCTGTTGATTTTAATTCTACATAATTTTATAATATTCATATTGCACTTATTTTAGTATTTTGTAGTGCATATGTTGCTTTAAACTATTGTGTGCTAATGATTTTTTCTTTGTTATTTATCATGTTTTTACTAATCTTATGTAATTTTGTAACGTTACTGCTTTGACTTGATTGCATATTGCAGTTTAGCTGTATTCATGGTGAATTCCACATTCAATCCGACTTATCCGGGTAATGGATTGGTGAATGTATGTATATATGTATGTATGTAAAGTGGTTCCATGGGATATGTATGAGTTGCCAAGAATATTATACCATATTTCCTAACTGAATTGTAGGCTTGCATGAAATTTATTTATGGGCACCAACTGAGATGTTGGGGCACTGGTCATGAAGCAAGGCTGAATTTTGTGAACTGGTACTTTCATGGGGTGTGTGGTGGAGGAATAGACCCCATGCTTGTTCTGTTCAGTGAAGAAGCAGGGCATAATTGCAGTGGATGTGTGAACTCTCAGCATAACAGATGTTGGTCTGCAGAGAGTCCCATATTACTTGGCAGAGTGCCATTGCATGATGTCAAGGTTGGTGTTTGGTCTGCAGCTAGGATTATTGGGGCCATTTTTTTTACTGAGATTGTAAGTCACACTGTTTTGTTACACTGATGCTGCTACTAAGGCACATCTGACTTAGGTAATCTGTGCTTTTTTTTTTATGTGGATGGTATAGCATCTCTAACTGCAGACAGTTATGCTTGTTGTTTAGAGAGTGTGTTTGGCAACACAATAATAAGCAAAGGATTGTGACCTCACTTACTGGATCTGTACTTCTGTGATTTTTTTGCCTGGGGCCATGTCAAAGGAGACAGTGTATGATGTATGCTGATCTAAAAAAAAAAGTTCAGAGGGTGTAGCAGGCCTTACAGTGTGCAATACACATGCTTGTAAAATGTGATGTGTCTCCTGAAGCTAAACAAAATTGTCCATGGCATGTTCTTTAGATATGGCGAGGGTGAGTGAAAAACCTAGTATTAACTGCAACACATTGTACCCAAGTGCATAGACCAGATGCACAGCACATTGGAATGAACATCAGAAGTGAACAGTGATATGGATAAATTGAAATAATGGCTCTATGTTTTATAGAAGCCACAGATGTTTCCCATTAGTTTCATCTGTATGTGGAGGTGGCCCTGTGAGAAACATGCTAGATAAAACTGTATACTGAGCTTGCCTACAAATAATTGATTTGTGAAATTTACAGTATCAGTTCTAGTGTTTGAAGTGGGTGACAGTAGATGTTAAATACTGGTTGAAGCTCATATTTATTAGCATCAAACATACCTTTCAAATAAATGACATGATGGCATTTCACTTCTTGCCATCAAATAAAATCTAAAATTTAATTCTTGTCTACATTCACTGGATATTTTAAAGTATGAGAGTCACAATTGATATGAATCTGGCCATGAAATATCTTGTTAGGCTTGTATCATCATGATGCTGTACCATTTGGTCTCTTAAGCAGGATTTTTCGATCAGCTGAATAACTAGTTTTCAGGAAAGATTTCCTTTGAAGTTGGAGATGCCTGGTACTTCAGGTGTTAATATTAGTGCTGATATTGTGCTCTTCCTTTCCACAATGGCCACAGTTATTACTTATTAGTCGTTTGTGAAGTACATTTTTGATATGTCAGCCAGCATCACGACCATTAGTACTAAATCGTCACCATCGTACATTCTACGAAGCGAATGAGATTTCGATGTATTCCCTAATAAGAAATCTCATGTGAATTCAGTTTTCCTGAAATATGTGTAAGGGTATTGGATTTCCCGTTTAAGTTGACGTTACAGCAACATTCCTGGGAAACGTGTCGATTACGGGTTTTCTAACTCAGTGGTTCGTTAACTTCTGAACATGAATATATGGATGTTTAAGACGTAGACACTTATAAATGAGCACAGATTTCTTCCCTGACCTTATCACCGCCCACCTTCGCTTCAAAATTTTATTCCGTATCAATATTTGTTATCGATTTCTCCCCGCGAGTCATCTATCGCTTTCGGTTGTGTAATTATGTGAAATTTCGCGCAATCTGCTTACTTGTGTAATACGTTCGTCTTGTTCATACTTTTGCTGCAGTTAAATACGATAACATTTTTTAAATACTCATTGTCTCGAACAATCTCATGTGGAGGGGAAATACAGTGTCAAAATATTTAGGGATTAAATGAAACAGTTGGCCTTACTGCAACAAGGTTTAATGCACAGGTTTAATGTGAATCAGTGGTTATAAGCTTGAGTGTTATCAGCTGTTGCGGCAGGTGACGGAGACGAAGATGGTTAGTACGATTGATTGTTGTACTATTTATTAATATTTTACTGTATATGCAATTATAATAACATTTCATAATTAACTAACTACGACTAATTTTGTCAGTCACTAGCGGAGAAAATTGGTGCACTTATGCAGAGACCTGGGCAGGATGTTGTTCCAAAGGACGACGTCCCGTGGTGGATGAAGTATGCTGGACGCGGATTAGGAACCGTCGGTGGCATGGGTATAACATATTTATTATGTTAATCGAAAGTAAAATCCCTCTATTACGATACGGATATATATATATATATAGTGTTATAGTTTCAGTACCTGCAATTGAAATACGTATACAACGAGCTGAGGGTTGTAATTATAATACCCGGGTATATGTTCTAGAGAATGGGCTGGCAAATTTCTAACGGCATTTAATAATACTCGGCGTTCAGACATTTCAACGCGATTGATACTGTTATTATACGTCCTTATTATCGGACTCGCCCATAATGCTTGTGTCGTCTGTATCTGCTGTTATTGTTTCAGTGATTAATATGTTGAGATGCTTGCATATTATCACTTGGGTTAGGCTGCTGGAGGTTAGTGTACTGTAGATTTGTGCTACACATTTCCAACATGTTCTGTACATTTTAACTTCTCCAGGCTTCTGTAGGTTAGTATGTCGTGAATCATATTTTAGGTTTGTTCCTATAATTCTATTTGAGAAATTCTTAGCAGTCCTGTTATCTAAGCTGCCTGGAGGGAAACTGTGTGGGTCCAAACTTTCCACAAGACAGAGTGTTTCTTTAAATTCATTACTAGCAACTAACCCACTGACTGTCCATGTGCCTGCCTGTATAATACATCATTTTCCCAAATTTACTGTTACTGATTTCATTTATCTTGCCTGGACCTTGTTCTCGTGATTCCAGCAGTTCTTGAATCAGGAGAGACACAGATGCTCACATCAACATAAGAGAGATAGAAACAGGGATCACAGGTTTTTTTATTTGCTATCCATATGTTGCAAGTTTGTCCTAGATTTTGTTGATGTTAAGTCATGCCAATGAACCTAAAAGGAGCCTCTTGTTTATATCAGTTTTACGTAATTTGCAGATTAAAAAAAAAATTTGAATTGTATGGAGAATGTTACATAAAAAGGAATTTTTGAGTTCCTCAGCTTAATGTTGTGAAGTTGGATGTGGAGGTTGAGATGATCTGGACATCGACATAACACAACAAAACGGGCAGTATATGTATAATGTAATAATGAGGTGCATTCATGCAACCACTGTTGCAGTGGAAAATCAGTAAGCATTATGTATTATGAGTGTGTGTCTGTAGCCTGACGTATCCAGTATGCAGTGCGCTTGCGCCATATTGTCATCTGTGGCTTCCCTGCTGTATGTCACTTTTCCATGTTATCTTATATATGGCATGATTTTTGATAAAACATTATTGAACATACAATGTATGTTTTGATTTTTATACAACTTTTGTTTGAAATGTTTTTTATTCTAAGAAGAATGGAGTGAGATAAGATCATTTTATTCTAAGATGAATTGAGCGAGATAAGATAAAAAATGTACGCTGGTCCTCACGTAAAGTACCAGTTATTCTTGTCCGATTGGACTGAAACTTTAATTTTCTTGATAGATTTTCAAAAGTTACCCATATATCAAATTGCATGAAAATCCGTCCAGTGGGAGGTGAAATCCATGTAGACAGACAGACTGACAGGACAGACATGACAAAGCTAATAATCACTTTTCGAAATTTTGTGAACGCGCCTAAAAAATGAAAATGGAATTCTGGTTGTGGAGTGTATTTGAAGGTTGGCACTTGGAAAGCTAATATGAAAATGGAATGATGATGTTACAGTGGATTTGAGAGATCAGGATTGAGACTGTGAAGTGAATTGAACTAACTTCAGTTTGGCTCCAGTGGTATCTAATATTTTGTTACTCCCATGACCCTCACATTGCATCAACCCTATTGGCTGGCACCATGGTTAATGAGAACTGATCACCGCCCACATCTTTCCCAACATAACCCGCGTACCAAGAGTTAACAGCTTTCTTCTTGGATTTCTTGACCTTTGAACCAATAGGTTGCCCTGAAATTGTGGTTAGGAATCACCACCATACACTGTGTAATATCCCAGAAGAGCACATATCTCTTTATATTTTCATGTTGTATCTTGCAGTGAAACCATTTTATTTGTTATTATTACCACAGCATTTGAGCTGATGTAATTTTTATTTGTACTTTAATGTTTGTTGCACTTACAAGAGTATTTATTACTTTCAGTTGCTATACTTCTAGGAGTATGGAGTTGTATTGGCATTATGTTTGGTGACGTTCGTTGCCTCGTTAGTGGAATGTGGCAAATGTGAGTATATACCTTTTACAGTCCTTGTGTTTTTTCACAAGGACTTGCATCACAACATTTTTCTTGTGCTGATTTTCATAATGCAGTGCATGTCGTATGATTGACTCATCCGTCTGTATGTAAACTCACTCAAGTGAAAACATGGGAATGAAAACAGTGCCCTGGAATCATTCATGCTGAGAGAGAAGAAGATGAAAAATATTGTAGACACGAGTGAAATTTCATCCATCACCGTAGGCTGAAAAGCCACAAGTGGAGCTGTCTTTATTGCCAGGTGGAAAGGGGAGTGGGAAAACCGACTCTGATGAGACCTATAGAAAGAACCAATCCACTGGATTAATTACATCCTTTCTCTTCCTCTTCCAACTGAAGACAGAGACACAGTCCTGGAAATGAGTTTTTTTAGCCTGAAATGATGGCCAGTGTCCACAATATTACAAGGCGCCATTATCAGAGTCCTGTAAAGCAAGGGTGTGCAAGTGTTGTAATTGCCTAGGAGCAATCTCAAAATTCTAGGCATCCGAAGAGGGACATGAAGTGACTTCCGTTGTGAGGATCCCCAAATGTTACACGCAACCATACAAAATCTATTTGCCATGGTGACCTGGCATCTGGGATTTGTGCATCCCTACTGTAAATTGTTTATTTTGCCATTGTTCTTTACAGGATGCATTTTCATTACAGTTTTTTCATATTGTCTTGTGACGTGTGTTGCTGTTGCTCATATATGTTGCTTCAGGCAAAAATGTTGTTCATTTCCAACTTCTTTGGTAATATTCTGGTCCTGTGGGAATGTGGGCCGGGATAGCTCAGTCGGTATAGCAACTTGCCATGGGCTGGATTGTCCGGGGATCGAATCCTGGTGGGGGCGAGATTTTCTGCACCCATCCAGACCAGCCCTGGGCTCTACCTAGCTTCCTATACAATGGGTACTGGGTCTCTTTCCCGGGGTTAAAGCAGCCGGGGCGTGGCATTGACCACCCACCCCCATCTAGTGCCAAGGTTAAAGAAAGAGTAGAGCTGTACCTCTACTCCCCCTCTGGGCCTTCAAGGCCCTAATTATAAGATCATGTTTATGAGAGATAGCGACTTACTCTACCAGCTCTGTGGAAGCCTGCCATGATAACCGGCAGTTGCTAATGAAACTGGCAGGGACTAGCAAACAGTGCCATTTGCAGAAGATGCCACAAAAGAAATTTCACATTGTTGCTTACACTGTGCATCTTTTCCAAGTTATGTATATAAAAATTGTTCTAACAGTATATACTATATAATGATGTTATAAGAACTTTTAAAATTACTATGTTGTGTGTATTGTTGGAACAGATTTTAGATAAATAAATCACATTATGTTACCCATGTGACTTGTGGCTTTTAGCAGAAGCAGGCTGTTGCTGCATAGGACTTAATTTCACAGACCCAGTGATGATCTGAAGGCTTCATTAAACATGGTGCTGTGTTTGTTTCAAAGTGCAGGATTTCTAGAGGCTTAATTTTGGAAAGGAGATGCACAACTGTAAACAGTGGTCATGGTCCAAGGGTCAGTTACTGACCATTTTTCTGTCAGTCATGCATTCAGTGAGTACTGTGTAAATGTACCTTGGACCGTGAATTAGTCATGACAACCTATTGTCCAGCTAATTTCATCTACAGATTTATTATTCTCATATATGTCACCCTATGCCAAATGGTGGGACCATATGTTTACCAAATACTCAATGCTTCACTTAGTAGTCAGAGTTGTTTGGAGTGGCCTGAATAAAGATTTTAATACCATGGAACTTTATTCACAGGGTGGCAGGTGCAGTGGCGATTATGATAGAGGCTCCATGCTGCTGCCTTTTTATTGACTTTGTGCAAAACATTAGTGACTGGATGGAGAAACGACCATATTGGAATAGAGCAGCCATGTATTGTCTGTAAGTATAAGTATTTAATTTTGTTAAAATTAATATTTTACTTAGGTGTGGTACTATATATACCTAAATTTATGTTAACCCTCCTTCAAAATCTTAAAGTTTTAGCAGAATTGCTGAACAGGATGTGTTTAACCATGTGCACTATTATAAGGTGACCTCCAGTTTAGGGAAAAATGCTAGTCGTATATTCAGGTAAATATGCCTTTGGTGCCAGAATTAAATGCTCATTGTAATCTGCCACAGATAGATATTTAAACAAGGTCTGCATGAGGGCAGTCATAATTGTGTGACATTTGGTGTTTTGGGCATTGCGCTGGGCATTACTAATACATTACCATTAGGCACCAAAGGGACCTGGTATTTTAATGTTGTGTTTCCATTTGTTAAGTATAAGGATATTGTAAGGTACTTCTAGAACACCTGTTTGAAATTGAATGAAGAATCTTGGTAGACTTCATTTGTAGGTACATCTTCCACAGATAACCCTTTCTCAGTTACATACCTGCAGTCCTTGAGGGACATTCATATATCACTGTTTTGCTGAATGTACATGCTGTGAACTTCTAAGAGGTACTGTGTGGGCAAACAAACACTGCCCTTCTGTTTGTATACTGTGGGTCTTCTAAGTGGTCTCTTTTCTTGCAGGTTTTACGACCAAAAACTTGTACAAATTTCTCAGTTTTCCTATGCATGCCACATGCTCCACCCATCTTGTCATTCTTGATTTTAATGTCTTAATAACATTTGTTGAGGAGTACAAATCATGAAGTGTGTTGTTACCCAATTTTCTGCAGTTTCCTATTTATTCCTGTCTTGTATGTCCAAATATTTTCCTCAGTATTCTGTTTTAGTTTTCAGTTTTATGTTTTATTCTGCAGTTCTTAGACCTTCAGTCTGAGAAGTGCACTTTTCTGGGTTGTTACACAGCGAATAGTGATAATTTCTTACCGACGTTTGTGATCCCTGAAGATGGGACCAATAGATTGTCCCGGAACGTCAGTAAGAAATTGCCACTAGTCACGGCATAATAACCGAGAAGAGTGCCGTTCTTATCCACTTTACAGCAGGGGCTTGAAAGCACCTTCAATCTCCATTCTTCCCTTAGTGTAGGAGGCCAATTTTCATAGCCATAGTTAAACAACAGGCAGAATCCACGCATCATTAATTTATTTTGTTTTTTCCTCCTTTTTTTATTTCCTTTATCTGTTTTTGTGTGCATGGGATGGTAGGTAGTCCTATTTCTACTGGGGATGCACACGGAAACTCGTATAGGCTTCCATTTTATTTATCTAAATTTGATTAAATTTTAAATGATGTGACATTCTTTTGTTAAAGTTACACCTGTGTTAGTTTTTGTGAAGACCTTGTTCAGCTTTTGTTTGGTTGTTTTATGTGTAAAGATCACAGTGCACTGTGTGATTTTAAGAGATGCTCCATAGGGATGCAAATGCGTCTACTAGACGTGGAGATGTACCTGAAATCATAGCACCTGGGTGATCGCTGTGCTGTTGATCTGCACCTGCTGCATCATGTAAAGAATATCCACCATTTGTGTCAGTTTTTCGGTTTTCTGACTAATGCGAGCATAAATAATTTGGGTTATTTATTTATTCATTTTTTTTTTTTGGTGTGTTTGTGATTTTTCAGTATTGCTCTTCCAGCTGTGTTCCTCTGTCATGAGCTGCAGATCATATTTGGAAGTGGCTTGATCTTCACTACAGGTGTAATATATGGATTGATGTCTCTCGGCAGAAAGTAAGTACTTCTCATTGCTTCTTCTCTATGAAGTATTATTTTGCATCTCCATTCCCTTACACTGCATATTACTGGTTATAAAGTAGGTTAGTGGTATCCACATTAAGGGGTGGTCCTGTCCTCGAAATGCTGTATTACTCACCATTCAACCACCTGACGGGGCTGCTAGCCCAAGAATATTTTATTGCAGATTTTCATTTGCAAACCTCAGTTGAAAATTGAATTCCTAATTATTTTTAGGAGGTGACTAGTACGAGAGAATATTACATTTTAGGAATCCCATCACTTAATAGGTGGAGATAAATTTGAAGTTGAAAATGGTTACTTGAATATCTTATTGCTCTGGTTTTTTTGT
>Ga0209628_10004101_pt1 | contig 10429 bp, 12 predicted proteins | sample TergutCu122P4_FD_187285 | JGI IMG/M metagenome (GOLD analysis project Ga0209628, IMG submission 187285) | Cubitermes ugandensis P4 segment gut microbial communities from Kakamega Forest, Kenya - Cu122 P4 (SPAdes) (version 2) | ecosystem: Host-associated > Arthropoda: Insects > Digestive system... | reverse complement strand
CAATGGGGGTTGGTCAACCCGAACTTTTGGAGAGTATGATACCATTTTGGGGTTCAGGAAGAAGTGCTGTTGACCATTTTCAGAATGGAAATTATTGGAGAGCTACCGGATATACATTATTGGCTGTTAGTGATGTGTTTTTGGTAAAGGCACTCTTTACCGGAATTGCCAAAGGCGGTCTTAAAGCTCTTGGAAAAAGTTATACGCATTGGGGTAGTTATAGAAGTTTTTATGGGAAACAAGGATTTGCCGAATCCGGTCAGCATCTGCATCATTGGGCGTGGCCGCGCAATGGAGCTACATCAGGCAGTGGTTTTAATTGGTGGGCAAAAAATCAAATGTGGAACTTAATGCCTATGAAGAATCCGAGTTTTCATGCGAGATTTGGACATGGCAATTATTTTAAAGGGATACCCTCAGGCTCGCTTGGGCAACAATTTTGGTATGGAACTCCACATTGGTTCAAAGTAGGAACAATATCTGTTGGGGGAAGAGTAGGTTTAGGTAACTTGGAAGAATAAATAAAGGTAATTATGAAAATCAAATGCAGATTTTTCAATGCAAACACAAATGGAATTTAAAACAAGAGATTTCTATTCTGATGAATTGCGTGTCTTAAAAACGCTAAAAGTTCAAATAGAAAAGAGAGGTAGTAATAAAGCTAAATTCTATCACTTCGTCTTGGCTATATTTTTGGGGGCTATTTTTGTTTATTTGGCAACATTGACTCCAGACGGTTTTTTGTTGTTTCTTTTTGGCACCATTGCAGTCCTCTTGTTTGGTTTTGTTGTTTTTATGCCCTACGAAATATATAAGGCTCAAAGATGGTATAAAAAAAAAATACAATGTCTCAATGCGCTGATTGAGAAAGGAACAATTAGCACTTGCCGCATAAATGCAACAAGAATTGCCCTTGCAAAAGAGTATGAAGACGAAAACGATTGGTATATTGTTGAACTATGTAAAGATAAAGTCTTATATTTGTGGGATAGTGCGTATAATCTGAATAAAAAATTCCCATGTTTAGTATTTGAAATTTACGAGAATAATTTTTTTGAACTTACAGGCAAACAAATTTATCCTTTGAGTGAGAAAATAAAACCCGTTATGATTGCTCCTAAAAAGAAATGGGAATATATGAAACAAATTGACATGCCTGACCACTGCGAAGAACAGTTAGTTGGTGCGCCCGAAAGTACAAGAACAGCAAAAATAAGTTTCGACGAATTAATAAACAAAATAGAGAAGAATTAAAAGGTAAAAAATAGAACTAATTTCAATTTTCTTTTATGAAGACAATCGAATGTGGCATGATATAGTATCAAAAACGCATGTAAAATTATTGGAATAAATTTCATGTTTTTGTACAACTTATTGCCAATTCTTTTTATCTTTGTATTTTGACAATTAAGACAGTAAAGAGTTATAATAAATGAATACACATAATAGAATACATTGGCAAACAGGAATGGAAATAACGCCGCAGGTTTTGACAGATGCCGACAATTTCCACATAGAACAGCGAAATCTTATACGACGTTTGCAAGTGATGCCTTGTTACGGGTTGTTGCCCGAAAGCGATTTTAATGCCGACATCAGTATTAAAGGCGATACGGTAATAGTCAAAAATTTGCTTATCCATGCCATAACATCGCAAGGCGAACAGATTGACAAAGAATATGTTGAAGAAGATATGAGCCAATATGTAAAAGATTCCCTGTTATATTTGGACAATACTTTTGCTATGCCCATTGCAAAAATCAACAGCCAGATAGTGGATTGCGATTACATTCCACCCTGTATATCAATAAATTCCAATAAAAAATTATTGGATATATTCGCTGAAATTTGCGAAAAAACAAGCACTATTGCAGAGCAAATTAAAGAACAGGAAAAATACAAACCGTTACTTTTACCATTTTTGCTGTTGGAACTCGAATTGAAAAATTATTCAACTTTTGAATCGCCCAATACATTGTTTTTGCTTATGAAAAAAATTGCAATGCTTTGTAAGCTAAACATTCCGGAAACATTGGAAAATACGGAACTACTGTGTAATGAAATATATTGCCATACGGATATGTATTCCGTTTTCTCCGTTGTTTTGGGGTGTCTGTACGAATTGGAAGAAAAAACCTTAGAAGAGGAAAAACCAAAAATTCAAAGGATTCGAATTGGAAAATAATGCATGAAACCTAAATTACCAATACAATGAACGGATTTAAAATACCATTGGATTTTTCAGATGGGAACATTTATAAAAATAATGTTTACACAGAAAAAGATAAATTCAACGATGAGCAAAAACTCGAAAAAGCAATAGAAAATTTTATTAAATTGCTTTTACATTCGCCCAACGGCGCTTTTAAACCCGATTACGATTTTGGTTTTTCGCTCAATAACTTCAAATTTGAAACCGTGGGCAATGCAAAAGGTTCGGGTTCTACAATAAACGATAAAAAAATAAAAGATTACAGCGTTGATTTACAAAAAACTATTTCAAAATTTGAAACCCGTTTAAAAGATGTTCATGTAACTACCGAACTGAACCCCGAAAAAACAAAAGTTGAAGTCAAATTAGATGCAAAATATTTAGATAACAGAACTTTTAATAAAACATTTACATTTTATATTTGGAAGAAACGATGAAGACACAGGAACAATATTATAAAGAAGTAATAAACAACGCAATAGCTCTTTGGGACAAGACAAATGCCTTCCCCAACATGGAAAAAGGTCCTGTTGTCAATCTGCTGTTGCAGGCGTTGGCATACCAATCCTATCAAATTCAAAAAAACATAGAAAACTACGAAGAAAATATGCTTCGTAATCTTCGCGACCGTATTGTTCCTCACCATTTAATGCAACCTGTGCCGGCATTTTCTATTGTTCAAATACAACCTAAAAAAGAGGCGGATGCGGAAATAATAATCGACGAAAACCATAGTTTTGAATTTAAGAAAAACAACAAGGAAAAATACAATTTTGCACCATTGTTTACCACGAAAATTGTAGATGCGAAATTAGATTGTTCATACGAAAGTTACAACACCGATACAATCGTTTGCACTTTACAACCAAACCAAACTATCGACCCATCGGGCATTTCCTTATATTTCGATACCGACGAACCTGTGGAAATTGTAAAAATTATTGAACGCAACCGTAATGTAGAAATCCCCATAATCAAACCCAATCAATACAACGAACTCCCGTTTACGGCGTGGTTCAACAACAATCACTGGTTTTTGACCGAAAATTTTTATCTATTCGGAACATACGATTATTGGCAGGAAATTTTTCTCACAAATACCACAAATCTCTACTATATAGGTAATTATGATGCTTCCGATGATATTCAAAATATAGAATTTGAAATTATTTTGAAAGAACCTGTAAATACCGAAAATTTGCAGGTAAAAATCAACTGTGTTCCGGTGGTACAAGTAGAAAAAAACGAAATAACCTTAGAAAAAAACAACCCAATAAAAGAACTTGTGGGCAAACACAATAAAGACTGCGAATTTTTACATTTACTCTGCAATACCGACGAACCCGATGTTGAAAAATACACAAATAAATTTATGATACGCCAATTTGGAGTGGAACGTTACAATCCGAGAATGTTGCTGGAACAGTTGCGGGAAATCGAAAGGCGGTATGTTTCAGATTATTACGCTTTTCAAGATATTGGCATAAACGATTTTACTATCGATAAAAAAGATACAGTAGTAAAAACGCTTCAAGATGTAATACGGGAAATTATAAAAAAAATTACCGATAAAAACAATACTTCGGTTTCGCTCGGTAACTATACGGAAAAAGGCAGTAATTACTATGCCGTGTTGCGAAAAGAAACGCATGAGAACACGCATATCAATTATTTAACAACATCGGGCGATTGGGCAAACGGAATTAAAAAAGAGGAAAAAGCGAAAACGAGTCCGGCATTCGATGTGCAATTATTAATTGATACACAAGGCGGCAGGAATGCAATTATAGACGAATCGCAAAAAGAAGATATTGCAAAATATTACTTTCAAACCAAAGACAAACTTATTACTATTGCCGACATTAGGGCATTTTGTTACAAAGAATTAGGTTCGGAAACCGTTGAAAAAATTACCATTGAAAAAAGCAATAATTCGCTGACAATTACAATAATGCAAAACGGGAATAGAAAAGTAGAAGACAAAAAATTACACATTCTACAAAAAAAACTCTCTTTACGCACAAATAATAATTGTAGCATCAAACTCGATTAATACAATGAGGAAAATAGTTATAATACCAATAATTGTTATGCTTTCCAATATTCAAGGTTATTCTCAAACCGAAAATATTGAGGATTTAATGATACGGAGTTATATACAATTTTATGAATTGTCGTTGGAGCAAAAAACTCTCCACAAGGGTATTGTGCCGGAAATTCAAATTTGCATGGAAAAACCTGCCGGCTTCTACGACGATTTTAGCGATAAATTTAATTTTAGCCGCTATACCGTAGATAAATCCGACAAATCGTACTCATTCAACGATAGTTTGCATCCTCCCTTAAAACGTGCATTGGTTGTAACATCTGAGTTTGGTTCCCGAGTTTTAGACGGTAAAAAAGAGTTTCACCGCGGCATAGATTTGCAATTAACAGAAGGAGTAGATACCGTATATGCTGCGTTTTGCGGAACTGTGCGTTTTGTAAATTGGGACGATAAATTCGGGAAATATGTAATTATAAAACATTACAATGGAATAGAAACTCTGTATGCCCATTTAGATACGGTATTGGTAAAAAGAAACGACGATGTTACAGTAGGCGACCCAATTGCAATAGGAGGTAATACAGGACGGTCAACCGGCGCTCATTTGCATTTTGAAGTCCAAAACAATAAAAATCCGCGAAATCCCCGTAAAATTTTGGAATTGGTTGGGTTAGACCTTCAATAAGATATATTTGCAAATATTTTCCGCCTATACTCATTTTTTGGGGAAAAGATTGTATTTTTGTGGGGTAATTTTATTCACAAAAAATTATTAAAAAATGATTAAACACATAGTAATGTGGCAGTTGAAAGACCACGCAGAAGGAAACACAAAAGAAGAAAATAAAAAAACAATGCAAACAATGCTACGCAATTTGGTAGGCGTAGTTCCCGGAATTGAAGCGTTTGAAGTGGGCATAAAAGGCGCATTGTCGCCCGGAGACAACCACGATGTGGTGCTGATTTCGGAATTTGCAACATGGGACGCATTGCAGGCATACAACCTGCACCCCGAACATCAAAAAGTGGTGGCATTTGTGCGTGCCGTAGTGAGTGGTCGTCATGCGGTGGATTATGAATTTTAGGGATTAGGAAACGAGGGATTAGGAAACCATTTTTAAATTATTTGTCTTATGTCTAAAAACCTCATATCTCGTATCTAAAAACCTCGTATCTTGTATCTAAAATCCTCGTATCTTGTATCTCATATCTAAAAGTCTTATATCTTATGTCTAAAAGTCTCGTATCCAAAAACCTCGTATCTCGTATCTCGTATCTCGTATCTAAAATCCTCATATCTTGTATCTTATGCCTCGTATCTTGTATTCCCGCATTTGCACAGCAAGATATTCGCCCCTACATAGAAAAAGGAACTGCGTTTTACAATGCCGGCGAGTACCGCAATGCGGCGGTAACGTTTAAACACGCTACGTTGCTCAATTCTTCGTCGTTCGATGCGTGGTTCAATTTTGGCAACGCACTGTATAAAACCGAAAAATATATTTTGGCTGCCGATGCCTTCGGGCGGGCATTGTTGCTTACTAACGACAGCACTTTGCAATTCAAAACTTTACATAATTTAGGCAATTCATTCTTGAAAAACGAAGATTTTGACGAGGCAATCGAAACCTACAAAAAAGCTCTGCGTTTAAATCCTAACGATAACGACACCCGTTACAATATTTCTTACGCTCTGCGCATGAAATTCCAACCGCAGCTAACGCGGCAAAATGCAAATTCGCAAGGACAAAATAAAAACAATGTAAGCGATTTTGCCAAAGAAACCAAAGCAAAAGCCGACGCGCTGATTCGCGAATATCGTTTCGCCGAAGCCTTGGCGCTTATGGAAACAGCCTTGGCGCAAGACGAAACCATGAACAATTATATGGAATATATGACAAAACTTGCGGAAATTTCGGAAATATTGGGAAAAGGGAAATAGAAATTACGTAGAAAATAATTTGCAATTTACAATTTACAATTAAAATTTTCGTATTTTAGCAGCAAATTTTAAAATAGTACTAATTTAATTAATAAACAAGATGTCAGTAAGTTACAAAGAGCTCGGTTTGGTAAACACCACCGAGATGTTTAAAAAAGCTTTTGCCGGCGGATATGCAATTCCGGCATTCAATTTCAACAATATGGAGCAAATGCAAGCGATTGTTTCGGCTTGCGCGGAACAAAAATCTCCGGTAATTCTTCAAGTTTCGAGCGGCGCTCGCAAATATGCGAACCAAACGTTGCTTCGTTATATGGCGCAAGGAGCCGTAGAATATGCAAAAGAACTTGGTTGGGAAAATCCTCAAATTTGTCTTCACTTAGACCACGGTGATACGTTTGAACTATGCAAAAGTTGTATTGATATGGGCTTTTCATCGGTAATGATTGACGGTTCGCACCATTCGTATGAAGATAACATTGCATTGACCAAAAAAGTAGTTGAATATGCTCACGCTCACGGCGTTACCGTAGAAGGCGAGCTTGGCGTATTGGCAGGCGTGGAAGACGAAGTAAGTTCCGACCACCACACATACACGCAACCCGAAGAAGTGGTAGATTTCGTAAGCCGCACCGGTGTCGATTCGCTTGCAATTTCAATAGGAACTTCGCATGGAGCAAACAAATTTACTCCTGCTCAATGCACGGTAAATGCCGACGGAGTACTTGTGCCGCCGCCGCTGCGTTTCGATATTTTGGAAGCTATCGAAAAACAAATCCCCGGTTTCCCTATCGTTCTTCACGGAGCATCGTCTGTTCCACAGGAATATGTAAAAATTATCAACGAAAATGGCGGGAAATTGAAAGATGCTATTGGTATTCCCGAAGAGCAATTGCGTAAAGCGGCAGCATCGGCAGTATGCAAAATCAATATCGACTCCGACGGTCGTTTGGCTATGACTGCTGCTGTTCGCAAATTCTACAACGAACAACCCGATAAATTCGACCCGCGCCAATATTTAGGTCCGGCCCGCGAAGAATTGAAAAAATTGTACACACACAAAGTTGTTGCAGTTCTTGGTTCTGCCGGAAAAGCGTAAGCGACTTTTTATTCATAAAAAAGCGATTGGGGTTTTCCAATCGCTTTTTTGTTTGATTATTGTAATAAAAAATCTGGATTGCTTCGTTCCTCGCAATGACGCTCTTTCGTTAGTTCGCACTAACCATCAAAAGAGCGTCATTGCGAGCAGAGCGAAGCAATCCAGATTATGCAACGTTTAATTTTATTGATTACTTATTCACATTCGTTTCAATAATTCTCTTCTTTTGTTAATAGACTCATGACACAAACGACGACCTTCTTCAATAGTCATATAGCCATATCTACGAGCATCATTATTGAAAGTGGTTTTTACATTTTCAAAAAACACTTCATTTTCTGCTAATACTGCTGTTTCCATTTCTATCTCTTTCTTTTGTTTTGTGTTACAAAAATATACATTTTTTTCTCAAAATGCAAATCTACGAATATTTCTTCACATCCTCCTCCTCAATACTTTTCTCACTCAAAATAATCAAACGCTCTATCACATTGCGAAATTCGCGAATATTGCCCGACCACGAGTAATTTTGCAGCAATGCGAGCGCTTTGTCGGAAATTGGTTTCTTGGGAATACCCATATCGCTGCAAATGGCGGTAATAAAATGTTCGGCGAGTAGGGGAATATCGTCGAGGCGTTCGTTCAGCGCGGGCACTTTCATGAGAATTACGCTTAGGCGGTGGTATAAATCTTCGCGAAAACGTTTTTCGGCAATTTCTTCTTTTAAATTTTTGTTGGTAGCCGCAATTATCCGCACATCTACCGTAATATCTTTTTCGCCGCCCACACGGGTAATTTTTTTCTCTTGCAAAGCCCGCAGCACTTTTGCTTGTGCCGTAAGACTCATATCGCCAATTTCATCGAGGAAAATTGTGCCGCCCTCGGCTTGTTCAAATTTTCCGATGCGCATTTTTATTGCCGATGTAAATGCGCCTTTTTCGTGTCCAAACAGTTCACTTTCAATCAATTCTGTGGGAATTGCAGCGCAATTTACTTCTATAAACGGAGCTTTTGCCCGAGCGCTTTGTTCGTGAATGGCTCGTGCCACCAATTCTTTACCCGCGCCATTCGGACCGGTTATAAGCACCCGTGCATCGGTGGGGGCAATTTTTGTAATATCGTTTTTTATTGCCTGCAACGCCGCCGAATTGCCAATCATTTCGTATTGCGACGATATTTTTTTCTTCAATTTCGACGTTTCCTGCACCAACACATTTTTTTCCAGCGCATTGCGCGTAGTTATCAAAATTCTATTTAAGTCAAGGGGTTTTTCAATAAAATCGTAAGCGCCTTTTTTTATGGCATCTACGGCAATATCCACCGTGGCATGACCCGAAATAAGAATAACGGGTAAACTGCTGCCACGCTCATTCACAATAGCTTCGAGCAATTCCGTGCCGTCCATGTTGGGCATTTTTATGTCGGTAAACACCAAATCGTATTTGTTGTTTTGCACCTTTTCGAGCGCTTGTTTACCGTCTTCGGCGGTATCAACTTTGTAATTTTCAACTTCCAAAATGTCTTTGAGCGTATTGCGAATTGCACGCTCGTCGTCAACGATTAAAATAGAGGGCATTTTTTAGTGCTTAGGGGTTAGTGAATAGTGATTATTCATTTTTTTTACAAATATATTGTTTTTTTTGCTTTACAAAAACAAATTTTTTCTATTTTTGAAATCGCAAAAGAGAGCTCTCTTTTTTGTATTATGCTATTTGCAGTAGCATAATACAAAAACAATTAATAATTCAAAACAATAGTACCATGAAAAAACTAACAACAATTATGTGTGGCTTACTTGTAGCCGCAAGTGCATTGGCACAAAGAGAACCGTTTTACACCTACCGCTATTTTTTATGGGGCGGCGCCGAAAGCCCCACAAAACCGCCGGCAGGAGTGAATTATATACAGGTAACGTTCGACAGGGGCAATCCTGTGGCGTATGAGAAATTTAAAGATATTGTGCCGCCGGTAGATGTTTTTGGTTGTATGGATAAAAATGCAACAAATTATAATGTGCTTGCGACGGTTGATGATGGGGGTTGTGAGTATGCGCCGGTACTTGGCTGCATGGACAAAAATGCAACAAATTACAACGAACTTGCAACGGTTGATGATAAAAGTTGTAAATATGCTCCAACAGCAACGTATGACCCCGGAGTGAAAATTGGTGGTGCTATTTGGGCAACTCGAAATGTAGATGCCCCCGGTACTTTTGCTGCCAAGCCCCAAGATTACGGTAAATTCTACCAGTGGAATCGCAAAGTAGCGTGGGCGGCTACCGGCACTGTAACCGATTGGGACGCTTCGTTCCCCCTCGGCATCACATGGGAAAAGGCAAATGACCCTTGCCCTACAGGGTACAGAGTGCCGACAAAAGCTGAACAGGATGCTTTGGTAGCCTCCGGCAGCACTTGGACCTCTAACTACAACGGCACCGGCGTAGCCGGCGGAATATTTGGCAGTGGCAGCAATACTGTTTTCCTTCCTGCCGCGGACTATCGCTACTTTAGTGATGGTAATCTGTTCGACTTCGTAGGCGCGGGCGCAAACCCGGACGGTTACTATTGGAGCAGTACTATGGGTGGCTATAGCGGTGCCTACTTCTTGTTCTTCTCCAACGGTTACGTTGAAGTGGTCGCCACCTACCGCACGGGCGGCTTTTTCGTCCGCTGTGTAAAAGAATAGTCTGAACTTTTTCTGAACCACGATTTTTACAAGATTGAGAAGATTTACGAGGATTTTTAATCTTGATAATCTCAAAAATCCTGTAAAAATCGTGGTTCAGACAAAAATACCGAGCTTGCAAATCCCCGCATTCTCGGTATTTTTTTGTTTTTGGGAAAAAGTTTGTTATCTTTGTGGTGGTTTTATAAGCATCGGGAACGTAATGGAAAACAAACAGAAAATAAAAAACAACTTGCTGCATACGCTCCAAAAGTTGAATGCTTTTTGGTCGTATAATGCGGCTGATATTTCTGAACATACGGTGGGCGATGAGTTGTTTATCGAAAAATCGTTGAGATATTTAGATATAGATGATTTGAAAAAATTATTTCTATTGTATCCGCACAAAAAAATCAAAGAAGTGTGGAAAACCCAATTGTGCACGTTAGTGTAAAACCTCATTTT
>Ga0209628_10004100_pt1 | contig 10430 bp, 3 predicted proteins | sample TergutCu122P4_FD_187285 | JGI IMG/M metagenome (GOLD analysis project Ga0209628, IMG submission 187285) | Cubitermes ugandensis P4 segment gut microbial communities from Kakamega Forest, Kenya - Cu122 P4 (SPAdes) (version 2) | ecosystem: Host-associated > Arthropoda: Insects > Digestive system >... | reverse complement strand
ATTCGTGCAGATGTTTTCGAAACAATCGTCTCCTGAGCTGAGAAATGTTCTGCGTCACTTTCCAGCAGACATACTGGAAACACAACAGCACTGAAAACACGCTGTTCAGCACTGTACCTGAGTCGAGGCCTGCTGTTTCATCACTGTACAAAAGAATGAATTTACCAGCAACAAACCCGATGATTCATAGCGCCAGTCGTCACCGTCGACAGCTAAATTTACACTCCCGTTTGAAAACAGTCCGAGACAGCTTACATGGCCGAGTAATTAAGCGCGTTCTTTGACCCCTACATTCCCCTGATTTAACAACTCGTGACTTTTACTTGTGGGGAAGTTGAAGAGGGTTTAAGACAGAAAATCAACACACTCTGGAAGAACTTAAGTACAACGTCCGACGCGAGATTTCAACAATTTCCGGAGAAGAACTGCAGATAGTAAACAACGTGTAATGAGTGCATTCGGTCAGGAGGTTAACATTTTCAGCATACGCCGTAACACTGGTGAGTTTTGTTAGACTTTCTAAAGGTTACTATCACAGCGAATCGTTTTCTCGCTTCCTTCATCGACTGTTAAACCTCCCGAGACTCGTCGTAGGACGGCAACACTAGCGGAGCGTCGGACGGGCGCTTATCGTTCAAGCAGGAAAAAAAAAAAAAACTTTATTTGTATACTGAGATGGAAACTAACGACGCCCAGGGTGAAGAAATGACACTTCCAATATAGAAGTAGAATCCAGTTTTTGCTTGAAAATCACTTACCTCGTTTCTTGCCAGTGAACATGTCGCCACACCGAAAGCAGTACTGAAGCCAGCGACTCCACAACTCGAAGGTCACTTCACATCACATCACATCACTTCAATCAAATTAACCAATCGTGCAGCCGCTCCCTCCCTGCTTCACAAATAATCCGTTTAGTCTTATTTAATTACCTGTGCTTTAATTACAGATTCACCCAGCATCTCAGATTATAAAACGCGGAATGATAGGATGACGGGAAATAAGCTGGAAAGAAGGTGGAAGGAAGAGGCCGTGGTCTAGGGTGAGACATAAACTGGAAACTTGCCCTGACTGAGGAAAATCGCGTAAAACCTAATTCAGAATAAGGATGTCCAGGACAAGATTTAAATCCAGAACCTTTACGAATACGAAGCTTTACATACATGACCGCGACGTTCGGTCGATCAAATAAATCACAATATTAGTCCGTTCATCCGTTGTGCTGTTGACTGCAAAAAGATAACAGTGGGTTGGCATACGAATAAATGTTAAGTTCTTCGTTTAAAAAGTAATATATTACTTGCTTCGAGTTAGGGTAACGTCTTTCCGCCCCAAGAAATGTAATGTCACCGTTTTCACACGGTAACCACGGCAACGTAAAGTGCGCTGATGGTCGCAGGTACAACATTATGAACGAGACTTGAAGGCACCACACTTCTTATTGACACAGGCATAAACGGTAGGAGAACATTAAACCGGTTCTGAAAGAAAGACAGTGGAGGGAAATGAATTCATCTGACTTAGGACAGGAACCACTGGTGGGTTGTTGTGAACCTGGTATTGAATATTCCTGTTTCATTAAGACAAAGAATTTGTGTAGCTGTGACTGTCAGTTTCCCAATTTGTACTCAGCTACATGGAATTTGGATAGTTAGTCCCTGAATTGCGCAATCACATACTTAGGACTTTTGTTCTGACATGCGGCCAGCTGAGTTATGTAACTTCATAATAAGAACTGTGTAGTTTGTCGGTACACTTAATTGATCATTCCTAAGAGTGAAATAAACAGATGCAGACCCGGTGATATTTCTGGACCAATGTGCTGCAGTAAGTTCTACCCTCACACAAAGTCATGTGCGGTTCGCCTCAACTGACACAACCTCAAGCTTTTTCTCTTTATACCCAAAATGTGGGAAGTGAATGAATAGATTCACGATGTGTGCAGTGAAAATAACACATTACGGCATTACGATATGCGACACTCTGCAGTCTTGGTAGAAATTTCATAATGAAATGCAATTTCATTCCTGCCAGGATGCACGGTGACACATACCAGAACAGGGTCTTCACAGAAATTTTCACTGCCGTGAAGACTGGAAATCTCGTTGTCTAGATTGATCCGACTGCCATCAATGGCTAATAAATACAAAAGAGATCAAAGCTGTTGCTCGATGTGACTCTCCAACCGCAAGGGGACTATCGGTTACGCACTGCAGACAGAATCTTGTTATAACAAATTTCAACTTTGTGCAAGTATCACATTGCTGAATCATAAACTTTTATCATACAAGCCTAATGCTGAATCACAGCTAACTCCTTCTTCAGAAGCTGACATTCACTTAGTCAAGAAATTTTTCGCCTTTCACATAACACAAAGATTCATTACCGTGTTCACAACGGCCAGCAACCGGTGAATATCCCGAGTCATCCGAATTCGGTCCATACAATACATCCTATTTCTTTAACAGCCATTTTCCTGCTATCCCCCATCTATGCCCAGGTGCTAAATGTAGCACATTCCCTTCAAACTGGGACTAAAACTCTTCATATGTATTTCTGGTTCCTCAGTGATGATCGCCGCTAGAGGCTGGACAGTCTTCACCCAACTATTAGTGTCATCTAAAAACGACACTTTTCCAAATTTTTAAATCATCGGGCATATACGAGTATTTATGGGACAGCTTTTCACGGTGAAGAAGACTCGTAAGTATCGTATCTCAGTGCTGATTAACTCTAAACGTTGAATGATCTTGATAACCTATTAGTGCCGTTTCTACTTTTAACTCTCTCAATCATCGCGTGTTTTAAGACATGTATGAGATCTGAGATTCTCACGGCAATGAAAATTCATAATTGTCGCCTTCTATGTTCTTGCACCGTGTAATCTGGTAAGTAAGTACCGACGTTTCGGAGGCATGTACTGCCTCTGTCTCCAGGAGGCACCTGGTTCTTCTGACAAATTGATACCCACCTACCACGTTAAGCGAAGTCACAACCAAATAAACGACAGTAGGGACAGAGGAATTAAGATTTAATTTCAAATATCAGTTGGTTATCATTAAACATTAAAACTAAAACATTAATTACTAATCTGAAACATCTGAGTGCTCGACTTCTGCCATGAACTCATGTATAATTTACAATTTGACATTAGATATGAGAATTGATGGCGGGGAATAACTTCGACTTAACAGCCTCAGAAATAATCCACCCCATAAATGTCAGGCAAGAAGCACAGCGCAACAAATTATGGGGAACTTCGTAACACGAGAGCGGACTAGCTAAAATTTCTTCTATCGCAGTTGGCAATTGAAGACGTGTTCACCTAAATACTATATGAAAGTTCAGCTCCTACCTCACAGTAAACAACTACGTCTCCAATATAAAGACAAACCGGTTAATAGCGTTCAGGGAAGTTACTGTTATTTGCAAGGTACATGATTTTCATATTAAAGTAGGTGACAGTTACCACACTGCTCCAAAGGGTTCATTAAGATGGTTGAGCAATTTACAATAAACGGTAAAGGTAAAGCAGTCCCGTTACAGGCCTGGAGTGGTCCAGAGGGTTCCGGGAAGTTAAGTTTCCCAGATTTCATGACAACGGCACAGGATGGTGGTAAGGTTGTCAGCCTTACGCACCGGCCGTCTTTACCCCAAGGAAATACACCTGGTGCTCATTTCTGTTAGAGATCCGAGAAAATTATCCGATATAAGTTATCACGTTGAAGCCATATGTACCTAATCAATGCCAGCTGCAAATCGGCACATACGTTAAGCCCGAACTGAAGTCTTCAGGACTTTGTGTCAACAAAGCAGCTAACAGTTTACGACTTTTTATGATTGTTCTGTTTAATATAAAATAATATACTCGAACTGCCAATAAACATGACAGGTAAATATATAAATACATATAAATTTAAATATATAAATATACGCATATAAACGTAACATTGAGGAGCGTTCACGTGACCAGTGTTGCCGTGGAAAAGCAATATGTATTACATATTATGAGTGTGTGTCTGTTGCCTTAGTTACTAAGCATATAAAGCGCGTGCGCCCTATTACACGTATATTGTCATCTGAGACCAGTCTGGCTCTGCCATATTATTCCACATTATCTCATAAACGGTAAGATTTTCGGAAGAAATGTTATCGAGTATAAAATGTGTCTTTTTATTTTCTCTATAGCTTTTGTCTGAAACATCTCATTTTAGGCAGAATTCAGCAACGTATCATAAATACACAAACGTGTTCATGTAAAGTGCCCGTTATTCTTAATAGATTTCAATTAAACTTGAATTTTATCGACGGATTTTCCAAAAATACTCAAATATCAAACTTCATGAAAATTCGTCCAGTGACAGCCAAGTTGTTCCGTGCGGACGGACAGACGGACGAACTGGCAGACCGATAGAAAGGCAGACACAAACAGACGAAGCTAATAATCGCTTTTCGCAATTTGCGAACGCGCCTATAAAGGCTCTAAAAGCATTGTACTTCGTGACCTAATTTCTATATTCGAGAATAAAAACAAGTTCATGATATCTTACAAGTGCTGTGCTGTCTCCCCATTTCAGCTTTCGAAGAAACTCGCGTATTTTCATAAAGTTTGGTACTAACGACATGCTATTTGAATTGTAACGAATATTAAAATTTTACGATAAGTAATAACGCCATGGCGGACGTGCAACTTGTGAAGTGAATGGGCCTCCTTAATTATAATAGTATACACAGAATTTAACTTAGTTTTCTAGTACAAAGTAAGAAAACTACATTTTCTATGAGTTTATAGTTTGACCGCAATATCTAATTGAGTGCGCAGCTACGAATATGAAACTTGGTATGAAAGTATACTGAGAACATTCTTAAATTACGTATAAAATACTATTAATGCCTTATCAACTACAAACAAGGTGGACATGCAAGGCTATAACATAACAAATTTAACTCAATCGCAATTTAAACTTGAGTAATAAGCCTATGTTCAGAAACTACTTTGGCTAATTTTATTCTTTCCGTAATTGTATCATGAATTCAATTTATATCTATAAATGTAACCCAGGCCAGACCATGTCTGATGTGGGGTGGACCCAGTAGCACTGGGACAGGTTTCACTCCGAGTACTTCTCCTTTCACCCGTCAGTTGCATTCCACCAATGCCTCACACCCACCCTCATCTACATGTTATGACCAGAAGGACAAAAGGGCGCAGCCTGGGAACGCACCAAAAGGTAATGCTCTCTCGGAAATCGGGGCGCACTGAATACAAAAGTGCTCTCACTTAGCCATTATGTTTCCAGTATACCTTTGCCAGAAAGACAAAATGGCACTGCCTGTTTCCCTGGTAGTGATTATGATAAAAATACCGTGCCTCTCGCTGCATCCCCCAGGTTCTTATCTCTCTCTCTCGCTTTCAGTCTGCGAAGAGTTGAATAAATGCCAAAATGGAAGGGTTACGTAAGACGAGCACTGAACGAAATTCAGGGATACTTGAATTTGCTACTACTAGAAAATATAACACGTCATGTATTCTTTCATCGCCCGACTTCTCACCGGTCGAGCGGACGACAGTGCCCAGTCCGGCGATAATACACACACAAATACGTGCGTATGTGTGTACTCGTGCACTGTGTGCCACAATTATATACGACTATCAAAATTATAGCACAAATCTTAAATTATCTAGCATTCATTGCCACACTATCGTATACTGAATGTCCCGCTTACGGTGTTCCAAATTTCAGATGTTATTACATGAGTCAATTTGAGCAAAATATGTTATATAATATCTCCCGTTACATCACCACGTACACACTACTGTGTCAAGATACTCTATGACACCGCACAATAGCAGTTCTTATAAACCACCTTCACGCCTACTTGCACCTCTGGCAAACATTGTTTTTCTCTTTTTGGCGCGACAGCCCCAAGTGGGCCAGGGCCTCCTCATTCACGAGGTTTCTAGCTCACACACAACAACGACGCACCACAGTCGGTAGGACTCCTCTAGTCGAGTGATCAGCCCGACGCTGAGACCTCTACCTGTCAACACACAACAATCACAACAGACCATGCCCTCGGTGGGATTCGAACACAATCTCAGCAGGCGAGCGGCCGCAGACCTACGCCTTGGACCGCGGGGCCACTGGGATCGGCTCTGACAAACATTACTCTTGCAATTCTCTTTTGTGGTGCGCAGAATTGTCCATACAGAAAGGTAGAGGTCGAATAATTAAGAGTGGTGTACTATAGTCGAACACAACTTTATTACATGAATATTTAAGAGAACATAGCTACATGATTCGGCTTCTATAAACCATCTTAAGGTTTTGACTTAAAAGAATGAATATATAATCTACAACGCCTTAAAATTAAGAGATCTCGTTTACATTCAACATTAAAGGTCGTTTTGAACAACAGTCAGTGTGATATAATCGAAAATTGACGTTCTTTTATGTAATTAACCAAGAGATACATAAATCTCCGGCGCCGGGTCGCCCGGGCCACCTAATTTAGGACGGTGGTGCCTAATGCGTTTAAGTCCTCAGTACAGAATTTGCTTCATGCTATCCATCTAAGGCATAGAGTTCTAAAGGGGCCCTTAGATTTTGGAAATATTGTGCACCCCTATTGCAATTAAAACCGAATTTTTCCTTCCTTGTCTTAACATAACTACGTAAAATAACCCACATGAACTCGGAAACGTAACTAAAAAGTGATGTCTTTGAGTCATTATGACACATTTTTATATTGATGTGCACACATTAGAGCCAGACTTAGTTGCTGCCTGTGTTTTGTGGTGTTTTCGGACATGTAAGTTTATTTTTATTTGAACATTACGATAAAATATGCGTATTGTAAGATATTCGTTTACAGCCACGTATGTGCATTAAAATGTCCGTTGAGATGTAACGGTTCATAGAATGGCATACGCAGATATTGCATTTCTTACTGTAAATAACACGTAAAATGACATCACGATGTCTGACACGCCTTAAGCGGAATATTCTACGTATGTCAGCTACAATAAGGTTTTCTTTATCGCTGTTCTGGAAGCCGCGGCCGTCACGAATGTCACGGCAGATGCTGGTTTCGTATGCGCTACAGCTGCCGTGTTTGGTGACACGATAAATGAAACACCTGTTTATGTACCACCGTAGTTAACAAACTTCGGAAATGATCTAACTTCCCCTTCTGAAGCTGACGGTCGCTGACCTGGCTAAAAACCTACCCATGCTATGCAGAACCCGAATGTTCCTTACCGTACTCACAAGATACTATCCTAGTCTAGATGAATCTCACCACACCATGGCAACCCATCTCCTTACGACCTGGCTTGATATTATACTCCCGTCTAGGGTTAGGTATGTAAAGTGCCCTCTCCCTTCCGTTCCTGTGAGCAGAGTTGTGTTTGTAATACTCATACCTCCTATACATGTTACATGTCCCACCTGTCTCTGAGAATAATCTACAAAACCTAAATTAATATAACCCTGCCAGAAGGATACTTTTTTCGTCTCACCTCCAAAATGCAGCTGTGCCTAGCTCAGGCAGTCAGCGGTTCCTGACCACGAAAGCCGGCTTCATTCTCAGCACAGTTCATGCTCAAACTGCAGTGCAATGAATGTCACTCGGGCATGCTTATCTCCCAACACGTCGGTTTTCCCCTGTCAATCATCTTTCTCGCCTGTGATCCATATGAATTTATTTTTTTTAACGTACTGATATTACATTAACATGCCTACTTCAGTCAGCACGGCGTGCACGAAGGCTGTAAAAACTTAAGCTTAACCTCAATCAGACACTATCAATAATATGAAACTTCATATCCTAAACTTCGTGCTATAAATAATTCTTTTTCAAGTGAAAACTTAAAGGCTAACTTCCATGCAATACGCCTTGTTTTACTTTTCTCATGCACGTTGCGTGTCATGTGGGCGGAAAAAGTTTAAAAGTTTGTGATTTAGTTACGTACCATTGGGTACTGCGACTTGCCTTCCTGTCACCGTATTATGTTGGCAACACTTACGTCAATGAATGTAAGCCGCAGGAATTATTCACGATAGAAATACAACGAACTTCTTTACTTATAATCAGCCTTCCCATGAATATACAATTTTTTTTTGTGGCGCTGCGGACCAACGCTGGTCATGGCGTCCTTGCTCTTGAGGTTGCTAGATCACACACAATGCTGCACCACAGTCGTTAGGACTCCTCTGGACGAGTGATCAGTCCGACGCCCAGACCACTACCTTACAACACAAAACACTAACAACAGACAAACACCCATGCCCCTGGGGGATTCGAACCCACAATCTCAGCAGGCGAGCGGCCGTAGACCTACGCCCTAGACCTTGGAGCCACTGGGACCGGCCACGAATATACACTGCTTTATATAAATCATAACATACCTGCACGCGTTAATGCAACAATGATTGTACAAAGTTGTGTGTGACAACAATAATACACGTGTTAATATGCCTCAGTAAGTGTGTTACATTGGAGGGACATCTGCAGTTTGTCCAGTGTGTGTTTACAGTCCCGAAAATTTGTCAGCGCAACCCGCGATCATTTCCCGGAACGCCATTAACCCGCTGGCCTGTACATGACTGTGACGAATCCTGATGCGGAAGTCCTGTCGAGCGGAAGGGTGCTTAAAGCGGCATTGTACCGTTCCGCTGGATCTGACCTCAGGGTCAGCTACGGTGCCAGCGCGTTCACTGTGAAGTGAGAACCAGACTGTTTTATAGACTATTACTTAAATGACACTGATTATGGCACGGAGGCCAGGGTTCGAACCTGGACCAGTCCATGTGGAATTTGTGGCGGACAAAGTGTGTTACTAGGATTGTCTTTTAGGCGCGTTCGCATTGACGCGAAAAGCGCGTATTAGCTTAGCCATGTCCGTCCGTCTATCCGCAGTTATCATGCCTCATTGTTGCCGGCGACATAAATTCGCCCTAATAGCCTTTGTGCAACATTCAATATTTTTACACTGTTGACGGTGACGTGTAGCTCAACAATACACATAAAATGCACTGTTGCGTTTGCACTGGACCAATGGTTACAAGAACGCGCCACAACGTTACGTTCTACGTACATGACCTGTCATGTTTCTCCGAATGCTTCGGTCTTCCCTCGTCAGTATCATTCCACCCATGTTTCATACTGCTGTTTACGTTAAAACTATTACGTACAGACTGACAAGCGAGAGAAGGCTGGGAAACTTCAAAGAAAACTACTCTTTTGAATATCGGGGAGTAATGGACAGAAAAGTACTGTCACGTAACAAAGAACAAAATGTAATTAAAATAGCCGTGATTCCCGTAATGAAAATATATTACATTTCTGTTTTCAGTATGGAACAGCAACTCACACGTTTCCACAAAATATGTGCTGTGCCCCACACAAAACTACGCGCTCACTATTCGCACAGCAACCACTACAACAACACTCCCCACACTGCAGTCCGTCCCAGCACTGAACCAACACGTGACTGCAGCTATCAACAGCCACAAGAAACGGGAGAGGGGATAAAACACGTCAAATGACGGAGTGGAAGGTTAAATGACTTCCATGCATAAATCTAATTTCCAGTCTGTTGTAACAGCGCCTACGTCACATCAGAAGCTTATAAACAACTAACATCAGACACACGACACGAAGAGTTAGCTAGTGTGTCGAACGTAAAAAAAACTATCGAAAATGAAATGCTACAAATATCGACATTCTTATAGACTATGCTTTCAGCCGTGGGTTGCCAACCTTCCTTGAGTCATTCGGAAATTTATAACTTCTAGATTAAAAATGTAGGCAGCAGAATACTACCTGCCTTAATCCAGACGAGCCGTGAAACCTCCTATGTCTTAAAATTCTGGCACGAACGGTATGAATCTACCAACATAAACAATCCGAAGCCACACAGCTATGTGTTCTTACATCACGACATTCTCCTAAACATAACTTGACACTTTCTGTCTCAAAAAAATTTATATGTAACACATAACAAGTATTATCTGACAACTTGTCACAATATTTAACACAAAAATCCCTCAATAAATTCGACTCCTCAGAACAATCTAAACATTTAGAAGGCATCGGTACAGGACAGATACTGGGTTCGCGGAGTGGAAATCACCAGCCAACAACTGCGAAGTTATGAATTTCTCATCGTTACTGTAGACACCCAAAATACCTTCCGAAGGCACAACTATGTCCACGGGCAACTGCTTGGCGATTTATGTTGTAGGCTATTAAACTATGAGTCTTTCCAATTCCAGGGAGCAAAGTCCTTCTGGAGAAGCTCCTTTCAATAAAACGGATGTTCTTTAGCATACTCCTAAGTGTCCTCCACTGGACTGTGTCCTTATTACTTCAACCTACACCTTACAGTGTTATCCTATCTGCGTCTAGGTCTTTCACACGATAACTTC